>Ga0208693_1001018_pt1 | contig 20927 bp, 16 predicted proteins | sample AD_UKC071_MetaG_FD_184438 | JGI IMG/M metagenome (GOLD analysis project Ga0208693, IMG submission 184438) | Active sludge microbial communities of municipal wastewater-treating anaerobic digesters from USA - AD_UKC071_MetaG (SPAdes) (version 2) | ecosystem: Engineered > Bioreactor > Anaerobic >... | reverse complement strand
CTGGTCAGGATAAATACCCGCCTTTTCACTAATGTGCCTGCTTACAGGGCAGTTTTAATGAAATTGGCGGGATTAATATAACTATAGGGGGTATGTTAAAAATGAAAAGGTGTGTTGTCTTATTTATATTGATGGTAATGCTTTTTTTATTGCCATCAATAATATGGGCAACAGGCAAGGAGGAAGGGGGAGAATTTATGAACAGTGTAACAATTACTTCTATACCTGAGGAATACAAAAGGGCAGTTCCTGAGGAATTCCAGGGCCAGCTTAAAGAGTTTTCTTACACTGTGGGTAATTATATTAACAGTTCCCGGCAGTTGGTGACAAACCAGGCTATCAGCAGTGAAGAGGCTGGCAGGGAAACTGTACAGGGAGAACCGATAGTAAAAAAATGCAATGTTTATCTGCCGGCTGGCTATGATGAAAATGATAAAGACAAAAAATATAATGTCCTCTACCTTCTCCATGGAGTAGGTGGAGGCCGCTATGAGTGGTTATATGGCAGCGGCCGGGTTGATGGTAATTATGTCATCTGCAATTTACTGGATAACTTAATTATGAATGGTGAAATAGAACCATTGATTGTTGTTTTCCCGGAGGGAAGGAGTTCCCATGACTGGGTAGATAATTCCTTCAGTGTTGACAAGACCAATATCCTGGGCTTTTATTATTTTGACTATGAGCTGAGATATAACCTGATTCCTTTCATTGAAAGCAATTTCAATACTTATGCCAATATTGCAGATAAATCCCCTGAGGCCATTGAATATAACCGGAGACACAGGGCAATTGCCGGCCTTTCCATGGGAGGGATGCAGGCCCTGAACCTGACTTTTGGCGGTTATAGGCATGATTCAACTAAATATACGGGGACAAGTAGTTTCTTTAATAACGGCTTGGATAAGACCGTTAAAGCACCGGGAATGCAGGATTTATTTGCCTATGTCGGGGCCTTTTCCAATGCCCCTACATCCAGTACCGGGGATATTCTCGGCTCAGGAATTGCCGCAGCAGATTATCCAATGGAACTGCTATACATTACCTGTGGTGATAATGATGGTATAGCCATAATGAGTTATGAAATGGCTATAAGGGACTTAATGGAGACGGCAGGAGAGAATCTCAGAAGCTATTATCAGGTGCTTATCAGGGGCGGCGGCCATGATTTTGCTATATGGAATCACGGTGCCTATAATTTCCTGCGCCTCCTGTTTATCGAAAGGGAGAAAGAGGTAGTTAAAATTACACTATAAGGGATAATTGATATTTGTTTTGCAAATCTGATTATTGCCAATTTTAAGCATGACTTTTAAGGAGGTTAAGGAAATATGTTAAGAGTGGTAGAAGTAGAAAATGGTGTTGTACAGGGATTACCGGCGGCTGATCCGAGGATTACCAGTTTCAAGGGTATACCCTTTGCTGCTGCTCCTGTTGGCGAAAACCGCTGGCGGACACCCCAACCGGCAGAAGATTGGGAGGGCGTTCTGGAGGCCTTTCAATTTGCTCCCATCGGGATGCAGGCCAGGCCGGGGGTTGATAAGGATAATATTTATAGTAGAGAGTGGCATGTTGATCCGGATATACCAATGAGTGAAGACTGCCTTTATCTTAATGTCTGGACACCGGCCACCAGTGCCGATGAAAAACTGCCGGTTTTTGTCTGGTTTTTCGGAGGCGGCTTACAGGTTGGTTATACTTCTGAAATGGAGTTTGATGGGGAGCGTATAGCCCGGAGGGGAGTTGTTGTAGTAACAGCCAATTATCGCTTAAATGTTTTTGGTTTTCTCTGTCATCCGGAAATTACAGCAGAGGCTCCAGAGGCTCCGGCCAACTTTGGCCACCTGGATCAGCAATATGCCATCCAGTGGGTAAAAAGGAATATTGCAGCCTTTGGCGGTGATCCGGATAATATTACCATTGGCGGCCAGTCTGCAGGCGGCGGCAGTGTACTTGCCCAGTTGACCTCACCTCAGAACGAAGGGGCTTTCCAGAGGGCTATTATTCAAAGCGGGGTTTTTGCCCCATTGTATCCAGGGAACCGTATACCGATCAGGGGAACCAGTCTGGCTGAGGCTGAAGAGGATGGAGTAAGGTTCTTTGATTTCCTGGGAGTTTCCTCCCTGGAGGAGGCCCGGCAGCTGGATGCAGAATATATCATGAATAAGGCATTGGAGTATAAGGGATTCTGGGCTACTGTTGTTGATGGTGTCTTCTGTCCAGGAGACCCATTCAAATTGTTTCTGGAAAATAAACGCCTGCAGGTACCTGTATTATTGGGTCATACATCTTCTGAATTTTTCAGCGGGCCTGATGTCCGTACTAAGGAAGAATTTGAAGAAATGGCTGTAAGGCTCTTTGCTGATGATGCGAAAGAATTTCTTGAGTTGTGCCAGTTTGATTCAGGGGATATAGATGAAATAAAAGAAAGGGCTACAGTAAATAGTATAGAGTATGCTATCCGTGTCATGGCCAGGGCCAATGCTGAGACAGGAGCCAATACACCAATGTATTATTATAACTTTGATGCCGAAATACCGGGCTGGGATAACCCGGGAGCCTTTCACTCCGTAGATCTCTGGTTCTTTTTTGAGACTCTGGCCAAATGCTGGCGGTCCTTTGTCGGTAAGCATTATGACCTGGCCCGGCAGATGTGTAATTACTGGGCTAACTTTATTAAAAACGGTGATCCTAATGGAATAGATATTACAGGGGAGGAACAGCCCTATTGGGCTCCCTATACGGCTGAAGAACCATACGGAATGCTGTTTGGAGATAAGCCTGAGTTTCTAAGAGAAAAACCCGATGAACTGATGGAATTTCTGGTAGACCAGTATTTTAAGCGCAGAGTTTAAGTTCTTAGCTCTGTATGCAGCTACTGGAAGAATCGATGGGAGATGATAATAAAATGACTAATGCAAGCAGTATTTTAGTCTATACCAGAACTACAATACCTGAATCTTATCCGGGCCATCTGGCAAACAGTATTCATTTTGCATATAGCAACGATGGTAAAGTCTTTAAGCCTTTAAACCAAAACTATGGTATACTGTTTGCCCTGGCGGAAATTGATGAAAAAAATGTAATTAAGGCCAAAGGATTAAAAAACCCATATATTTTTCAAACTGCTGACGGACATTTTGGTATTCTTGCTGTAAAGACCAACTATGATGGCAGCAATGACCAGGAGAGCAGGGGTAATGCCCTGCTCTGGCTTTCACCAGATTTAATCAAATTTGAAGAACAGGTTTTGCTGGATTTGCAGAAGGATCTTTATGTGGAACGGGTTATCTGTCAATACAATCCTGATAGGGGCATATATCAGCTGTATTGGCAGGGAGTGGATGGTAATTTCTATTGCAATACCATGGCTGATCTAAAAGATAAAGATAGTATATCTGCAGCAGAAAAAATAGGTACCTGGCCTGTTTCACCCGGTGATGAAGTAGAGTATTTAAGACTTCCAGAAGGGGCCATTCCAGGGAACACTATCACAATAAAGGAAGAGCTTATGGATAAAATTCGGGAAAAATGGTCCCCGCTGGAGAACATAGCAATAGAAGTGCCGGAATTAATTTCTGCTAAATCGGAAGAAGATGTGGCAGCTGTAAAGGCGAGAGCAATTTATTCAGATGCTTCTACGGCAACAAAACAGGTAAAATGGGATACAGAGCTTATTGATTTTTCAAAACCTGGTACCTATGAAATTAGTGGTACAGTTGTTCAAGACAAGTATGAATTTCCTCTGGCTGTAGGATATGCTGATCCTGTAATCATCAGATGGAAAGGCAAATACTATTTTGTCGCCACAAATGATAATGTCAATAATATCGGTATCTTTGTCCGGAAGGGCGATAGAGTAGCTGAATTCTTTAAAGAAGATTTTACCGAGTACCTGATTCTGGATAAGGATGAAGAACGGGGACTGGTTCAAACTTTCTGGGCCCCGGAATTTCATGTTATCAGAGGGCAGCTGTATATCTTCTTTGCTGTAAGTGGTAAAGAATGGGGTCCACAGTGCCATGTCATGAAACTGAAAGAAGGAGGAGAGATAACAGATCCGGACAGCTGGTCTGATCCCATTCGAGTGCTTAAAAAGGATGGCAGCTATCTCTGTGAAACAGGCATAACCCTTGATATGACTTATTTTGAGCTTGAGGGGGTTTCCTATGTGGTCTGGTCCGAACGCTATAACATTGGAACCCCTGATGATTCAGGTTCCATGTTATATATTGCTACTGTAGATTCCGAGCAACCTTGGCAGTTAACGTCTGACCCGGTTCTCCTGTCAAGACCCCTTTATGGATGGGAAAATGTAGAAGGGACCATCAATAATGAGGGGCCCTACCCATTGATTACTGATTCCCATGTCTATATTGCTTATTCCGGAGGAGCAGCTAATGGTTATACTTATGCTGTTGGCCTCCTGTCCATTGAAAAAGGCAAAGATTTGCTGGATGTAAATAACTGGTATAAGAGGCCGACACCAGCACTATCCTTTTACTCTATTGCAGGTGAGTATGGGCCTGGCCATAATGCCTTTTATACCGATGAAAATGGTGATGTGATGATTACTTACCATGCAGAACCAGACATGGGTGGCAATAAACGGTGTTCTGCCATCAGGCGGGTTCATTTTGATATTGATGGTGAGCCAAGATTAGACCTGTCATATGAATGTGATCTAAATAGTGAGTTGACTGGGGTGAAAATGAAAGTCATTGTTCAGGAATAGGGTAAAGGCAATAAGGCCATACCAGCGGTGAAGGTGGGCAATGAATAATTTGCAGGTAATAGGACTTTTGCTGTATACAATATGTTTGTAATGATAAAGGAGTGGTCAGCCAGTGAAAATGCAAACCTTCGTCAAGGTAGCAGATGGAGTAATTTTACAAACTACTAAAGGACAGATGAAAGTTCAAGTTTGCAATACCAGGATTATCCGTGTTGTGTATACTCTCAATGATGATTTTAGCAGCAAGGAGAGTCTGATGGTTGTTCAGAGGGATTTTGCTCCTGTTCTCTGGAACTTGGAGGAAACAGACCAGTTTATTGAGATTGCAACTGAGGAATTGCACTTGAAGATCAATAAAGAAACCTGTGCTTTTACTTATTTTGATAGACAAGGCAAACTCTTGATGAAAGAACCAGATGGGGGAGGAAAACATTTAATACCTACCGAAGTAAGTAAAACAGTATTTGCTCAGGATACGGTTATAAAATCAGAAACGAGTGCTGATGGTGTAAAAGTCAGGGCAGAAGATGCTGGAACAGTACTGGATAGAATCGCCTATCATTGGAAACTGGAGTTTGAGTGGGATAAAAACGAAGCCTTATATGGGCTGGGTTCCTATGAAGAAGGAATATTTAACTATCGCAATCACCACCAATATCTGTACCAGCAAAATATGCGGGTTGTTGTGCCGTGTTTAGTTTCTACCAAGGGCTATGGGCTTTTGTTTGACAGCTACTCATTTATGACATTTCACGATGATGTTTACGGTTCCTATATCTGGTCAGATGTTAATGATGAACTTGATTATTATTTTATCTATGGGCCTGAGTTTGATGGAATAGTATCCGGTTATCGTTATCTTACAGGCCAGGTGCCAATGTTCCCCAGATGGGCTTTTGGCTATATCCAATCTAAAGAGCGTTACACTAATCAGGCTGAACTTATCTCTATAGTTCAGGAATACAGGGAACGCAAGATACCACTGGATGTGATCGTATTAGACTGGATGTCCTGGGAAGGAAATTACTGGGGACAAAAATCCCTGGATCCCGAACGTTTTCCTGATCCAGAGCAAATGATGGAAGAATTACATAGACTTAATGCCAGACTAATGGTTTCAATCTGGCCAAATATGCAAAATGATGGTCCAGACCTATTGGAAATGAAGGAAAAGGGTTTCTTGCTTGGTAATCAATCCACCTATGATGCCTTTAATGAAGAGGCAAGAAAACTCTATTGGAAACAGGCCCATGAGGGTTTATTCTCAAAAGGGATTGATGCCTGGTGGTGTGATTGTACCGAACCATTTGAAAATGATTGGCGAGGGGAGGTCAAGCCTGAACCTGAACAGAGGATCTGGTTGAATGTTGGTGAAGCAAAGAAATATATAGATCCGCAGTATATCAATGCCTATTCCCTCCTGCACTCCCAGGGGATATATGATGGACAAAGGGCTACAACAGAAAGCAAGCGGGTTGTTAATTTGACACGATCTGGCTATGCCGGCCAACAGCGCTATGCTACAATTACCTGGTCAGGGGATATTACTGCCAAATGGGATACATTAAAGAAACAAATTGCTGATGGATTGAATTTTTGCGTTACAGGAATCCCTTATTGGACACTGGACATAGGTGGCTTTTTTGTCAGCAAGCGGGAACATGCCTGGTTCTGGGACGGAGACTTTGATGCTGGCTGTGAGGATTTAGGCTATAGAGAATTGTATCTACGCTGGTTCCAGTATGGTACTTTTCTACCTATATTTCGTTCACATGGAACAGATACTCCCAGAGAAGTGTGGCGTTTTGGCGAAAGAGGAACAGTTTTCTACGATACACTGGTTAAATTTGATTATCTGCGCTACCGCTTGATCCCTTATATATACTCTCTGGCCTGGCAGGTAAGCAGTAGGGCATACACAATTATGCGGGCCTTACCTTTTGATTTTAGACATGATGAGAAAACCTATGATATTGGAGACCAGTATATGTTTGGACCGGCTTTTTTAGTTAATCCTGTCACTGAGCCCATGTATTATCAGAGTGGGTCAAGAAGGCTGGAGGGTGTAGAGAAGGTAAGAGAAGTATATTTACCTGCTGGTACAAGCTGGTATGATTTCTGGACTGGTGAACAGTATCAAGGTGGCCAGACAATCAAGGCCAGTGCCGGGCTTGAGACGATGCCACTGTACGTTAAAGCTGGATCTATTGTACCCATGGGGCCAAAAAACCAGTATACCTCGGAAAAAGAAGATCCTATTGAGCTAAGAATTTATCCTGGGGCAGATGCCAGGTTTGAGCTATATTTTGACGAAGGCGATAATTATAATTATGAAAAAGGCCAGTATCAGCTAATTACAATTAGCTGGGATGATCGGAAGAGGAAATTGCATTTCTCTAAACCTACAGGAAAAGGCTATACTGGCATGCCTGAAGAAAGAACTTTCAGGGTGCTTATTGTTGCTCAAAACCATGGTATTGGTATTGAAGAAACGCCCAGGGTGGACAAAGTAGTTGTTTATAAAGGGCAAACTTTAACCTGTGATTTTTAATCAAATATGGCCGGGAAAAACTTATGAAACATGATTTTTATTTGAGTTAAAGCTCGGCAGATGCCTGGCCAGATGCAATGTGATAAATTATCATCTGATATAGAATAAGATAACAGGGAGGTATTGTTCTTGGCTGGAGAAATGGCTATGCCTACAGGCCCTCATCCGTCAGCATGGGTTTATCAGGCTGACGAAGCTGAACTGGCTGGCGGTGCACGAATAGAATCTATAAACAAGGGCTATACGGGGCAAAAGGGATATGTAGCGGGATACTTTGATAGTAGTACAGCTGCGACAACTTTCAAAGTGGAAGTGCCTACTGATGGCGAATATTATATATCTCTGCGGTATGCCGCAGGAGCAGCGGGAAATTGGAATGGGGATAGAGTTCTTGGTTTATCTATTAACAATGAAGGTGTATACCACGTTAAGTTTAAGAGTATCAGCCAATCATGGGATGTCTGGTCTGAATGTGTACAGAAAGTAAGTCTAAAAATGGGAATGAATACAGTAACCTACATGTGTTTAACTGAGAACGATAATTCTGACTGTATAAATTTGGATCGCTTATCTGTATGGCCTTATGACACCAACCCCACTATAACTCATATTGTCTTTGACAAAAGTACATATATAGTCAGCAAAAATTATACGATTCGTAGTAAAATTTTTCAGGTTGATTCTAACGGGGTTCTACTGGAAAATATTGCGCCAGTGGTTTTTAGCTCTTCTAATTCCAGCATTATGGTGGTTGATGAACAGACAGGAGTTATTAAGGGAATAAGGGAAGGTATTGCTGTTATTCAGGCAAAGAGCAATGGCTTTTGTGGGGAAGCGGTTGTAAGGGTAGAGGCCAATCCATCTGTAACAGTAGATTTCGCATCAATTACCCGAACTGTAGATCCCAGTACCTTTGGTTATATTCTGACACCAAACTATAATGTGCCTGACAGCCGCATGACTTTACTTGGACCACTGCTAAATCGTGAGACCATCCCTGCTCAAAATTTCCAGGCTATCAGCGATTTAGATGGCTCATATTACATTTATGAGGATAGTATCCTACAGCGCAGTTTGGAGTCTTATCAACGAGCTAAAGCGAATGGTTTAAAGTGGTATATGCTTTTGGGTATGAGTCCCTCCTGGGCAGCACCAAGCAAAGGCCCAATCGACTCATGGAAAAATGAAGCGAAGAAATCACCGGTTGAACAGGCACGATTTAAACAGTATATAAAAGACGTGTTGCAATATTATAAAGATCATGGTGCTAAGCCTGATTTCGCTGATTTAACTAATGAATACTGGACAGGTACAGAGGAAACCTTTAAAGGTAATTGGGAGGCTCTGCACGAGGTGTTTCCAGATTTTATCCCTGCAGTGGGGCCAGGTGGTGTTGGATTTGATGGGATCCCGGATTTTTACATCCCCTTTGCAAGTTCCAATCAAATAACTCTGGAAGGACCTGCGTGGCATGAATTTTGGGTTCATGATCGTTATGCAACATTCAATCATTTGCAGGAAAGAAAAAAAGTAATTGAAGATCTGCAGTTTCAATATCCAGAAAGTAATGGTATGTATATCATCTGGGAAGAAAACAATGCAGGTTCAAAAGATGCGACTGACTGGACCCGTAGCATGGCAAACGTGATCAGGACAGGTATTACACATAATATCAAGGGTTGTTTAGAACCTCACAATGCCAATGGCATGAGCGATTTATTAACTACTAATCTTATTCAGGCAAATCCTGCAGCAAGACGGCCTATCTGGTGGGTATACTATATGTTTTCCCAGTTGTCAGGAGAGTATGTTGACGTTCTCACTGAAGGCACAGATGAGTTTACAGCTGCTGCCTGTATGGATGAAGATGAATTGAAAATAGTATTTGCAAAAAATGATTGTGCCGGATCAGTTGAACTGAAGTTAAAGAACCAGCCTTTTGCTGGACAAGATATTAGGGTTGATCTGTATAAGATTACCAACAGCGAAAACAATGGTTTGGAGTTTCAATACAGTTTAGAACCAATTTCTACTTCAAATAAAAACCTTGAGCTTTCTATCGAAGATGTAAATGCTAATGAATCCTGGCTGCTTATAATTAAGAGGTCTAAAACACGACCCGGCTTTTTCCATCCGCTGACACCAGATGATGGTGAAGTTGTAACTCCTTCGCCAACATTAACCTGGTCTAAAGCACAGGACGCAGTTACTTATACAATCAAAATAGCTACGGATCGAGATTTTACCAAATTGCTGCTCTGTGAATCAGGGATAAAAACAACTAGCTATACTGTTAAAGAAGGCTTAGAAATTGGTCACAGATATTATTGGACGGTCTTTGCTGAAAATGAATATGGAGTTAGACCTGTATCAAATAATGCTTACTATACATTTTTAGTTGGTGAAAACACTAAGGTTCCGGGACAATTTGGTCCTTTCTTGCCATCTTTAAATGCTCCGAACCAGCCTACCAGACCAGAATTTCAGTGGTCTCCAGCATATAATGCTGATTCTTATAGGCTGGTTGTATCGAAAAATCCAGATCTCTCGGCTCCTGTGATCGATAAATCCGGTATAACCAGTGTAAGAGACACTGGCATGTATGGTCCGAACTCTCTCGTTTATTACCAGGTAGAGGAAAATCTCGATTATGATACTCAGTACTATTGGAAGGTATATGCGGTTAATTCCCATGGAGAAAGGCCAATGAACGGACCATTACGTTATTTTACCACAAAGGCAGACGGTGATGTGCCTAAGGAGTTTAGCCTAACTTTCCCTGCTGATGGTGCAGTGAATATTTCTGCCAGGGCTGAGCTTTGTTGGGAGGTATCTAAAAATGCATTTTTCTACAAGCTGGAAGTATCAGATAATCCAGATTTATCAAATCCAGTCATTGTTCGGGATCGGATGATTTACAATAAGTATACCGTTGAGCCTAATCTATTAAAACCAGATACAGTTTACTACTGGCGTGTCACTGCCTATACCAAAGATTTAGCCCATTCGATGAAGGCTGATTCAGGCCAAATTCGTAGCTTTAGAACAGAAGTGGTGCCCTGTTCACCATTATTGTATGCTGTGCAGCCAGGCGATGGAGAGGTTAAGCTCTGGTTTAGGTTATCAGACGGGGCAGATTCTTACAAAATTATGTATGGTACCAGTCCGGATGTCTATGAACATGTGATAGCCGGTGTAAAGGAAAGCCCATTTATCGTAACAGGACTCAGGAACGGCACTAGTTATTATTTTAGTGTTGTGGCAACTAATCAAAACGGCGATAGTTCAATCTGGAACGAAAGAGTAGCAGTGCCACTAAGCCTTTCTGGATTTTCTGGTTAATTGGAACCCGGAGAAGAGGTAACAGGAGATATTTACTTTAAATTTGAATAAAAGATAAATATTTATAATAACCCCCTTTCTATTCCATAATAAATAATGCCGTTACGGTGTCATGCCGTCATAATCTAACAACATTAGGTTATGGTGTATTTAATTGTTCCTATAATTACAGGTTAAATGGGATAGAAAGGGGATTTTTTTGGATATATTGAATGTGACTATCAAGTTAGTGGTCGGCTTTATATCACTTTTTTTGGTGACCAGGCTTTTAGGAAAGACCCAGATTAAACAGATTACCCCCTTTGATTTTGTCTCTGCCATGGTAATGGGAGAGCTTTTTGGCAATATAATTTATGACCGGGAGGTTAATGTTTTTTATGCCGTTTATGCCACAGCCCTCTGGGGGGTCTTAATACTTGCCACTGATTATGTAGCCCAGAAATTTTTAAAGACCAGGAGTTTTCTGGAAGGGAATCCGGATGTAATTATCCGTAATGGAATTATAGACCAGAAGGTTATGAAGAAAAATATGCTGGATATCAATACTTTATTGGAGATGTTGCGGCAGAAGGATGTATTTACAGTGGGGGATGTGGAATATGCTATCCTGGAGGCCAGTGGTACCCTCAGTGTCCTGCGGAAGTCGGAGGCCCAGGGAGTAAGAAGGGCTGATCTGGAGCTACCAGCCAGACCTGTTAACTTGGCTACTGCTATCATCATTGATGGAGAATTATTATGGCAGGACCTGGAAAATACCGGTTTGAATGTTAAGGATTTGCAGGAAGAGATAAAGAAAAAGGGTTATAAGGATGTAAAGGATATTTTTTATGCTGAGTGGATGGAAGGCAGAGGGCTCTTGTTACAGGGTTATATGGATTGACTTTCGATAAGATTGGTATAAATTCACAGTATTTTATCCCCGGTCTTCTCCTATACTATTTATGAAAGAAAATGAAGAAGAAGGAGGGGATAAAGAGGTGGCCCAAATATCTAATATGGAGTTGGAAAACCTAAGGCATCTGATCAGTTCAGAGCAACTTTGTTATGCCAAGGCTAAGGTTTTTGCCCAACATGTCAATGATCCTCAACTGAAGAATTATCTGGAAAAACAGGCCCGTAGTGCTGAGCAGAGCATTCAGAATTTAAACCAGTTTTTCTTTTCCTGAAATATTGCAGAATAGAAAGGAGTATTTCCATGTTAAGGGATCAGGATTGTGCCCTGGATTTTTTGTTTGGTGTTAAGGCCTCGATTATGGATTTGACCAGAGCAGCTGTAGAAGCAGAAAACCCCCGCTTAAAGCAGGTCTTGATACAGATGAGAAATCAGGCAGAACAAAGCCATGAGGAGATTTATAAGATTACAGAGAGGTTGAATGCCTATATTTCTGCTGCTCCGGCTGAATACCAGCATCTCCACAGGGTAAGCCAGTTTTTTCAGCAAAATCAACAGGACATGCAGAGAACTTTTGCTGAAAACCAACAATATGCCGGTATGGCCAGTACATATCAAGGCTCATACTATGGCCAGAATTATGGAGAAACTTCAGCCAGTGGCCAGTATCAGGGTGGAACATCTTATTATGAAAATATAAACCCAGTACAGGGACAGGGCAGCCAGTATTACCGTAATAAATAGTTGCTGGCTAAGGAAAATTTAATTAGAGCTATAAGAATTCAGCTTTCCATAAAAAGATTGGTAGATGGGCTTTTCCATTGTACCAGTCTTTTTTTTATTGTATAATTATAATAACTTTAGCAGGAGATAGAGATTGGCAGTTTCGAGAGGTGACGGATTTGAAATTATCTTTACCGGGCAATATAAGTAATAAAATTGTCAGAGCTATAGCAGAGTTCAATTTGATTGAAGATGGGGACCATATACTGGTAGGATTATCCGGAGGCAAGGATAGCAGTTTTCTCCTTTATGCCCTGGCTATCCTCAGGAAGTATCTTTCTCTTGATTTTCAGCTCTCAGCTATAACTATAGATCCTGGTTTTGCAGTAAATAATAATGATTATTTAAAGTGGCTCTGCCAGGAACTGGAGGTCCCTTATCATATAGAAAAAACGGAGATAGCCAGCTATATTTTGAGTGTAAAGGAGGGTACACCCTGTGCCAAATGTGCCCACTTCCGCCGGGGAGCCCTGGTGGATTATATGCGGAGGAATAAGATCAAGAAAGTAGCCTTTGGCCATCATTATGATGATGCAGTAGAGACCTTTTTAATGAGTATCCTTTATTCAGGCCAGATCCTTTCTTTGCAACCCAGGCGTTATTTGTCAGATAATGATATCTATATTATCAGGCCTTTAATATATATCAGGGAAAAATATATAATAGAAAATAGGAGCTTGTTTAATTACCAGCAAATTGAAAACCCCTGTCCTTTTGAGAAAACAACCAAAAGGGCAGAAACCAAAAATCAGTTGAAAAGTTATACCCGGAATAAACAGGTCTTTTTTAATCTGGCAGCAGCCATGAGAGAAGGGGTTCCGGTGGAACTCTGGCCGGCAAAGCCAGAGGAGGAACTTCTGGCCAGGAGAATGAAGGAGCTATGGTTTGGTAAGGAAGCTGGGGGGAGCTAATAAGGAGTTATTCCTGAGGAATTAGAATAATGTCAAGATTAAAGTAAAGAGAGGTTGATGTAATGGAGAAACTGGATTATTCCAGAGTAGAGAAGGTTATTGTCAAGTGGTTGCAGGAAAAGGTTGCAGCAGCAGGAGCCAGAGGGGCTGTTTTTGGCTTAAGTGGAGGAATTGATTCCGCAGTTGTTGCTGTTTTATGCCAGAAAGCCTTTGGCGATAATGCTCTGGGAGTGATTATGCCCTGTTATAGTAATAAAGAAGATGTAGAAGATGGGGTGCTTTTAGCAGAGGCCTTTGGTTTGAATTACCTTAATAGGGATCTGGGTCCGGTCCTGGATCAGTATCTGGAGATACTGGCAGAAGGAGGGCAAAGAGAGCCTGGAGATCTGGCCTTAGCCAATATGAAGCCCCGTTTAAGGATGATTGCCCTCTATTATTATGCAGCAAAGTACAATTACCTGGTAGTGGGTACTGATAACTGGAGTGAATTGAAGGTAGGCTATTTTACTAAATATGGTGACGGCGGAGTTGATATAAATCCCCTGGGCAGGCTGGTTAAGGCTGAAGTCTATGAACTGGCCAGGCACCTGGGAATACCAGAAAAGATTATTACAAAGACCCCTTCTGCTGGTCTCTGGCAGGGACAGAGTGATGAGGAGGAAATGGGCATCAGCTATCCAGTCCTGGACCATTATATCCTGACCGGTGAAGCCAGTCCTGAAGATAAAGAGCGTATAGAGGGCCTGGCCAGGAAGAATGCCCATAAGCTGCAGCCTGTTCCTGTACTGGCAAGGGAGGAGCTGGAATAGGCCCTGGTGAAGGGGTATAGCTAGGGCAGAAAATAGGAATGATACTTATATACAGGGGTACATATATACAGGAGATATAGGTTTAAAGCTCCTGTCAGACCAGGCTTTCTGCCAGAAAAGGGATTGAATTTTTATTTATTGCAGGAAAATCACCGTTTTTGTTGAATATAACTATATTAAATACTGAGAAATAAATATAAGGACTTAAATTCATTAAGGTATAAGGAGGCAAAAAAATGGATTTATCTGAATTTAAGATCAGTGATTTTATTAATATTGAGGGTGAACAGTCCCTGGGCAAAGTTGCCACAATATTATCAATTGTCGATGATAAGTATGATGATCAGATAATTGAGACTTTGAAAAAGGAAGGTTATAAACCGGTAATTACCAGGGCAGGTGGCAAGGGGGAGGATTTCAAAAATAAAATTTTGAGAAATTGCCTGGGAGCTGCCATTAAAGGTAATGTAATCACAGATAATGCCCAGGATCAGCGGGTACTGGCCCGGTGTGTAGAGAGGGCTATGGTAGACTTCAACAGCCCCATGACCAGTATTTCAGGAGCAGGTATCAAGATCGGGATTGTAAGCAAAGGAAAACACTTATCTGTAGCTTTATATGGTAAACTGGGTATTCCAGGTCTGGATATAGATCATGAAATTTCCGGAATGGGTATACATTATTACGGTTTAGTAGGTGGGGATGATTAATCTAAACAGTAAAAAATACAGGAGTGAAAGATTTGTCCTTAGCAAAAAGAGTATTCGCATATATCAAACCCTATAAAGGTCGTTTAACAGCAGGGATTGTGTCCATGCTGTTACACTCCTTTTTTACCCTTTTTTTCTTTAATGTTTTTCATAATCTAATTAATACAATTATAGAGGAAATCTCTACGGGGGAGAAAGGGCTAGAGAGCTTGAGCTGGATAGCCCTTTCCATGATTATAGTTTATTTTTTAAAAGGTATTACTAATTATGGGCAGACTTATTTGACCTCCTATGTTGCCCAGAAGGCAGTACGGGATATCCGTGCTGATCTTTATGCCCATCTGCAGAGTCTGTCTTTATCCTTCTATAATAAAAACAGGACCGGTGAGATGATTTCCCGTTTGACCAATGATGTTGGGATACTGGAAAATGCTATTGTCAATGGAGCCATCGGTGTCTTTTATCAATCGATAGTACTCATAGCAGGAATTTTTTACCTGGTTTATCTTAATGCCAGATTGAGTCTTTTGTTACTGGTGATGCTGCCGGTTATTACAGTTATTATGAAGAACTTTAATATTAAAATTCGCCAGGTAAGCAGGAGGGTCCAGATCAAGATAGCTGATATCTCTGATGTCATCCAGGAAACCCTCTCGGCAGTGAGGGTTGTGAAATCCTTCGGGCGGGAAGAGTATGAATATGAACGTTTTCAGGTGGAGAATGAGGAAAACTTCCGGGCCAGGGTAAAGAATGCCCAATATGATGCTATTCTTTCACCGGCTATTGAATTCCTGGCGGCCATCGCCTTTACGGCCATATTGTGGTATGGTGGTTATGAGGTCTATCAGGGCAGGATGAATCCGGCAGCCCTGATTACCTATTTTACAATACTGCTGGCCATAGCCCAGCCCCTGAGGTCTTTGAGTAAATTGAGTACTACCATCCAGCAGGCCCTGGCAGCCAGTGAGAGAATCTTTGAGACTATCGATATCAATGTCCATATTGAAGAGAAAGAGGATGCAGAGGTCCTGGCAGATGTGAAGGGCAAGGTGAACTTTAAGAATGTTTCCTTTGCTTATAAAGAAGGGGAAGAAGTCTTAAAGGATATTAACCTGGAGGTCAAACCAGGGGAAGTGGTGGCTTTAGTTGGGCCCTCCGGGGCTGGCAAAACTACCCTGGTAGATTTAATCTTCCGTTTCTATGACCCCATAGAAGGCTCCATCTATATAGATGATAAAGATATCAGGGAACTAAAACTGGCTTCACTGAGGAAACATATCGGTATTGTTCCCCAGGAAAATATTCTGTTTAGCGGTACCCTGAAGGATAATATTGCTTATGGTGATCTTACTGCCGCTGATGAGGAGATAATTGCAGCTGCCAAAGCAGCCAATGCCCATGATTTTATCATGGATTTCCCTGACCAGTATGAAACCATTGTCGGGGAGAGGGGGGTCGGCCTTTCCGGCGGCCAGAGGCAGCGGATTGCTATTGCCCGGGCGATTCTGAAAGATCCGAAAATACTGATTCTGGATGAGGCCACTTCTGCCCTGGATGCAGAGTCAGAGGCCCTGGTGCAGGATGCCCTGGAGAAATTGATGGTCAACAGGACTACCTTTATCATTGCCCACCGCCTTTCTACAATTAAAAATGCCGATACTATTGTAGTGCTGGATAAGGGCCGGATTGTAGAGATGGGGGATCATGATTCTTTGATGAGTAAGAGAGGGATTTACTGTAAATTATATCAGGGGCAGATTGAGTTTTAAGAGGTGTTTTGATGAAAAAAAGAATATCTGATAATATAAAGCTATTTCTCTATCCAGCCTTATTTTACTTACTGAACCTGGCCTCGAATTGGTGGACAAGGTTAGAGGTATACGGAAAGGAGAATTTGAAGGATATATCTGATGGAAAACCGGCTTTATTTGCCGTCTGGCATGGGAAACTCTGGATACCCCTTTTTTATTTTAGGGGGCAGAACTACCTGGCTCTGGCCAGTTCCAGCCGTGACGGGGAGTATATCAGCAGGGTCCTCCGGAAATATGGTTATCAGCTGATAAGGGGCTCTTCCAGCAGGGGAGGAGGCCGTGCTTTGCTTAGCCTGGTCAGGAGGATCAGGGAGGGCGATTCTGTTTTTATAACCCCTGATGGGCCGACAGGCCCTATCCATAAGGTAAAACCCGGCACCATCTATCTCCAGGAAAAGACCGGTGTGCCGATTATCCCTGTAGGGGTGGCCATAGAACGCAAAAAAACTTTTGCCAGTTGGGATAGGCTTAATTTTCCCCTTCCTGGTACCAGGGCTACCCTGGTTATTGGTGAGCAGCTTATCTTGCCGGCAGATAGGCCCAGGGAGGAAAGGCTGCTTATTATGGAGGAAGCCCTGAATAGGGTAGAGAAAAAAGCAGCAGAGCTTTTATGATACGGGTGACAGAGTGACACAGGGGGCCGGTTCTCCTGTGCTCTTTATGATACAGTGAGTAAGACAGAGGAGGTGGTTTTCCTCTGTGTAGCTTTTACCAGTTTACAGGATAAAGGTCGTGTTAGAAGTGGAAAAGAGGCTGGAAATTTATCTCTTGCGGGTTATCTCTGGTCAGGAAAAAGGCCCTCTGGCCTTTATAATAGCTTTATTATTCTGCTTAATGGAACAGCTTTATCGCCTGATAATTTCCCTGCGTTATTTCTTCTATAAGACTGGTATCCTTCAGAGCAAAGAACTTCCCTGTAAAGTAATCAGTATAGGCAATATTACTACAGGAGGGACAGGTAAGACCCCTCTGGTGAGGTTCCTGGCCGGGACCTGGCAGGAAAGGGGTTTAAGGGTCCTTATTATCAGTAGAGGTTATAAAAGCAAGGGAAAGGAAGCGAAAGTAATCTATGATGGCAGGGACCTGCTGGTAGAGCCAGAAGAGGCTGGTGATGAGGCCCTGATGTTAAGCCAGGTCCTGCCTGGTGTACCGATAATTACCGGGATAGACCGCTACAGTGCCGGCCAACTGGCCCTGGCAGAGTTTCAGCCAGAAATCATCCTCCTGGATGATGGTTTTCAACACTGGCAGCTGGCCAGGGATAAAGATCTGGTGCTGATAGATGCCAGTAATCCCTTTGGCTATGAACACCTCTTACCCCGGGGGCTTTTGCGGGAGCCCTTAACAGCCTTAAAAAGGGCCGACCTTTTTCTCCTTACCAAAATCAATGCTGTAAAGGAAGAAGAACTCCTCCAGATAGTCAAAAGGTTAAAGAAATATAACAGTAGAGCAGGAATTTTTATGGCCAGATATGAAAATAAAGCCCTCCGCCTATATCAGGAAGAGGGGGAAACACAGCTGCTGGCAGCTGATTACCTGCAGGGCAAGAAAGTACTGGCCTTATCCGGAATTGGGAATCCGGCTTCCTTTCAGCAGAGTCTGGAGGAATGTGGCGGGGAAGTGATTCATCATTTTATTTATCCAGACCATTATCAGTTTACTGATCAGGATATAGAAGATATCCTGAATTGGCCTTGCTGGAAAGCTGAGCTGACTGATACAGAAAGAGACTCAGAGGCTTCAAATAAAGATACTGAGGAAGAAGCAGGCCTGGAAAAAGTTGATTTACTTGTTACTACAGAAAAGGATCTGGCCAGACTAAAGAAGAATATGCTGGCCTTACTTAAGGGGAAATATAGGCTGGCAGTTCTGGAGATAGAGGTAAAGATAGATGGGGAAGAAGAATTCTTAGATTGTTTGTTACAGGCCCAAGGCAAGGAAGTTCAGGAAGGGAGTAATTAGAGATGGAAATAGCTATAGTGATTCCGGCCCGTTATGGATCTACCCGTTTTCCCGGGAAACCCCTGGCTTTAATCAATGGTAAACCCATGATAGAACATGTTTATAGAAGGCTGGCTGGTATGGAAGAGATCAGCCAGGTTATTGTAGCCACCGATGATGATAGGATATATCAGACAGTAGAGGAATTTGGGGGCAAGGCAGTAATGACCCCTCCTGATCTCCAATCTGGCACAGACAGGATTGCCCGGGTAGCCAGGGATTTAAAGGCAGATGTGGTAGTCAATGTCCAGGGTGATGAACCTCTTTTGCAACAGGAGATGGTCAGAGAGGCCCTGGAACCCTTTTATGAAGATAGCGGGGTTGTGATGAGTACCCTGAAAAAAAGGATAACAGATGTAGAAGAAATCAATAACCCCAATGTGGTCAAGGTTGTGACTGATAATAAGGGCAATGCCCTTTATTTCTCCCGTTATCCTTTGCCTTATCCCCGTAATGAGGGGGCAGTTTATTATAAACATATTGGCCTTTATGTATATAAAAGGGACTTCCTACTGAATTATAGTCAAATGGAACAGACCTTTTTAGAGAAGATAGAATCCCTGGAACAACTGCGGGCCCTGGAAAACGGTTATCAGATCAGGGTTGTAGAGACTGAATATGATTCAATTGGGGTTGATACTCCGGAGGATGTAGCCAGGGTGGAAGCCATTCTTCGGGGAAATTGCAAAGAGGAATAGCGGATTAGTAGTAAAAAGGATATAGGACTGGAAAACAGAACAGGAGAACTGTCCCTTGTGACGGCCTGTTTTAAGGAGGAGATCAAGATAAAAGCAGTTAAACAGGTAGTTTTGAATGACAAGATAGTTTTTGGTGATAATAATAGGCCCTTTGTGCTTATTGCCGGGCCCTGTGTCCTGGAAGGGCCTGAAAGATCCCTGCTGATCGGTAGAAAGATTAAAGAAATAACAGATCGGCTGGGGATTCCTTATATATATAAGGCTTCCTTTGATAAAGCTAATCGCTCTTCCATTAAGTCTTACAGGGGACCAGGGCTGGAGGAAGGCCTGGACTTATTAAAGGGCATTAAGGAAGAGCTGGGGGTACCGGTTTTAACTGATTTTCATGAACCAGAGCAGGCGGGACCTGTGGCAGAGATTGTAGATATCCTGCAGATTCCTGCCTTTTTGTGCCGGCAGACAGACCTTTTGCTGGCAGCTGCAGAGACCGGTAAGATAATAAACGTAAAAAAGGGACAATTCCTGGCTCCCTGGGATATGGAGAAGGTGATTAATAAACTGGTCAGTGCAGGTAATGAGCGGCTTCTCCTGACTGAGCGGGGGGTCAGTTTCGGTTATAATAATCTGGTAGTTGATATGAGTTCTCTGCCTATAATGAGGGGTCTTGGTTATCCAGTGGTCTTTGATGCTACCCATAGTGTGCAGAGGCCAGGGGCCAGAGGTGAGACCTCCGGTGGTGACAGGGAGTTTGTGCCCTATCTCAGCCGGGCAGCTGCTGCTGTTGGTATTGATGCCCTCTTTATGGAGGTCCATGATAATCCAGAAGAGGCCTTAAGTGATGGGCCCAATATGCTTTACCTGAATGAACTGGAGGAACTTCTCCAGGAAGTTCTGGCCATTGATGCTCTCGTCAAGAAGAGGGGAGCTTAAAAGTATCTACCGGAGGATGGGTTAAGATGAAGCAAAGCTTATCTTCTAAAAAAGAATTTGCTCAAAGGTGTATAGAAGAAGCCCATAAAGTACTGGATATAGAAGCCAGATCCATACTGAATTTGAAGAATATTATTAAGGAAGACTTTGTAAAACTGATTGAATTAATCATGGAAAGTAAAGGCAGGGTGATAGTCTCAGGAGTAGGCAAATCCGGCCTGGTTGGTAAAAAGATTGCTGCTACCTTATCCAGTACTGGTACACCGGCCTTTTTTGTCCATGCCGGAGAGGCCTTACACGGGGATCTGGGGATGATAACTGGAGCTGATATCCTGATTGCTATTTCCAATAGTGGGGAGACAGAGGAGGTATTGGCCCTGATTCCTTCCCTCAGGAGGATAGGGGCCAGGCTGGTTGCCTTTACAGGAAAGAAAGAATCTTCTCTGGCTCAATATGCAGATCTGGCCATAATTGCCAGTGTGGAAAAAGAGGCCAGCCCCTATGATCTGGCACCCACTGCCAGTACCACTGCCATCATGGCCCTGGGTGATGCCCTAGCCATAACCTTATCCAGTTTACGGGGTTTTACTGCAGAGGACTTTGCTCTTTTTCATCCCGGAGGCAGCCTGGGAAGAAAGCTTTTGACAAGGGTAAAAGATATAATTGCAGAAAGGGATATAAATCCGGTTGTTGATGCAGAAACCAGTGTGAAGCAGGCTCTTTTTACCATGACAAAATCCCGGATGGGTTCAAC
>Ga0208693_1000997_pt1 | contig 21150 bp, 16 predicted proteins | sample AD_UKC071_MetaG_FD_184438 | JGI IMG/M metagenome (GOLD analysis project Ga0208693, IMG submission 184438) | Active sludge microbial communities of municipal wastewater-treating anaerobic digesters from USA - AD_UKC071_MetaG (SPAdes) (version 2) | ecosystem: Engineered > Bioreactor > Anaerobic >... | reverse complement strand
GCTATAATGAGCATAATTAATATACCACTCACAAGGGGATTTAGAAAAAAATTAATTAATTTGTCTAACCAAGTGATTCGCATTTTAATGATTTGTGCATTTTGTAAATTATTTTTAGCTATCAAATCATCAAAATCTTGTACTATCTCATCACAAAAGCCATTTTTGAGAGCTTCTTGAGCTGTGAAAGTGAGTACTTTGCCAGAATCTATGATGCCTGGAATATATATATCTGGATCTACCATTGCCTCTGCTATTTTAGGATCTCTACCACGAGCTATAGCTGTGCTACGCATCATAGCTCGCATATAGCTTTGATATTTGTCTGGTAGGGCTTGCGAAGTTTGATCTACCACTGTGGCAGCACCAATAGTGGAGCCTGGCACCATGAATATTTTGTTTGCTGCTATAGAAATCAGTGCACCCGCAGAGGCTGCATTATTATCTACAAGTACCCAGATAGGTATTTGCGAGTGTAAAAAATTAGTGCGTATGCTGTCTGCATCTACCAATGTTCCTCCATAGGTATTCAAATGCACAATGATGAGATCTGCATTTACATCTTTGGCTTCGTTCATTGCTTTATTTACTATTCTACTAGCTGACGGATCTATATTAGAAAATAATTTGAAATAAAAAATTTTTTTGATAGTATCTGAATTATTAGCATTAATAATAGTATTTAGTGAAAGTAAGTAAACAAAAAATATAAAAAATAATTTTAAATGTTTCATATAATTATGATTAATAAAAAGCTCTGCAAAGAGAGATGAATTCGACCCCTCGTTCCGTGAAACGGACAATGGTTTTCGTGACCGTCCCATTCTACCACTCTGGCATCTCTCCTAATTCCTAATTTTTTGCAAAATTATAATATAAATTTATTATGAATTTCAAATAGTTAATGAAATATTAGCGATTTTTCAGGCTTATTTGTCTAACTTTATCTACTTTTTGTCTACCTATATCACTTGTGCAAAAATACCACATATTTTTGAATTGTGCAAATGTCTGAATACCAATGTTTAACCTAATCAAAAAAAATATGTAGAAAAATTTTGCAATTAAAAATATTGTTCGTAATTTTGCGAACAATAAATAAGAAAGGAGAATTGAAGTGAACGAGAAACAGTACTCAACAGAGCAAGAACAGATTGCTCGTTTTGCTAAAGCAATGGGGCATCCGGCACGGATTGCTATTCTTGATTTTTTGGCAAAACAAGATAGTTGTTTCTTTGGTGAAATTAACGCAGAATTGCCTATCGCTAAAGCAACCGTTTCGCAGCATTTGAAAGAACTGAAAGAAGCTGGTTTAATTCAGGGAGAAATAGAAACGCCAAAAGTCCGCTATTGTATAAACCGACAAAACTGGGAACTTGCCCGAAAGTTATTTGCTACTTTTTTTGGAGATTGCAAATGCAAAGATACATCGTGCTGTGAATAACAGCACCTTTTTTGGAGAATAATTGTTCGTAATTCGTAGAATTATGATTATTATATTAATTTTAAAGTATAATGACAATGGAAATTCATCTATTACAAGATGAATTAAAAGCTTATTTTCATGATTTTACCAGATCGAATTATAAACACAATTTAACTAAATAATTGTTGTTATGGAAAAGAAACAAGGAATTGGATTTTTTGAAAAATACCTGACTATCTGGGTTGCCTTGTGCATCATTATTGGAATTGCAGTGGGGCAATGGCTTCCGGCAATTCCGCAAACATTAAGCAAATTTGAATATGCCAATGTGTCTATACCTGTGGCTATCCTGATTTGGTTAATGATTTACCCGATGATGCTAAAAGTGGATTTTCAAAGTGTTAAAAATGTAGGTAAGCGTCCGAAAGGAATAATAGTTACTTGTGTTACAAATTGGCTGATAAAACCGTTTACCATGTTCGCAATAGCTTATTTATTCTTCTATGTGATTTTCAAAACCTTTATACCTGCTGGGTTAGCCGAGGAATATTTAGCCGGGGCAGTATTATTGGGAGCTGCACCTTGTACAGCTATGGTGTTTGTGTGGAGTTACCTTACAAATGGTGATGCCGCTTATACGCTAGTACAAGTGGCAGTAAACGATTTAATCATATTAGTTGCATACGCCCCCATCGTTGCTTTCCTGTTGGGAGTTGGCGGCGTATCTATCCCGTGGGACACCCTGCTGCTGTCAGTGGGGCTGTTTGTTGTGATACCACTTACTGCTGGTGTTATTACCCGAATTATGGTTATTCGCCGCAAAGGAGTGGAATACTTTAACAATGTATTTATTAAGAAATTTGATAATTACACGATAGGTGGGCTGCTATTAACACTTATTATCCTATTTTCATTTCAGGGAGAAACGATACTAAACAATCCTTTGCATATCTTATTGATTGCTGTTCCGCTTGTCTTGCAAACGTTTTTGATATTCTTCGTTGCTTACGGTTGGGCTAAATGGTGGAAATTACCCCATAATATTGCCGCACCTGCCGCAATGATTAGTGCAAGTAATTTCTTTGAATTGGCAGTTGCTGTGGCTATTTCTCTTTTTGGTTTACAATCTGGGGCTGCATTGGCTACGGTGGTGGGAGTGCTGGTCGAAGTTCCTGTAATGTTGATGTTAGTAAGGATTGCAAATAAACGCGAAGCTGGTTTCCTGCTACTAATCGCTGATTAGTAGGTTTTTGTCGGCTTACTGTCCATTTTGTATAGTAGGTTCTGCGGAGAGAGAGGGATTCGAACCCTCGGTCCGCATTAAACGGACAACGGTTTTCGAGACCGTCCCATTCGACCGCTCTGGCATCTCTCCTAATTTTTAATTTATTGCAAAATTATAATATAAATTTTTAATGAATTTCAAAAGCAAGCCGAACTCTCGAGAATTATCAACTACCTAACCAGATAGATAATTACAGAAACCTAATCAAAAGCCTAAAAAATGAAATTGATAAAAAAATATACGAACTTCACGGTCTATCTAATGATGACATAATAAAGATAAAAAAATAGTTGGGAATAAGCTGGTATGAGAAAATTTAAGAAACGACGATAGCAATAGTTGTTTCAACAATAATTTATGATTGCGAGAAAAAATATTACTTATAAAACATAAAAATATAAAAAATATAAAAAAAATTTTTTTATTTAAAAATAATTATGTAATTTTGCAACATAAACCCCTAAAAAATAAAAAATATGAAAAAAGTAAATTTAATTGCAAAAAAAGTAGCTTTATTAATGTTCATTAGTTTATTTAGCATAGCTGCTTATTCTCAATTTTATATTAATGTAGGTGGTGGCTACAATCTAGGAATAGCTAATCAATCATTATTAAACAATGATGAAAGCACAAATAATATCACAAAAATAGAAAATGTGAAAGTTTCTTTGGGCAAGGGGCTAAATTTTGGACTAAATCTTGGCTACATGTTTAATAGTAATATAGGTATAGATTTGCAATGTTCATATTTATTAGGAGATGAAACTACTAGTGAATCTAAAGATAATTATACTTTTTTGAACATTAATTTTTATGATTATGAAAAAATTTCTATCAAAAGTCAGATGTTTAGAGTAAATCCATCCATAATAATAGCTAGTGGTTTTGACAAGCTAGACCCTTATGCTAAATTTGGTGTGATATTTGGCTTTGGATCTATTAATTTAAATTATTTGGATGAGGAATATGAAAATAATCAATTAGAAGATAAAGAAGTAGTAAAGTGGAAAATGGATGGAGGAATGGCTTTTGGTATTTCATCAGCTCTTGGACTTATGTATCACATATCAGATTTAATATCTGTTTATGGAGAATTAGATTTAGTAGGTATGAGCTATGCTCCTATAAAAGGTGTTATGACAGAATACACTGTAAACGGGGCAGATAAATTACCAAATTTAACAACAGATGACAAAGAAATTGATTTTGTCGATGATATTACTTATGATTATAATAATCCTCCATCATCAGCAGAACCTAGTAAAGAACTCAAAAATTATTTACCTTATAGCAGTATAGGACTTAATATTGGAGTTAGATTTTCATTCTAGCGGATTAGATTTTTGTTAAAATATCTTAAAAGAGCAGAATATTCAGATTCTGCTCTTTTTTATTTAATTTTGTAAAAAAAAATTATGAAAAAGGGTAATTTATTTATAGTTATTATTTTAACTTTCATTTTGTCGATAAATGCTTTTTCACAAAATGCAAGTTTAGGTGTTAAAGGCGGACTAAATCTATCTAATATGATAATTAAAAATGATGATGAGACTTTGAGTGATGATTTTAAAATGCTTGCAGGTTTCCATGTTTATCCTTTCTTAGAATATTCTTTTTCTGATATTTTTGCAATAGATGCTGGTTTAAATTTTCAATCTCGTGGTTACTCAATTATCGAAGATAATTTCAAGCTACGTTTTACCACTCTGTATTTAGATATACCTATAAATGCCAAGTTTAATTTTGATTTAGGTAGTGTGAAATTATTTTGTAATGTGGGTCCCTATGTAGCATTTGGCATTGGTGGTACAATTTATTCCGAAACTTCTATAGGCAGTTATACTACTACTACTAGAAGAGATATAGACTGGGGAGATGATTTGAAATCTACTGATTATGGACTAAATATAGGTGTAGGTTTAGATATTAATAATTTCATCGTTGGCTTGAATTATGGCTGGGGAATAGCAAACCTGTCTACTATAGACAATGATCATAACAAAGCTAATAATTATGTGTTAAGCATATCTTTAGGGTATAAATTTGATTTATAATAAATACTGTAATTAATAGTAAGGATAAAAAAAATAATAGTAAGGAATAGAATTATTCTTTTCTATATACTTTGCTCACACCATCAATGGTTTTGATTTTTTCTATTAGTTGTTTTAGATGATCTATATTATTTACATACAACTTTATCTCACCAGAGAAAGTACCTTCTGTGACTTCTAAGAAAAAATATCTAATATTAGAATTCAACTCTTCTGAGATCAACTTGCTAATATCTTTTACAATGCCTTTCCTATCACTACCTTCTAATCCAATACTAGTTTTGAACTCTAATGGTCTATTTTCTTCCCATTTTACTTTAGTTACCCTATTGCCAAAGAAAGCTGCTTTTTCTTTAAAAACAGGACAAGTAGTTCTATGAATTTCTAGGGTATTAGCATCTCTGAAGAAGCCAATTAGATTGTCGCCAATAATAGGGTTACAGCAATCGCTCAAGATATAATTAATTTGTTGAGTAGTATCTAGCTTAATATTGTTGACATTGGTAGTCATTGCTGTGATATCTCTATCATCATTACTATTTTTATTTGTTGAAGAATGTCTGAAAAGTCTAGAAAAAGTCGATGGACGTTGAGATTGTATAAATTGTTTCAATTGTTTAACATCCACTTGACCTTTGGCAGCTGCTAGATACAATTGTTTATTATTGATATAGCCTAAATGATTAGCAAATTTATTGACTGTATTTTCATTATAGTTTTCTTTTATTTGAGTAAACATTCTTTCAATTATTTCTTTGCCATGTTCAGCCATTTCTATCTCTTCTTTATGCAGAGCAGCTTTGATAGCATTATGTGCTTTAGTAGTTTTTACAAAATTAAGCCAATCGGCACTAGGACTAGCTTTTTCACTTGTTAAAATATTTACTTGGTCGCCACTTTTGAGTACTGTACTTACTGGCACTAGTTTATGATTTACCTGAGCACCGATGCAATGATCTCCCAAGTCTGTATGAATAGCATATGCGAAATCAACAACTGTAGAGCCTTTAGGTAATTGTAAAAGTTTCCCTTTAGGGGTAAAAACGGTTATTTCATCAGTAAAAAGAGCAAACCTGAGGTCATCCAAAAAATCTAAAGCATTTTCATTTGGATTTTCTAAAATATTTCGTATAGAGTTTAACCATTCATCTAGAGTGCTTGTCTTACCATTATCTTCTTTATATTTCCAATGAGCAGCATAACCTTTTTCGGCAATTTCATCCATGCGTTCAGACCTAATCTGTACCTCTACCCATCTACCTTTATTACTCATTAACGTTACATGTAAAGATTCATATCCGTTAGCTTTAGGCACAGATATCCAATCACGTAAACGTTCTGGATTCATAGTATATACATCTGTAATAATACTATACACTCGCCAGCAATCTGCTCTTTCATTTTCTGGAGTACTATCTAATATTATTCTAATAGCAAAAACATCATAAATATCTTCGAAATTTAGCTGTTTCTGAGTCATTTTACGGTAAATAGATGAGATAGCTTTTGTACGCCAAGTGATTTTATATTTTAAATCAGTTTGATTTAGCCTGTCAAGGATAGGATTTAAAAAATCTTTAATAAAAGCATCACGTTCAGTAGAAGTTTCTTCTATTTTAGAGTTAATATAGTTGTACATTTCAGGATCATTATATTTGAGTGCTAAATCTTCTAATTCACTTTTAATATTATACAATCCCAATCTGTGTGCTAAAGGTGCAAATAAAATGGAAGTCTCAGCTGAGATACGTTGTTGCTTATCAGGAGGCATAGAATTTAAAGTACGCATATTATGCAATCTATCAGCTAATTTTATCAATATCACTCTAACATCATCAGCCATTGTTATCAGTATTTTTCTGAAATTCTCAGCTTGAGCAGAAGTATTATTAGATTCAGCCAATTGGATAAAATCAGTGATTTTTGTTAATCCATCTACTATAGAAGCTATTTTATCGCCAAAATGATTTCTTATATCATCTAATGTATAATCTGTATCTTCAACTACATCGTGTAATAAAGCACTAACAATAGATGTAGTACCTAGCCCTATTTCTTCAGAGCATATTATGGCTACTTCTAGTGGATGATATATATAAGGATCACCACTATATCTGCGCATGCCTTTATGTGCCTCGCTAGCTAGATTAAACGCCTTTCTAATAAGTGCTCTATTTTCTTTGCTAGTATTATATCGCAGTGTACGCAATAAATATCTATATCTATTTACTAGATGTTTGCTTTCTTCTTCACTTAGTCCAAATAAATTATTCATAATTATACAAAAATACAAAATTTTTTATTTCTGAAATAATTGTATAACTATTTACATGTAAAAAATAAATTCTTTTTTAAATAAAAAATAGGAAAGATTAAAAAATTTTATTGAAATATACATTATAGATAGTAATTTTTGTATTAATATAAAAACTTTAATATTAATCCCCTGCTTGAATTTATATAGCATTTATTAGCTTAGACTTTTCTTTTGTTACTTTTCTTTGTATGGTTCACAAAGAAAAGTAAAATATAATAAGATAAAATTCACATTTTCACATTTATTACTACTTTTACTTAATTTTATAATAATAAAATTATAACTTCATACCAGTGAAAAGGTTCGCTATATCTTTAATTTTACTTTTAATAACATTAAATTTATTCTCTCAAAATACAAGAGATACTTTACTGATTATAAATAATTACTCTGAACAAATAGACATTTATAGTCCTAAATATTTATATATTAATATATTATCAGAATCCAACAATATTAAGCAAATATTAGATATTGAAAATCAAAGAATTAGAATAGAGCTAGATAGTACAATAGAGCTGCCATATGAATATAAGATAACAATGATTTACATAAATAGAGAGCAGTCAATAAAATTACTACAAGAAATATCAGTAGATACGGTAGCCGAAGAGCCTTCGCAACAAATGCCGATATTGTCATCTACACAAATTTATGAAGAAAAAAATGATTTAGTAACAAATGGTTACATCTCGAGAGGTATAATGATGAGTAGTCAAGGACAAAGTTCCGTGCAGTCTTCACTAGATTTGCAATTTTATGGAGAGATAGCACCATTTCTGATAGAAGGTAGCCTAAATGATAGAAATTTACCTATACAACCTGAAGGTACAAGTGCTAGATTACAAGAAATTGATAGGGTTTATATAACATTAAAAAAAGATAATTTCAAACTTACTCTTGGAGATTTTAACATTAAAAGTGGAGATAATACATATTTTTCTAAATATTCTAGGAAGCTTCAAGGTAGCATGTTTGTTAATCAAAATAAATCCAATAAAAATCTTTACAATTATGGTGGTGCAGTAGCAATGAATAAAGGGAAATATGATAGAGTAGAGCTACAGCTGGTAGATGGAGTTTCTGGACCATACAAGCTACGTGGTACAGATGCCAATTATATTCAAATCATTGCAAATTCTGAAAATGTATATTTAGATGGTAATATTCTACAACGAGGTTATGATGCAGACTATATAATAGATTATAACACTGCAGAGATAATTTTCATGCCCAAACTATTTATTCGTTCATCTATGCATATAGTCGTAGAATTCTTATATACAGACTATAATTATGCTCAATCATCATATGGTTTATTTACTGAAATCTCAAATAAAAAATTGCTTTGGGGAATAAATTATTTCTCTGAAGGTGATGTAAAAAGCCAACCATTATTGCTAACATTATCTGATAGTGACAAAATTTTATTATCAAATGCTGGAGCTAATTTACCAGTGGAGATACCTTCATTTCAAACAACTAGTTTTGATAAGAAGAAAATATTATACAAATTGATAGATACCTTAGGATATGATTCTGTATTTGTCTATTGCAGAGACAGCACTGTACAATTATATGAAGTAAATTTTACATACGTAGGACAAAATAAAGGAAATTATAAAATATCAAATTACGCTGCTAATGGTAAAATTTATGAGTGGATACCACCAATAAATGGTATACCACAGGGAGAATATGAGCCTATTAGAATATTAAATGCTCCAAACAGACTAAACACTGTGGAATCATATCTGTATTATAAACCTAATGAAAAATTAGAAGCTCGCATTAGGCTAGGATATTCACAACATGATAAAAATACTTATAGTAACAATGACTCCATTAATCAAGGCATAGCATATAAAATGCAATTAATTACTAAACCATCAGTAAATCATACTTTTGAAATCTTTTCGCAAGGAATACATACTAATTTTTCGTCATTAGAACCTATTTATACTGCTGAAGAAAGTAGAATTCTAAACAAAGATTTATTTAGCAATAAAAAAATGGAATTTTTAAATGGACTAAATTATAATTATAATGATAAATCTAATAATTATGCACAATTAAGTACATCATTTTTTAATACCTCAAAAAATGAATATTCTATTTTATCAATTGCAAATGCAAAATTTAATTATAAAAATTTTAATTTTTTTACAAATAATAATTATTCTCATACCAGATTACCACTATATAAAGTAGATTTCTATAGAAGTAATAGTAACCTAGATTGGAAAATAAAATCTATATGGTTAGGAATAAGTAATAAAATAGAATATCATCCAATAAAAAAGAATGATACAATACAAAATAATTCTCAACAATATTACTCAGTATCACCATACATTGCTTGGGGAGATAGCTCTAGAACATTTATAAAATTGTATTATGAATATTATAATGAAAAAATTCCAATAGATAGATATCAGCAAAAAGGTGGATATCAGTTGCTAATGAAGCATAAAATATGGAATTTAAAACAAAATAATTATATCGTATTTCAATCTACAAATAGTCAAGAAAAGAATTATTTCACTAGTGAAAATGAAATAAATCTAAATACACGAGATAAATCTTTAATAACTCAACTAAGGTATATACTTGCACAAAAACAAACGCCTCAAATAGACTATTCTTTTATAGAAGTGCCAATAGGTCAAGGCACACACTACTGGATAGATGCCAATAATAATGGATTGCAAGAGCTTAATGAATTTCATATAGCCAATTTCAGCGATCAAGCTCAATATATTTTACTGAGTATTCCTACTCAAGATTATATAAGCACCTATTCACAAACATTAAGTTTCAATTTTAGATTTTCGCCTTCATTAATTAATAAATTACCCAAATTTTTTAAAAATTTTAATTTGCAAACTTTCATAGACATTAATCAAGCAAGTAAAGAAATAAATTTTTTAAACTTTAGCTATAAAAATGCAGATTCTGTAATTACTTTTAATAATAGAATCAGAAATGTTTTAGAATATCATCCTAAAAAAATTAATCTGTCAATTAGATATGAATATTACAAACAGAAAAGTTTACAAACATTGATAGTTGGCAATATAGAACAAATGAGAGAAAATAATGCTTTACAAATTTTCGTACCAATAACAAAAAAATGGAATTTACAATCTCAAAGTGATTATTTAAAACAGATGAATAAATCTATTTTTCAACAAAGTACTACATATGATTACAACCAATATTCCCAGAAATTGGAATTACAATATTTAGAAACGAAATATCAAATCAGAATTAGTCCGAGATATGCTTATATGTATAATGATAATTTAAAAATCAATAAATTAGAATTAACATTAGAACCACGAATTTTTTCGTTAAAAGCAGGAACATTTATTGCAAAATTAGGTTATTTATATAATGATGCAAAGGCTAATATGGACCCTACAATTGAATATTTAATGCTAGAAGGGTACAAGCCTGGCAGTAATGGATTAATACAAATACAATGGCAAAAAACATTAAACCAAGTAATACAAATTTCTTTACAGTACGAAGGTAGAATATCTCAACATATATCTATGACACATGTAGGAAGTATAAATGTGAGAGCTTTACTATGAAAATTTATTAAACTAATATATTTGTTTAAAATAACTAATGATATTAATATCATATAAAAATTATTATGTATATTTGCCAAAAAATCAATATTTATGAAGACTTTAGTCAATAATATTAATGAACATCTGGCTATGAGTAAGGAAGACTCAAAAGCCTTCTTCGATAATCTCTACGATTTCCTGCTAGAGAACGAAGCTGACGTAGTAGATTACCAAGGTTTAAAAATTCAAAGTACTCCTCCACTATGTCCAGAGTGCCATAGCAACGATATTGTAAAAAATGGCAAACAAAAAGGCATACAAAATTATCTTTGCAAGCACTGTGGCAGACAATTTAGAGTTACCACTGGTACTTTTGTTTACCGATTACAAAAATCTCAACTTATGCTCGAGTATATTCGTTGTATGGTTGCTGGCAAAAGCCTCAGGGCTTGTGCTAGAGAGGTTGGCATTAGTCTGCCAACAAGTTTCACCTGGCGACACAAAATCCTCGCTGCATTAAAGAATTTTGACAAAAATGTTAATTTCTTTGGCATAGTAGAAATAGACGAATTGCTAATGGATTATTCTGAAAAGGGTAGAAAATATTCAAGTGTCAGAGAAATGAAACGAGCAATGAGAAAAAAGCCAAAGAAGGTTGCTGTAATAGCTGCTACAGATAGAAGTGGAAATATTCTATTCAGGAACACTGAGAGCAAAAGAGTTAAGCGAGAAGACATTGAGAAATTTCTAAAAGGCAGAATTACAGAAAATGCAGTTTTATGTACAGGTACCAAATACGCATTTAGACATATAAGAAAGAGTAAAGTAAAACACAAAGAGATTGTAGGAGCCAAAAAGAAAAAGCGAGGTATCTATAGCACAGCTATAGTGAAGGCTAAGTCAGAGGAATTTGCCAGATGGATATATTCGAAGTTCAGGGGTGTAGCAACCAAATACCTGCAAAACTACATTATGTGGTATGTAGCGATAGGTAAATACCTATCAAAGGACATCATTAGTAATACTGGTAGAATGCTTAACCTTGCATCCTCGGATAGATTTGCCTGGTACGAATATTTTAGAGTGAGTAAAATATCATATACTGTTTGAAACAAAATTAACCTGAAATATTATCCTATACCCTTATAAAAATCTTTCCCCACTTTTTACCTTATTCTTTGCTCTATAACTTGCCTGATCTCTTGCGTCTCTGCATCATAGCAATACACTACTATATTTACATTATCTTCGTCCCATTCATTTGATAATGTATAATTGTATGTTTTTTCGTAGCTGTCATTAGCTAGACAGTTTGCACATATCGTATCTCCCCAAATATTTGTTATACTTCCTCTTAGAACATGATTATGCACATAGTCTGGTATATCTGGTGTAGAACCATATAATGGATTATTATTTTTTTGATAATCTATTATGCTATCTTCTGTGAATAATGCTACAAGCATTAGTGGGCTATCAAAAGGACTTAAAATATCTGTATTAATAGTGCAATTAAAATTTCTATTTAATTCGTTATATTGAGTTGTGATACTAATATTAACAGTTAATTGCTCTGATAGTCTATCATTTACTATGCTGCCCCATTCATTTGGTGATATTAGTTGGCTACCTAATAGTTGAACTCTATCTACCATGCCACTAGGGTATGTACTAACTCCAAATGACGTGTTAAGGATATTACCTTCTTCTGTTCTAAAATCTGTCATGTAATTTGGTGATACTAAGTTAGCAAAATTGCCAGAATGTATTGCAATTATTGTAATTTTACCTGGATAAAGTTGCTGTAGATTTTCTGCTATATGTGAAGCTTCTGGGCAGTTTGGGCATAAATGGCCAGTGAATTCCTCTATGAGAACACGCTTAACGTTATTATTAATAGTTGTATCAGTATTTGTATTTTGTTGTGTATAAGGTGGTTCTACTTTATCACAACCAGCTAAGGCTATGATAACTAAAAATATTAAACTTAATATTTTTTTCATAATTTTATTTTTTAAAATGTTGTAGAGATATTTATTCCAATACCATAATATGCAGGTGTCCATCTACATACACCTCCTACACAAGTGATACCTTCTTTTACTTTGCCATAGGAAACAGATATTCTTGTAGCATTTTGCACATACGATACCCCTGTTAAGTAGAAATGCTGTCTATCATCTTTGTTTGGATTTCCATAATTATATTCATCTTGTAAAGAAATAAACCATTTTGATGTTATAGCAAATTCTACCAAACCGCCAAACCAGTTTTTATCGTGTTGTTCTTTATATTCATGTGCTAATTGGACTTTTATGCTGTTTTTTTTATTGAATTTATAATTTAGATCTAACACACCACAGTGAATGTAGAAAGTACCATCGCTATGTCCTTCGATTACATCACTATTATAAACGGTATAATTATATAAAAAATTTAATTTTAGATTTTTGCTCATGCGTTTATCTATAATAAAATCAGCACTTTCAAAAAAAACAGTTTTATCAATTTTAAAAAATTCAGAATTATAGCCATCTGTTCCAGAAGCCATTATAGGTGTAGTATCATTTATTTGTTTATGGTCTATATTGTGCATACGGGAATAATTAATTTGTATTTGTGTACCATAATTGCCTCCTAATGCTGTATTTTTGGGTATTGTGAAATTTCCTTGTCCTGAGAATGCCCATTCACCTATAGCTTGGCTAGCATAAGGATAATTTTTTACTAAAATATAATTTTGTGGTTGTGTGAGTGCAGGAATATAGTTGATGATACTTCTAATGCCCGATTCATTTCTAAGCATTCTAAAGTCTAAATTATCCATCCTATGTGCTGCTAAATATATCCCCCAGTTATTTCCAAAAAATGTTATATCTGTGTGTGCACCATTGCCCTTACGATAAATGTAATTATTTACTTTTGATGGATCTTGAGATTTAAAGGCTATTTCAGTATTCCATAGCATAAATGGTGAGGATAATTGATATCTAATAGCCCAAATACCTATATTTTCTGGTAATTTATATAAAGGATCTTTATCTTCTTCATATTTACTGACAAAAGAAGTCCCTAGACTGAAATTCCATTTACCTTCTGACCATTTTTTGTTTAATTTGTTAACATTTATTTCTCCATCGACGCCTCTAATATAATTTCCTGTATTTCCCCAAAAAAATTTTTGTGTTCCTATCAAGCCTTTGACAATTAAATAATCTTTCATCTGATATGAAATTTCTATTCCATCTATTGCATTGTCTATACCTAAGGATCTATCTTCATATGTTCGCAATGCCAATCCTAATCCAAACTGATCATAAATATGGCCCGCTTTTATTTTAAGGTTATTATTATTGGATTGATATGCTATATATCTATGAGCTATTCCTATACCTTTGGTCTGTGGATCATAGCCAACCATTGCAGGCAGGTAACTCTCAAACCTTAATCCTGCTGAAATATTTTTATTACTATAAAAAATTGATAAATATGCATTATTGCCAAATTTCTCTTTAGGTTGATATGCATTTATACTTGAATCATTCAAAAAATACATCGCATCTAATTGAAAATCTCCATTTATTTGTCCCCAGTTATGTTCATTTTGTCCAAATGAGATTTTAACACTTATTAATGTGATTAGTATTATTAAAAAGTATTTTATTTTTATCATAAAAATTTTTTGATATTTGCAAATTTAATAGTTTTTTAATGGACTTATTATTTATTTAGGAAATCTTTTACAGTATCATAAGCTGCATTAATAGATTTATCGAGATCTTCGTTTATGATGGTAACATCAAAGTATGGTTCCATAGATAGTTCAAATTTAGCACGTTCTATGCGTTTTTTTAAGGTTTCTTCATTTTCAGTATTTCTATTTTTCAATCTTTTTTCTAATTCTTCTATATTTGGAGGTTTTATGAAAATAGCTAAAGCATTTTCACCGAAAATATTTTTTAATTTTATTCCCCCTTTTACATCTACATCAAATATTGGATATTTGCCATCGGCTATTATTCTATCAATTTCTGTTTTTAAAGTACCGTAGAATAGTCCAGGATACACTTCTTCGTATTCTATAAATTCATTGTTGGCTATTTTATTTTTAAATTCATCAATATTAAGGAAATAATAATCTTTGCCATTTATTTCATTATTTCTAGGTGGACGGCTGGTAGCAGAAATAGAAAATTTAAGAGGTAAGCCTTTACTGATCAAAGACTGTACTATTGTAGTTTTACCTGCACCACTGGGAGCTGACACTATTATATATTTTTCTTTCATAGTACATTACTTAATTGCTCTTTTATCTTTTCTATATCGTCTTTTATATTCACAATTATTTGTTGTATAGCCAAATAATTGCTTTTATTACCTAGCGTATTTACTTCTCGCAAAATCTCTTGTGATATGAAAGCTAATTTTTTGCCTTTTGATAAATTTATATTGTCTTGCAATTCTTTCTCGAAATATGATAGATGTGCTGTCAACCGTTGAAGTTCTTCATTTATATCTAATCTATCTAAATAATAAAGTATTTCTTGTTCTAATCTATTATGATCTATTTCGATATTGTCTGGAAGTTGTTTAGTGAGATTTATTAAATCTTCACGAATTTTTTTGTCTCTTTCTTCTTTTAGAGCAATTATTTTTTCTGTATTAATTTTTATTATATTTATCTTATCAGAAATATCTTTTTGTGTCTTTTCTCCTTCTTGTTTACGATATTCTATAACTTGATTAATAGCATTTTCTATACTTTTATTTATTATTTCTACTTCTGCATCAGTTAATTTATTTTTATCTATTTCGAATACACCAGGAAGTTTTATCAGAGTAGCAAGTGGATTTTCCATTTCATTGATTTGATATTTAAATGAAAAATTATTTATTTGATTTAAATATCCATATAGAACATCTTCGTTTAGTGTAGGTGTAGGACTTCCTTTTTGCATATCGTAGTTTATATATAAATCTACTTTGCCTCTTATCAATTTATTAGCTAATAAATTACGAATATCTATTTCTAAACTTTTCAGTGATTGAGGAGTACGGATATTAATATCTATATTTTTGGAGTTTAGGCTAGTAATAATAATTTCGTATCCTGTATTAAAAATAGTAAATTTATCACTACCATATCCTGTCATTGAATATAACATATTTTTTTTACAAATTTAATAGGTATTTTTTAAACAGAAATTTATTAAGCGTTTAATTAACAACTAAATTATTACAATGAATGTATTAATAATAGCTATATTTTTTATGAGTATAATTTTGTTTTAATAAATTAAGAAAGGTCTCTGGGGTAATGCGGATTTGAAAAAATGTTTTTTAAAAATAATCTGTTTTTTGTTTAAATTAATTAATGATATATATTTAATAAATTTAAAATATTAAATACCTTTATTGATGAATATTTTATAGAAATATTTTCAAAATTTTTAATTTTTATTAATTTTCTTTATAAGCATTAATTTGAAAAGAAATAATTGATATTTTTTTTGATTAATATATCATTACTTAATTTAAACATTAAAAAATTTTAATCTGTTTCAACCTTAAGTTCAAAAAGTTCCAGATATTATCTCAGACCTCATGGTGAGATTCATTAAAAATTATCAGGGCTAAAGCCCGATCAATATATTTATTAAGTCCACGACCTTTAGGTCGTGGTTAATGTAAGTTAGAGTTAGATAGCAAAATAATATAGAAAGAGGTATTATTTCAAAAAACATATTGTAGGGGCGTATTACCATACGCCTAATTATATTCAACCCTTAGGTCAGATAGCCAAGTGACAGATATTAACCCTGACCTTTAGGTCAGGGTATGACAAAGAAAGAGGTGTGGGCTTTAGCCCTGATAAACATATTTATTAATTTACTTTTCTTTATCAACCACACAAAGAAAAGTCTCCACTGTAGAAATGCCATATTAATTCAAACAGAAAATTAATTTTGAAGTTATTCCATTGGCCCAAAAATATTTAGAAAAATTTTATCATCTAAATACCTATTTCAATTACAGAAATTTATTATACCCAACCTAATAAGAATTGTGCTAACACTGCTATTGTGAAAGCTAAAACAATTTTGATACCTTTAATAAGCAAAAAAGTTTTCCATGATTCTGCTAATAGAGGTAAGCCAGCATGTCCATCCTGAGTGATACTGCTAGCTAAAAGTACTGATATTGGGACAATACCGCTTAAGTATAGACTTATAAATATAAAATGTGGTCCAGAGGCTGGAATTAATCCAATAATTATAGCTATTAAAATTGTCAAATACACATTATCGTGAATCCATGTTCCTATATTTACGTAATTATCTATAAGATTTACTCCAATTAATCCTACTAAAATCCAGAAAAATAAACGAGGAAAATGTTTTTTAATGATATGACCCCATAAGTGCTCTTCGATAAAATGATCTGGTAATTTCAATATTGGATATATCATCAATACTGAGACTATTCCTAGTAAATAATTCAAAATTATCTCTGGTGAAAACGTTTCAGTATGATTAGTATGCTCTGTATTTGGTAATAAAATAATAATAATAAACAAAAGGAGCAAAAATAACAGTAAAGCTCTCGACAAGCTCAAATGTTTGAAATTCTCTTTTATAGTACTAGATTTTATATCCTCATAGTCATGTTGGTGTATTACTAAATGTTTTTTTTCTGTTGTGAAAGTATGATTTTTAGTGATTTTATCTAGTACAATTCCCGCAATCACAGAAAATATAAATAATAAGCCCAAAATCAACAAAGTTTTTAAAGGCATCATCCCTAACATAGCGAAACTTTCATCACCTGTAGTAGCTATAAAATTAGCTAGTAAAGCTCCGATAGTTATCTCGCCATGAGTATAAAGTGATACTACAAAAAAACTTCCCATACATCCCGGTAAAATACCTAATAAGCTGCCCGCTAAAACACTTTTCCAGCTTTTATCTTTAATATTTAGAAAAAATTTCCCTTTGGTTCTTATATTTAGATATTCTATTAAAAGCATCATTACTATCACAAAGCTAGTTATTTGTAAAGCATTTAATAGTACTGGCAGCCACTCATGGATGAAATTGTTCATATTATGCAATATTTTTTAGAAAAATTGGTTCTATAACATTTATTTTGGGTAAATTATTTAGGGTAATATTTAACTGTCCAATAATAAATAAAATTCATTTTTATAAAATTACGCTATTTTAGCATTTACTCTACCACAAACCTCCCCCTGAACAACTTCTCCCCTTCTTTGCCTGCCAAAACGCATTGACCGCAGGTTAGTTCAAACACATAAACCCCAGCAGACAAATTACTTCCATCTATTTCTACTCTATCTCCATAAATTTCATTAATTTCCATTACTACTTTTCCTGTAACATCTGTAATAAGCAATCTGTATTTTTCTTTTTTTGGATTATCAAAAGTTATTATTGCATATTCTGTGAATGGATTGGGGTATATTGAGAGTAAATTGTAATTTTCTATTTCATTTATTCTATCCGGCTCATTTGTTAATTTCACTACCCAAGCGTCAGAATATCCATGATTTCCCGACACATCACCGTTATTGGACAATGTTTCACCAGCCACAATAAATCCACCATCACTTGTCTGCTGAATGGAGTTTGCAAACTCATAATTTGTACCGCCAATACATTTTTGCCATTCAATATCCCCTGAACTGTTAAGTTTCACTACCCAATAGTCATAATATCCATGATTCCCTGATACATCGCCGTTATTGGAATGTGTGTAACCAGCCACAATAAATCCACTATCATTTGTCTGCTGGATGGAGTATGCCCAATCCGAATTTGTTCCACCGAGGCATTTTTGCCATTCAATATCCCCTGAACTATTAAGTTTCACTACCCATGCGTCACCATATCCATGATTACCCGACACATCGCCGTCATTGGAAGATGTAGAGCCAGCCACAATAAATCCCCCATCACTTGTTTGCTGGATGGAGTTTGCAATATCCCTATTTGTACCGCCTAGGCATTTTTGCCATTCAATATCCCCTAAACTATTAAGTTTCACTACCCAAGCGTCATAAGATCCATGATTCCCCGATACATCGCCGTCATTGGACATTGTTTCACAAGCCATAATAAATCCTCCATCACTTGTCTGCTGAATGGAGTATATATAATCATTAAATATTCCGCCATCACTATTTGTACCGCCGAGGCATTTTTGCCATTCAATACCCCCTGAACTGTTAAGTTTCACTACCCAATAGTCACTACCTCCATGATTCCCCGACACATCACCATCATTGGACCCTGTAATACTAGCCACAATAAATCCCCCATCACTTGTCTGCTGGATGGAGTATGCAAAATCATAATTTGTACCGCCGAGGCATTTTTGCCATTCAATTTCCCCTGAACTGTTAAGTTTAACTACCCAAGCATCACTACCTCCATGATTTCCCGACACATCGCCATCATTGGACCCTGTTAAACCAGCCACAATAAATCCCCCATCACTTGTTTGCTGGATGGAGTATGCAAAATCATGATCAGTTCCGCCGAGGCATTTTTTCCATATAATATCCCCTGAACTGTTAAGTTTCACTACCCAAGCGTCTCTACCTCCATGATTTCCCGACACATCGCCATCATTGGACAATGTTTCACCAGCCACAATAAATCCCCCATCACTTGTCTGCTGGATGGAGTATGCAATATCTTCAGATGTTCCGCCGAGGCATTTTTGCCATTCAATGGTTGGTGCCTGGGCAAGGGATTTATTATTGACCCCATTAAATAATATTAATGCTAAAAGTATTGTAATAAATGTAATATTATTCACAGGTTGACGCTGAGCCACCCTGTGAGTATTTCTTGATGTAAATTTTGAATTTTTCATATACATTTAATTTTTTTATGGATTGACATGCTAAATTATAAAAAAATTTTTTATTAACAAAATCTTTTAAATTATGCGTTTAATTAATAACTAAATTATTACTGATACATTCTCGGTAATAACTGTATTTCTTATAAGTATAATTGATTTTTAAATAAATTTCTACTCAATTTACTTTTCTTTGTCAACCACACAAAGAAAAGTAACAAAAGAAAAGTCTCCGCTGGGGAAATGATTTGATAAAACTACGCAATTACCTCTTGGGGTTTACAAACTCGCAAGCTTTAGCTTGCTCAAACAGTGTAAACCCTTCTTCCCATCCCTGCTTGCTTGTTTTAATACAAATCATTTCCCAATGCGGTATTGCTAGAGATTACTAATTATTGTAAAGGTTTTCTTTTAATACAAAATGTTGATAAAAACTTTATTACTTAAACGCCTAATTCAATAAAAATTTTTTAATTCTTACCCATATAAAACGTTATAGAACTGAAAGAATGGTTCTATTTTTTTAAAAAATTATATACTGTTTTTCCAATATCAGCAGGACTATCTATAATATTGATGCCACAAGATTCTAAATAATTTTTTTTAGCTTGAGCAGTATCATCTTTACCACCAATAATAGCACCAGCATGTCCCATGGTACGACCTTTTGGAGCAGTTACACCTGCAATAAAGGCAAATACTGGTTTTAGAGGATGCTCTTTTACGAAATCAGCCATTTCATTTTCAGTATTTCCACCGATTTCACCAACCACGACAATTGCTTCAGTGTTATCATCATACATAAAAAGTTCAACTATTTCTTTCATAGAACTTCCTAGAATAGGATCTCCGCCTATTCCTACACCTGTAGATTGTCCTAATCCTAATTCTGTAAGTTGATAAACAACTTCGTAGCTTAGAGTCCCACTTCTGCTTACTATACCTATAGTTCCTTTTTTATGGATAAATCCTGGCATTATTCCTACTTTGGCTTCTTCAGGTGTTATTACGCCAGGACAGTTAGGACCGATGAGTCGTGTTTTTGTATTTTTGAGGAATGCTTTTACTTTAATCATATCTTGCACTGGTATCCTCTCTGTGATACATACAATCAAGTCTATACCCGAAGCAGCAGACTCTATAATAGCATCTGCTGCGAAAGGTGCTGGCACAAAAATTATTGATACATTTGCTCCAGTCTCTGCAACAGCTTTTTCTACGGTATTAAAAATTGGCACATCTAAATATATTTTGCCACCTTTGCCTGGTGAGACTCCACCTACTACTTGGGTGCCATATTCTATCATTTGTTGTGTATGAAAACTTCCTTCCTTGCCAGTAATACCTTGTACGAGCACTCTTGATTGTGAATTTACTAATATACTCATAGGTTCTATTTAAAATTATAGCAAAAATAATAAAAATTGTAAAATATATAAATTAATGTAAAAAACATTAGAATAATAGAATAGAGGAGAAGAAAGTAAAAGGACTGTAAAACATTATTCTCTCAACTAACCAACTCTATCACCTATTACCTATCACTCATCACCCCATCTCCTCGTCTCCAAGTCACTCATCACTCATCACTCCCTCTCCCC
>Ga0208693_1000996_pt1 | contig 21168 bp, 20 predicted proteins | sample AD_UKC071_MetaG_FD_184438 | JGI IMG/M metagenome (GOLD analysis project Ga0208693, IMG submission 184438) | Active sludge microbial communities of municipal wastewater-treating anaerobic digesters from USA - AD_UKC071_MetaG (SPAdes) (version 2) | ecosystem: Engineered > Bioreactor > Anaerobic >... | reverse complement strand
ATCCCGTTACTTTCAAGTTTCCGCACGGTCGCGGCGTAATTATCGGTAACGTTAATTTCCTCTAAAGAATCACAAAATCGTGTGATTAATCTCTCTTTTACTTTTTTTTCACTCATCTTTTTCCCCACGATAATATTCCTTCAAAATTTTTATAGCTTTGTAATAAGCCTTTTTCACCACGCTAATGGTGGTATTCAATTCGGAAGCCGTTTTCTCAAAAGTAAACTCGTAAATGACATGATATAGTATTATCGCGGCTTCGAAATCATCCAAACACTCCTTGATTTCCATCATTAGATTCGAAAGGTTTGCGGATTCGTCCTTATAACTTCCGACTAACTCGTCATCATAACTATAGCGCTGTTGAAACCTTTTTCGATTTTTGATCGCGTTTCGCGCCAAATTACGAGTAATGCTCAACAACCAAGATTTAAATTCCCCCTTCCCCCGATACTGATGGATATTCTCCATCATTTTCACAAAAGTGTCCTGGACTACTTCTTCAGCAACTTCGCGGTCTTTTACCATGGAAAAGGCTACGAAATAAACCAACTTATAGTACTGATAATATACCGTTTCGAAAGCGTGTTCCTTTCGCAATCTCAGGTCTTTGATTAATTTCCTCATACACATATACCTCAATTAAACCAAAAAAGATATATGTGGATGTCTCACTATACTAGACAACAAAAAAATCTTTTTTGGTCCGACAATTTATACTTTTTTAAAAATTATATCATATTACTTCTCAATATGCCAGTCCCAGTAAAAGGTTGCCTTAAATAAAAAGAAAGAAAATAAAAAACCAAGAAGCAAACGCTACTTCTTGGTATCATTATTTCTATCGAGTATCCGAAGGGCGACGTCGGGATAATTCGTCACGAGCGAGTCGACCTTCTTTTTTTTCAATAATACTTTCATAAGCGGCTCGTCATCCACCGTCCAAACGGACACCCGCCTGCCGAGGATCCGCATTCTCGTAACAAACCCCAGTTTTAACAATCTATAATATGGCGAGACAATATCGCATTTTGTTTTTAGAATACGGAAAAAAGGGAATAGTTCCGAAAGGCGGGTTAAGAGCACATTTTTCGGATGTTCCAAACCCAAGAGCAACGCCGTAGTGATTGTTTTGTCTATTTTTTTCACCTTTCGCACAGTTTTGTCTAAAAACGAGCGGATATAAAACTCGTCGTTCTTTAAGTGCTTTTGAATCAAGGCGACGGCTTCTTCCTCGTAACCGCCTTCTTTAAGCTCGATATCGATCAATATTTTCCCTTTTACAAATTCCAAAGTCTCTTCCAACGTGGGAACGTGATAACCGGTAATATCCAAGATCTCCCGATGGGTTAACTCGTTTACGGGAACGCCGTTAATCAGTTCGTCATGGAAAATGATCAAGACGCCGTCTTTCGTCCGGCGAACGTCACATTCGATACAGTCGGCGCCGACATCGATCGCCTTTTGAAAGGCATCGATGGTGTTTTCGTGTTCGACAAGTCCCGAAGCGCCGCGATGGGCGACGATCATTTGCTTAGGTGATTTCATAGATCGGGTTTGACCGTCTCCTTTCTTATTTTATAATCTTCAGCTTTCTTCCGGCAGCCGAAAAAGCGTTAAGAGCAAAATCAAGATCTTCTTTCGTGTGGCTCGCGCTAAGCATCACCCGGCAGCGACCCGCGCCCGGCGGCACCGTCGGAAACACGATACCGGAAACAAACACTCCTTCTTCGAGCAACTGTTGAGAAAATTTCATCGTCAGCGCCTCGTCGCCGATTATAACGGGCGTAATCGGCGTCTTGCTTTGCCCGGTGTTGAAGCCAAGGTCTTTAAGCCCTTTTTTGAAATAGGCGGCGTTTTCCCAAAGTTTTTCGGTTAAGGCCTCGCTTTCCGAGAGTATTTTCACGGCCTCGATCGTCGCGGCGATAGCGGCCGGCGGTAAAGCGGTCGAAAAAAGCAGCGGGCGAGCCCGGTGCAACAGCCACTCTTTCACCTTCGTTTTAGTGGCCAGATAACCGCCGATAACGCCGATGGCCTTGCTTAGCGTGCCGACGATGAAATCAACGCGTCCGTTAAGATGGAAGTGATCGATCGTCCCGCGGCCGCTCTCGCCCAAGACGCCGCTTCCGTGGGCGTCGTCAACATAAACGTAGGCGTTATACTTTTCCGCAAGCTCAACAATCTCGGGAAGCGGCGCGATATCGCCGTCCATGGAGAAAACTCCGTCGGTAATGATAAACACCCGTTTGTATTGTTCCGCCTTCTCCGCGAGTATCTCCGCAAGATGCTCCGTGTCTGCATGGCGGAAGATCGCTTTATCCGCCCGCGAGAGCCTGACGCCGTCGATGATCGAGGCGTGATTAAGCTCGTCGCTGATAATCAAATCGCCTTTTTCGGTAATCGCCGGGATGACGCCCAAATTGCAGTTAAGGCCCGACTGGAAGCAGACCACCGCTTCCTCGCGCTTAAACTTGGCGAGCTCCCGCTCGAGTTCTTCCAAAATGTCCTGGTTGCCGACGATCGTGCGCACGCTCCCGGCGCCGATCCCGTACTTGTCGATAGCTTTTTTTGCCGCTTCTTTAAGACGGGGATGATCGGCCAAGCCAAGGTAATTATTGCTTGAAAGATTGACTACTTTCCGGTTGTTTAAATTAATGACATTGGCGCAGGGACCGTAATTTACCGGCAGAACGCGATAGACGCCGGCGTCTTTTAACTCCTCTACTTTCTCATGAAAATACGTTAATTTGTCCATTATACCTCCTCGGGTAATAAAAGTATTTTCCCGCAATTCCCGCTTCCCATAACTTCCGCCGCCCGGTTTATTTCCGATAACGGAAACGTATGCGTGATGATTTTTTCCAGATGCAAAAGATTCTTGTCAAGCAGTTCTTTCACCTGATTCCAGGTTTGGTAAATACGGCGGCCGACGACCCCGTAAATACTCACGCCCTTAAAGACGATATCGGACGCGAAATCAACCTCAATAATGCGGTTTGGAATGCCAAGCATGCTTATCGCGCCGCCGGGCTTCAAATACTTAAACGCGCTTTCGATTGCGTTTTTGTTTCCGCTGAATTCGCCGACGACATCGACGCCCCGACCGCCCGTTTCCGTGAGAACGCTTAAAACCACGTCTTCCATCATCGGGTTAATAACCGCGTCGGCGCCGATTTTCTCGGCGAGGCGGAGCCTGTATTCTTTCGTTTCGATGGCGATTACCTTGGCCGCGTTCATCGCCTTCGCGACGTCAATCGCCATCAGGCCGATCGGACCGCACCCGACGACCGCCACGGTTTTCCCGGTAATGGGAAAATGGGTTATCGTGTGTACGGCATTTCCAAGCGGCTCTTGAATCGAAAGCAAACGCGGATCGACGTTTTTACTGCTGACGAAGCAATTCGCCGCCGGCAGTTTTACATAATTCGCGAAACAGCCGTCGGTATCGACGCCGATTATTTTCGTTTTCTCGCAAATATGTTTTTCATCTCGAAGGCAATACTCGCACTCGGAACAAAAGATATGCGTTTCCGCGCTGATCCAATCGCCGACTTTTACTTCCTTTACTTCGGCGCCGACCTTGATAATTTCGCCGCTTAATTCATGCCCGACTATCAGGGGCAGATTAATCCTTTTCCGAGCCCATTCGTCGTACTGGTAGATATGATAATCGGTCCCGCAAAACGAAGCCGAAATCACCTTGACCAGAACCTCGTCGGGCGCCAAATCTGTAGAAATGGTCTTTTCCAAATAACTGAACCCTTTTTGGGGACGCTCCTTCACTACCGCTTTCATCGATAAGGTTTCCGTCATGTTTCTATAATCATCTCCCGTATTATTATATCACCAAACGATGCCGATTAAAAGCACAATTGTCCCTTTCAAAAAAAAAGCCCTTTAGGGCTTTTGGTTTACAAGTTAATTTATTTTGGCGCCAAACGGGATCAAGGACAAAACGGCAAGTTTGAAGCACTGTTTTCCAAAGGGGATGCCGATAATCGTTATGCAAAAAATCAAACTAACAATAAGATACATTAGCGCGCCTTCCCAGCCAAAAAGTATCAGCCAGATAATGTTGGCAATCGGGTGTTTGTCGAAATTCGTTTTGACTTTTTTCCCGAAAGGCAAGAGAACCAATTTCGCCAGCTTAAAGCATTGTTTGCCGAAGGGGATGCCGATAATCGTTATGCACAGTATTAATCCGGCAAAACAGAAATAAATCGCGCTCCACAAACCAATGAAAATAAACCAAATGATGTTGCCTAAAGTCTTCATAACTCCTCCTTTACCCCATTTTACCAAATGATTACTTTCATTGCAACTTTTACATTTATTACTAAGAGTTATGAACTCAAACAACGGCGTAACAATATATTTTTAATCAAGTTATATCTTCTGACGTTCTCATTCGGGACTCTTATCAGTTTTACATTCCTGCGCCTGCATATGTCTTCTTTTTTCCGGTCGTTTCTTATCGTCCGGTAATTATTGATATGCTCCGGACCGTCGACCTCAAACACGATGAGCGGGCGACCCGAGGCTTTCTCGAAGATCACGAAGTCGAATTCGGCCCTCGTATAATAATCAAAGTTGTCGCGGGGATCCAAATTAAAGACGGACGCGACTTTTACTTTTGACTGGACGGTATAAGCCGGCATCGTCGTCATCATGTGGGAGATGGTCCTAAGAAAGTCTTTCTCCTTCGCCGTATTGTATTGCCGGAAAAATTGATAATTCTCCTCCTTTTTCGGCGGCACATAACAGTTCCCGTTTTTCTGCACGTAGGAGACCAAAGAATACAGGTCGTCATTTTCCCCCTTTTCTTGGTTTTTGGCCCTTTCCGCAATAAGGTCGTAGTCGCCCACGATGATCAATTTGTTTTTTGGCCGCGTCACGGCGACGTTAATCAGCTCGCTGTTATCCTTGACCCAATTGTAGGTTTTTTCACCGGTGGAAGGAGAAAGCGCAAGCGATATAATGACGACGTCGCGCTCGTCTCCCTGAAAAGTGTGGATCGTCCCGACGTCGACGCCCTTAATCCGGTCCGCTTCGAGCATCCCGCTGATTAAAGCGGATTGGTTGCGGAAGGGGGTGATGACGGCGGCGTTCTTGTAATTGTTCTTCTTGATGATATCGGCGATCGTCGCGGCCTCCTGATAGGAGGTGTTTCTTTCCCCCGCCGTTTCGTCGCTTTTCACATTATAAAACTCCAATTGCTCCGGCAATTCATCCGTCTCGATTTTCAGCCGGTTCCCGTAATAACGGCGGTTGCTGAAATTAATAATTTTCTTCCCGCAACGATAGTGATAACGAAGCAAGATCGATGGCGATACCCGGTCCTTCTTTTGCATGACCTCGATTATCGAATTATTAATATAATCATAAGTGTCGCTGATTTGATACTTTTCCCTGAGTTTCCGGTTAACCTCTTCATCCAAAACGATTACGGGCCGAAGTTGCGACGGGTCGCCGAATAAGACGAGACGACGCCCCCTAATCATCGGGATAAGCGACGTGGCGATGTTACACTGCCCGGCTTCGTCAATAATCACATAGTCAAAAAACGGTTTGGGCGAGCCTAATTTGTTCGCCGATAAATTGGTGGAAAGAATAAACGGAAACGCGCGGACGAAAAGGAGAAAGTTCTCATCATCCGCCAAATACTTCAAGAACGCCCGATTTTTTTCTTTCCGCTCTTCCTTATTCCCGTCAGGCATATGGACGATTTCGACTAAATCCCGATATTCCGGTGTATGTAGCATTTTCCAATAGGAAAAGGATTTATAATATAAATAACTCGTGTATTGCCGGTCTTTCCTTCCGACATAAGCTAATTTCCTTAAGTCGGGAAGCCGGTCGATTTTTCGTATTTTTTCATCAACAAGATTGATCTCGATCGCGAGTATGTTCTTAAAATTATTATCGACATTATCATGCATCGAAAGCAAAGTTTCTTTTTCTTCCCGCAGGGCGATCAATTCCTCGTACTTTTCGATGGCGGCGTTTAACTGTCCGTATTTTTCTTTGGCCTTCAACTTGATGTTTTTCAATTGCCCTTCCTTGATGACGACATTTTTAGACTTATAATAAAACTCCTTTATTCGCTTTAAGGTTTTAATATTTTCCTCAAGCACGCCTATTCTTAGCGCCGGGAAAGGAATCTCCTTATCCAGGTGAGTGAACTTGATCTTCTTAAAAATATCGTTAATCGGTTTGTTATTATTGGAGGCGATCAAAACTGATTTTTCGTTCATGAAAGCCGATAAAAGTATATTGAAAATCGTCGACGTTTTCCCGGTCCCGGGCGGCCCCTGCACGTAAGTTAGCGGGCTTTTCACGGTATTATATACAACCCTGAGTTGGTCCTCGTTAAATTTATCGTCGCTGAAATATACGTAATCCTCTGCGCCGGACACTTCGTCCCGGGTAGTGATGTTGCCGAAAAAGGCTTTAAGCGGCGGCGTCATGCTTTGTTTCTGGTGCATTTGCGCGATCGCCGCGAACACATTATCAATGTTCATCGGGACATTGCGCTCCAGGACCATTAGATAGGGGCTTTCGTCAATCATCTCGCCGGAAGTTAGATTACGGGCGATTATTTCCGAATAGTAGCGGTAGTCGGAAGCGAACTTTTCGATAAACTCGTTGGGATTGATATCGACGAATTGCTTTAACGAATACTTCCGGTCGCCGATTAAAAAGCTTTTGTTTATCTTTAAATTTCTGCTTAAAACGAGCGTTTGTTTTTCGACATCAAACAAGACGTCGTAATAGGCGATTACGTATAGTTTTTTATTAATAGAGATTGAGAAAAAATTCAACGCCAAATACGTGTGTTTGTTTTTAGAAAACGCGTCGATATTGGTCTTATAGATAAAATCAATAATCTGGCCGGTTTGCACGGCGGACAGACCGTAAGCCCTGCTGGACCTTAAAACGTCGCAATCGACGCCGTCTATGAAATGATATTCCCTTTGATACGGGTCATTGTCGTAAAAATAGCATTCCCGCAGGTACATTAAAATGTTGTTGTTAAAGGAGTCGAAATTTAACCATTCGTAGGGGGCGGGGTTTTTCTCAATTGTCTCGATTAGTCTCGCCGGGACTTCATATGTCGTGCCATCGATGATTTGCGCCGAAATAACGCCGTCGAAAAAAAGCTTGGCCTCGATAATCTCTTCGGACAAATGCGGGTTAAACATTTTAACGGTTAAGCGCTTGTCCCGGGGATGAACGTCAATTACTGAACACCAGTAACTCGTCCGTTGGTTTTCGCGGTTCCGGTAATCGATGTATAACCATTTGCCCGTTTTAATGGCTTCCGATATCGTTGTTCCGACTTCTCTCATCTCTTTCACCTGCCGTAGTATTTTTAACGACGATTTTTATCCTAACTTAACTTAAAATACCCCTCATATTCGACAAGCGGCTGATACTCGTAGGATATGTCAACGAGATCAATCGCCTGATAATATGTCGTGAGAATTTGCTCGTAATCATAACCGCGCCCGGCATAACCGTTGGCGCCGTTTTGGCTCATCCCGACGCCGTGACCGTTACCGCCGCCGTAGAACGTGTAGTCATCGCCATTCCGCTCAATCGCGAAAAAACCTGATAAAAGGATGGAATCATTCTCCTTGTGGCCGCTGTAATCGTTATCCGTTCCCTGGGCATAATACCGCGTGACCGTCCCGCCGCTGTCTTTCGGGCGGATTGTGAAGCGGATATTATACTGGTTTATGATTTTATACTTGCCGGTCGTCGTTTCGACGATTAAACTGATGACGACGCCGGATGCGCCGCGCTCGTCAACATAGACGTCTAACACCTCGCCGACCGACTCGGGGATAGAGAGCGACTCCCACCCCGCGACCGTCTCCGTTAAGACAAGATTAGGCGAAGACTGATATGTCAGACGTAAATTCGCGTTTATCGTCGCGGAAAGTTGTTCTTTTGTGAAGGTGACGCGCCAGCGATGATGATTTGTATGACTGTCGGGCGTCGTCATTTTAATCGTTTTAAAGAATGAAAGCATCGAAGCTTCGTCCCGGTAATCAAAGGTAATCGGATTGCCGGACGCGTCCTCGGTTAAGTTTTGCCCAATCAGGTAAGGGGTCGGGGCGGGATATGAGAAACCGTCGCTAATCCAAACCTCGTGGGCGCTCGCGGTAAGGCCGCTCGATGTCGAGTAATAGAAAGCTGATATCAACTTTCCTTCGTTCATCATCACCATCCCGCGGGTCGCGTTGACCGCGGCGGTGGTTTTGCTATTAGCGTTTTTATTATTATAAACCTGGCTGCTAATGCTGTCATCCACCGTATAGCCTTTATTCTCGTTCGCGCGGTTAAAAATATCCGCGTAAGCATACGTCCGAGCTGCGATGGCCTGGGCTTTTAAGGCCTCGTCGTTATAAGAAGCCGGCATCTCGCTTGGGACGACTTTATAAAGATATTGCTCGAGATTAATGTCGTTAACGACAAGAAGTTTGTCGTTAAAAAGCGAGATTTCGACATTCCCGGCATAAGTAGTATTGGAACCGCGTTTAATGCTGGTGATTTTTATCGCGTCATCCGAACTCGCGGGAATGAAAATAATTCTTTTCCTGGTCTCGAGTACGATCTCGCTCCCCCTTTTCACGACGATCTTGCCGTTATTCATCGTTACGGTGACCGTCTGATTTCTTAACAAACCGACGCTCTTTTCCCCGTCAAATGTTTGTAATCGCGCGTCGCTAAGGAGCGTTAAAGTGACGGCGGAGTGATATAAAGTCGCGTTGTCGGCGATATTGTCAATCGAATAACGGATTCCGACGCGAATATTGGAAAAGCCCGTCTCGCCGTCAATTAAGATGGCGGAAATAACCTCCGTCGCGATATCAACTTCGGCGTAGACATTCTCCATCCCGATATGAAGGTCGTCAAGCGCGGCCGCTTCGACAGCGTCGCCCGCCTTCCGCAGGATCCTGATGCCGGCATCATATTCCGTATACGGAACGTTTAATAATTCTATCTGTCGTTCGTTCCGGTCAATGGACAATATTTTCGTATGATAGTATAATTTATCGCGGTGTAAAACCTCGACTTCCGTCTCCGCGAACACTTCCGGGTTATCCTTGAGAACGGCGCGGATAGTAGCGGTTCCCGCGCTCACGGCGCGCACGAGCCCGGACGAATCAACCGTAGCCACTTCCGGGACGGTGGACGACCACTCGACCAAGTCGTCGATAATATTCCCCTCGGCAACCGCCGAAAATTGCGCGGTCGTTTTTACATATAACTCGCCCTTCCCCGAAATAGTAAATCCGGTTATCTCCTTCGCTAAAACGGTGATTTCACGCGTCGCGTACGCGGTCGAGTCGTAATTACTGATAGCGACTATAGTGACTGCTCCCGGGGCGACGCCGGTTACCGTCCCTGTTGAATCAACTTTCGCTACTCTTTGATCCGATGAAATATAAGTGACCGACTGATCAATATAAGAAGGCGTGATGACCGCCGATAAGGATATTTTCGCGTTGACATAAACTTGCTCTGGTCCGTGAATCTCTATCGACTCCACTATCGGCTTGGTAACGGTAATCTCAATGGAATCGGTAATCTCCGGGTAATCAACGGACGCGGCGGTTATGATCGCCTCGCCCTCGGCGATACCGGTAACATAACCTTCGTCATCGACAATCGCGATGTCGTTATCGCTCGAGTTCCATTCGATATCCGCTTCAGCCTGAGAGGGAGTTGTTTTTATCTTAAATTGGATGGTTTGATTAATATCGACGGTTTCCGGACCGTCGATTTCTATCGCTTCTAACTTTGCGGGAATCAACCCGCATGAAACCACACAAACAAAAAAAATAATAAATATAATGATAGCTTTTTTCTTCATTTCTGCCTCTTCTCCCATACTCATTATACCAAAAATAGTGTTTTTTTTCCAGACAACAATTTATAAAAAAAGGGATGGTCCGGGCACGGTTTTAAAATTTGTTAATTTGCCGTTGCATATGATATCATAAACCGTTGATAAGGAAGTAAAAATAATCATGCCTTCACAGAGAGTTTAGCGTTGGTGGGAGCTAGACAAGAAACAGGTTAGTATAATGGGCCTTGGAGGGCCGGGTGAAATAACAGTAGCCTTGGACGTTAGCTTACGTTATAAAGCATAAATGTGTGAGCGGTTATTGTTTTCTAAGCAATAACAATAAAGGTGGCACCGCGGGTAAAGATTACTTGTCCTTTTCTTGATACATAAGTATCGAGGAAAGGACTTTTTTAATCCCCCTCGAAAAAAGTTAAAGGAAGGATGTATAATTATTTTAATAAATTCCCCGACAAAGGAGGTTACTTTGAAAAATACGGCGGAAACTATTCGCCCGATGAGCTAAAATTACCTTTGGAAGAGATTGCTACCCTTTAAAGATATTTAGGTTACCATTGTCCAAGCTTATTATATCTTTTATATTTTTGCATATGCTATCCACCCATTTGCGAATAATAAATAATCTTTAGATTAATTATTAACATAAAGGCAGATTAAAGAAATTATTTTCATAAACAAAATTTTTGTTAGATAATATTAATACAAATAAGTAAATTATGGATTTGTAAATGAAATACTAAGTATAAATGAAAAAGGCCCGACAAAAAAAGTATCAGACCTATCATGCAATATGGAGCAGGTAACGAGAATCGAACTCGCACGTTCAGCTTGGAAGGCTGATGTTCTACCATTAAACTATACCTGCTTATAACTGGTCGGGAAAACAGGATTTGAACCTGCGACTTCCTGGCCCCAAACCAGGCGCTCTGCCAAACTGAGCTATTTCCCGTATCTTTGTTTAACAAAAAAAGTTTGCTAAACAAGGGAAGAAAATTCTTCACGCTATAATATTATACTACATCCGGCGGTTTTAGTCAATAAAAAATGATGGGATTAAACGCGCTTGCGCGTCAAAAAAAAAAGATGAACCCGCGGGGCTGATTCATCATTTTAACTGATTTTCCGGCATCTTTTCCAATATCTTTTCCGCTTTTTTAACCATTTCCCGGGTATAAAGCCCGCCGGCTTTTGTTCGGGCTTCGACTTCTCTCGCTTCCGCGAGCGCCTCGTTTAATTCATTATGATTGTTTTGTCGGTTGTTTTGTCCGTCGTTCATTTTATCACCCATTATATTGTTTGCGGAATCAAATAATATTATTAGCGATAAAAAATCACAACTTTCGGTTACAATTCATTGTATTTTTTCGCGGAGCCGTACGCTTTCTTAACCGGGTACTTTTCCGCGTTTTTTTTAATCTTTTTTAAAATTATATCTTCAACATCAAGCTTATAGCGATTAGCCAAAAGCAAAGCGTAGATCATCACGTCGGCCAATTCTTCTTTTAACCTCTCGATATTTTCAACCTCGTTCCCCCATTGATACAATTCCAATAGTTCCGCCGCCTCGATAATCAACGACTTGGCGAGATTTTCCCCGGAATGATATTGTTCCCAGTCGCGCTCGTTTCGAAAGTCGAGTATTTTTTCCATTACCTTTTTGTTCATATCGTCAATTCCTTTCCCTCTTCTTATATATTATTTTATCATTTTCCGTCAATTTTAGAAAGATAAAAACAATATTTTTATTTCCCCGCCATCCCCGGGCGGAAAAACATAATTAAGTTTTTCAATCCATATGCGCAAAGTACCGAGGTAAAAGCGGTGGCGCCTAATTTCCCGCCGACCCCGCAAAGCGGATTAAAACAATAAACGAATCCGAAGGCCGCGCCGGCCAAAGCGATTAGCGTGATGTTCGTAATAACTTTTTTCGATGTCATCCCGACAAACGATGCCCCGTAGATAACGGGCGTAAACATCGCGATTTCCGGGTTCTTTGCAAAAAGCAATATGGCCCCGGCCAACCCGACTACTGAGCTCGCGATTACCGGACCGAGTTTAAGCATATTATTGATAATATAACTGATTGTGGCGGCGAGGACGCCACAAGCAATAATCAAAAGTATTTGCCGGGACATATAACTTTGGGTAGCGGTTAAAAAGTTCGCGCCCGCGAGCGATACTAAAAAACAACCGGCAAAAGCGATTGTTCCAAGTTTCCCGCCGTACCCGTTATAGACGCCTTTCGCAAGCAAATACGACCCCGCCACTATTAAAGACGCCGCGATAAACGGGAGAATATCTAAAATCTCGGGATTAGTCATCCCCGCGAAAGACCCGCAAAACAACGGCAACTGCCTGCGGCGGTAAAGTAACGCGCCGACGATGCCAATAAAAGGCGAAACTAAAAACGCGTTTATTTTAAGATACCGGGAGATGACATAAGTAAGAATTGCCGCGACAAAAACAGCCAGAAAGTCGCCTAAATACCCCTCCTCTTTCGCGGAGGGGATTTTTATTTTTACCAGGGAAAACAATAGCAAAACGCCCGGCAATAAAAACCCGCCGGCGAGGACAAGCGACTTATGATAAACGCGATAAATTGACGCCCCAAGCGTCAAAGCCGCGAATAAAAACAACAGCGCGAATCCGGCAAAGTTAATTTTTCTCACGTGATTCTCCCCGTCTTTCGATGCTGGTTTTATTATATCATGACTTCCGCCAGATTAAAAGACCGGAAAAAAGCCTTTGCGAATTAATCGGAAAGGCTGGTTGTTTTGGCCATAATGATTTCTTTACTTTTCATTAGCCTGATAATATTGCTTCTTTCGTTATCCTCAAGTTTCATCGTAATGTATTTTATCGTTTCCGTCATTTCCGGGATCATCACGAACTCAATGGCGTTTACGCGGCGACGCGTTTTTTCGATTTCCTTGGCGAGCATATCGGATTGTTTCTCCAACTCGGCTAGTTTGATCAGCCGCGGCAATAATTCCGACAACGCCAATACCGCTTTGTCAAGATCGCCTGGGGTGAAAGCAAAACCGTAAGTTAAGTCAATTTTCCCCTCGTCGGCGAAACTCACCGTCGGGAGTTTGATATTCATAACAGTTTTTGAGCCGGACGCGATTTTAAGCGCCTTGGCGGGAACCATCAAGGCTTCGAGAATCGTCTCCCGTCTCGCCTTCAGTTTCGCTTTGGCGTAGCGGGATATGATTTTTTTAAGTTGTTCCTCGACTTCGATTCGAATTTCCCTCGTTTCCCGGATAATCATCATAAACTGGCGCACCATTTCGTCCTGTTTATCCTTTAAGAGCTTATGGCCGCGTCGGGCGATCGCCAGCTGTTTTTTGAGCCTAAAAAGTTCCATCCGGGTGGGGTTTACGCGGGTAAGCGCCATATCCTACACCTCTTTCGGATAATACTTTTCAATGTTCTTAAGGCTGATTCTTTTAAGCTCGGATTTCGGGAGAATGGAAAGCAGGCGCCAGCCGATATCGAGCGTCTCCTCGATGCTGCGGTTGGTATAGTACCCTTGCGCGACATACTCTTTTTCAAACGCGTCCGCAAACTCGCTATATAATTTATCCATATCGGAAAGGGCCGCTTCGCCGAGAATAGTCGCGAGTTCCTTCGCTTCCTTCCCGCGGGCGTAGGCGGCGAAAAGCTGGTTCATCGTCTCCGAATGGTCCTCGCGCGTTTTTCCCTGGCCGATTCCTTTATCCTTAAGCCGGCTAAGCGAAGGCAAAACGTCGATTGGCGGAAAAATTCCCCGTAAATACAAATCGCGCGATAAAATGATTTGACCCTCGGTGATATAGCCAGTCAAGTCGGGAATCGGGTGGGTTTTGTCGTCCTCGGGCATCGTCAGAATCGGAATCTGCGTTATCGAGCCTTTATTGCCTCTGATTCGGCCCGCGCGTTCATAGAGCGAAGCCAAGTCGGTGTACATATAACCGGGATAACCGCGCCGTCCCGGAACTTCCTTCCGGGCCGCCGATACTTCGCGGAGCGCTTCCGCGTAATTGGTAATATCGGTAATAATAACGAGAACGTGCATGCCGAGTGTATAGGCGAGATATTCCGCGCAGGTAATCGCCATCCGCGGCGTCGCTATTCTCTCGATCGCCGGGTCGTTGGCCAGATTCATGAACAAGACCGAGCGCTCGATCGCGCCGGATCTCTGGAAGTCTTTGATAAAGAAATCAACTTCCTCAAAAGTAATACCTACCGCCGCGAACACGACCGCGAACTGCTCGTCTTTGCCCCTGACTCTCGCCTGGCGGGCAATCTGCGCCGCGAGACGGGCGTGAGGCAGGCCTGAGCCCGAGAATATCGGCAACTTTTGCCCGCGAACAAGCGTGTTCAGCCCGTCGATGGCGCTAATTCCGGTTTGAATGAATTCCGAAGGGTAATCGCGGGCAACGGGGTTGAGCGGCGCCTCGTTGATATCGACAATCCTTTCGGGGATTATTTCCCCGCCGCCGTCAATCGGGCGTCCCAAACCGTCGAAAACGCGACCCAAGACGTCGGGCGAGAGTTTGATCTCAATCCCCCGGCCCAAGAAAACCGCCTTGGAGTCGGCGATTCTAAGCCCGTGGGTCGACGAAAAAAGCTGGACCAACGCCCTATCCTCGTCAACTTCAAGCACGCGGCCAATCCGCTCGTCGCCGGAAGATTGTTTGATTTTTACCAACTCGTCGTATTTGACGCCGGAAACGCCTTCGACCAATACCAAGGGGCCGACAACTTCCCGGATGGTTTTATATTCTTTAGGCATCGAATTCATCACCCGCCAATAAATTCTCGTATTCGCTCTCGATTTCGTTCATAATTTCTTTAAACTCCGAAGCGAAATCCTTCTCGACTATATATTTCATCCTGCCAATCTTTTCCCGAATCTTCATATTGGCGATATCGGAGAAATTAAGATGCTCCTTCAGTCCCTTTTGGCCAAGACGATACCAAGAGAGAATCGCTTTTAAGATCCCGTACTGTTTGTTTAGCGAGGTGTAAGTGTCAACCTCGTCAAAAGCAATTTGATGCAAGAAATCCTCTCGGATACTGCGGGCGCATTCCATCGTCAGGCGATCCTGGAACTCCAGGGAATCAATCCCGACAAGACGGACGATCTCCTCAAGCTGAGATTCTTGATGAAGAATCTCCATCGCCGTTTGCACTTGCTTGGACCAGTCCTTTTGCACGCGCGAATCAAAATAGTCACGCAAGTTATCCTCGTAAAGCGAGTAGCTCCTTAGCCAATCGATGGCCGGGAAATGACGGCGATACGCCAAAGCGGCGCTTAAGCCCCAAAAGACCTTGACGATGCGAAGCGTCGCCTGCGATACCGGCTCGGACGTGTCTCCGCCCGGGGGCGACACGGCGCCGATAGCTGAAATCGCGCCGATCCGCTCTTCGGTTCCCATGCACTTGACAAGACCCGCCCGCTCGTAAAACTCGGCGAGGCGGGACGAAAGATAAGCGGGATAGCCTTCCTCGCCCGGCATCTCTTCCAAACGCCCGGACATTTCCCGCAAAGCCTCCGCCCATCGCGAGGTCGAATCGGCCATAATCGCGACGCGGTAGCCCATGTCGCGGTAGTACTCGGCGATGGTAATCCCGGTGTAAATCGAGGCCTCGCGCGCGGCGACCGGCATATTTGACGTATTGGCGATAAGCACCGTTCTTTTAATCAAATATTCGCCGGTCTTGGGGTCATGCAGGCGGGGAAACTCGTTCAAAACGTCGGTCATCTCGTTGCCGCGCTCGCCGCAGCCGACATAAACGATAATGTCGGCGTCGGCCCATTTTGCGAGTTGATGCTGGACGACGGTCTTCCCGCTGCCAAAGGGTCCCGGGATCGCCGCTATGCCGCCAATCGCGATCGGGAAAAACGTGTCAATCACGCGCTGTCCCGTCACCATCGGCTCCCGCGGCGCCAGCTTCTGTTTATACGGCCGGGATTTCCGCACGGGCCACTTCTGCAACATCGTGATTTCTTTTTCCTTGCCGTCGTCTCCCTTGACGCGGGCGATAACGTCGGTAATCGTCGCCGGTCCCTCGTTTATCCACGTCACGGTTCCCTCCGTGTCCTGAGGAACCATGATTTTGTGAAGAACGACGGACGTTTCCTGAACTTCGCCGAGGACGTCGCCCGTCACCACGCGGTCACCTTCTTTCGCAACCGCTTTAAAATCCCATTTGCGCTCGCGGTTTAACCGGGGAACGTCTATGCCCAAGGGGATGCGGTCGCCCGCGCTTTTATATATTAAATCAAGCGGCCTTTGAATGCCGTCGAAGATACTCTCGATCAAACCGGGGCCAAGCTCAACCGATAGGGGCTCGTCCGTGTAATAGACGGGCTCGCCGGGACCGATGCCGGCCGTTTCCTCGTAAACCTGGATCGATGCCCGGTCGCCCCTTAACTCGATAACTTCCCCGAACAATAATTTATCGCTGACGCGGACGACGTCATACATCTGGACGTCGGCCATGTTCTTTGCCACTACCAAAGGGCCGGACACCTTGGTAATAATCCCGGCTTTTTTCTCATTTTTCATCACTGCCACCAACCTTTCTAAAATATGTTAATCCCGATGGCTTTTTCCACGTTATCTTTAATCTTCTCTAACCCGACGCCTTTGGAGTCGGTTTTCGTCGGGAGCGGGATGATTATCGGAAACGGCGAATACTGATATTTCTCCACCGTTTCGGGAACGGCCTCATATATGTCTTCCGCTAAAAATATAATTCGGCACCTTTCCTGCGCCAGCCGGGCGACGATTTTTTCCGCCTCGAACGGGCTTTTTACAATATGCGTTTTGATGCCGACGGCGTTAAACAAAACCACGGCGTCGTCGCCGCCAATGATGGCGATGTCGTTTCTTTCTTTCATATCGTTCCCGCCTTTCTCAATATTCGATTAAATCGGCTTCGTCCCCCGCGTAAAGCAAACGGATATTGCTGGCTTCCGCCTGCCTCGCCAGGTAATAATAGATAATCGGTCCGATGCCGAAAGAATCGTAGCGGTAGTTTTTCATGACGTTGATTATCAATTGTTCGAAATAACGCTCCAAAACGTCGATATTCCCGCTTTGAAAATATTTCTTTAACCCGAGGCCGATTTTTTCCGCGTAATAATCTTTAAAACAAACCGCAAGCGTCTCGTTATCGGACGCGCGCGCCTCTTCGAATACCCGGTAAGGAATCAATCCGCCCGAAAGAAACATCTCGCCGAACCGCGATAAATCCCAACCGAGCGCTTTCGAGCGAAGCAGCATCACGATGTTTTTCGTGTCGACCACGGTCTGAAAATAGGCTTTCAGCGCCGAATCGGCCAAAAGAGGCATCCGCCGGAAAACGTCGCGATAGACAATTTTATCGGCAAGCGCGCTGAAACGCCGGGGATCGGCGGTCTCTCCCGCGGCCGCGGCGATTTCCCTCACCAGGCCGGCGGAGTTTTTGTCCAAAAGCGAGTAGTCGTCGGCAAAGACGGCCAACTCCAGCGCCTCCGCGGAGATGTTTCCGCCCGGCATGTAAAGTTCGGTCGCGGCGGAGAATAGTTTTCTCTTAAAAGCAGCTTTAATATTGACGGCGTCAATCTCGATAAAAAACAAATCGGTCAAGCGCCGGTCGGGGGAAATCTCGTCGAAAAATTGTCTTAATACCGCCAGCTCCGAAGCAATAATATCCTCAAGCGAGTCGCCTCCCTCGCCGTAGCCAAAATCGCGAAGTTGTTTTAAAAACTCGTCCTTTTTCATCTTCGCCAATTTCGCGTAATGCCCGCGGTTCAATAGCCGGCCTTCGATGGCGCTGATTATCCCGTTGGCGTATGGATAATTCATTTTACCCCTCCGTCCGGAAAAGTAATTTCGCAATCTCCGGTTCGCGGCTTTCTTTAAGCGCGGAAAGAATCGCCTCGTATGAAAGATCAATGTCATAATCACGACCGACGAGAATAAACCCGCCGTCGATGTCTACCGCTTCGGAAGACAGCCGCAAACCCAAACCCGGGCCGAGCAGGTCGTTTAATTTGTCAAGATCGTGAAGGCCTTCCTTTTCTTTGCCGGAGCAAAACAGGCGCTTATACCGCGCGAACTCGTCTGCGGATACCTTGACAATCTCGTCGCCCGCGAGCGATTCTCTTTTAAGCATTTTTACAGTAAGCTCGACAAACTTCTCGTCGGGAAGTTCTTTGAGTTTCGCCGCCGCGGCGGAGATCACCCGCTCAATCAGTTCCTTCTTTGCCTTCAATAATTTGTGTCTGGCCTGCTGTTCGAACTCGATTGTTTTCGTTTTTATCCGGTCGTCCGCGCGGAGTTTGGCTTCCGAAATTATTTTATCCGCCTCGGCGCGCGCCGCGGACAAGATCTCTTCGGCGATTTGACCGGCTTTTGCTTCGCCGGCGGTAACAATCGCCTTCGCCTCGGCCTTGCCTTTTTCGATTATTTTCTCGTATAATTTATTTTCCGCCAAAAGAACCTCACCCATTTCTAAAACGGGATGTTCCAAATCAACAACAGGCCAGCCAAAAGCGCGAGGATCGCGTATGTCTCGACAACCGCCGTCATAATCATACCGCTGGTCGAGGCTTTCGGTTGTTTGGCCGTCATGTGAATGGCGCTTACCGCGGTTCTCGCCTGGTATAAAGCGGATAAAAGCCCGACAATCGTTATCGGCATGCAAGCCCCAAAAAACAGCCAGCCTTGTCCCGTGGTCAACGCCGGCGCGCTTCCGCCGAGCAGGCCAAGCCTGTTAATTAAAATGACTGCGGTCAAAAATCCGTAAATCCCTTGCGTTCCCGGAAGGGCTTGAAGAATAAGCAGCCTCACGAAAAGTTCCGGTTTTTCCGACATGACGCCGGAAGCCGCCCTTCCTCCCATTTGCACGCCGATCGCGGAGCCGATTCCCGGTAAAATCGCGGCCAGGGCGGCGCCGATTATGGCAATAAGCAATCCATCATTCATGATTTATACCTCCTTGTAAATTTCCAATTTTAACTTTGTCAACATATTGTAATTTAAGCGATAAAGGTTCGAACGGGTATCCCCCGCCTTGATAAAAACGATTGAAAAACTCAATAAACTGCAAGCGTAGGTCATGCACGTAAGCCGATAAAATGCCCATCACGAGATTAAAGAGATGACCGACGATAAATATAACGGCGCCGATTATATAACCGAAAGCCGAGCCGGTAAACATCCCCGCAAGCATATTCATGACCCAGCCGATAATCGCCGTCGAAAGGCTTAAGGCGAGGATACGCGAATAGGAAAGAATGTCGCTCAGGTAACCGGTGACATTATAGAGCCCGCCCAAGCCGCCGAATAACTTTCCGAAAACTCCTTTGCTTTTCCGTCCGCCGGTGACGAGAATTATCGCCGCGCCGGTAACGGCGAGCGCCCCGCCGACGGCGTCTAAACCCGGGACAAACAGCATTCCTAACCCGGCCAGAATCAATACCCAACTGAACTGGTCGAAGAGGGCGTCGAAATACCTTCCCCGCCGGATATCGTCATACGCTTTTATTAAGATCCCGGTTATTATATGCAAACCGCCGACGGCGAGCGAGACAATGAGCATTTTCAAGGGGTCGTTCATCGGCTCGATTAAATTGGGTTTTACGGTGAAACCAAAATAACTGCCGTACGCCGCGCCCCAAAGAATCGTCGCTATGCCCGCGTAAAAAAACACCTTCAAAAGGCGAGCGCTTTGATCTTTGGGCTTTTTTATTTTCAGGAAAAGAAATGTCGCCAGGGAAATGATAAAACCGTAACCGGCGTCTCCCATCATCATCCCGAAAATAAATAGGTACCAAAAAGACAAAGCCGGGTTGGGGTCGGTCTCATCGGGATGAGGTAGGGAATACATTTCCGTAATCGACTCGAACGGTTCGACAAATTTTTTATTTTCAACAACCGTTGGCGGCTCTTCCTCGGGCGCGGGGTCGGCGATATCCAAATCATATATGTCCGTAACCTCCGTTATCGCCCGTTTGAGCGCGTCAACCCGGTCTTCCCGCACCCAACCTTCCAAATAGGCAGCCCGCGGCATTTTCATTACCGGGGCTTGCTTTAACTCGATTTGCGTTTTCAACTGGTCGCTTAAAAGTTCCAGTTCTTTGCTTGATTCGGTGTATTCCTGTAATTCCGCTTCCGTCCGCCTAAGGCTTTCCCGGAGGGCGGATAACTCTTCTTCGATTCTCGAAATCACTTCGGCCGGCGTTCTCGCTTTTTCCGGCAAAGTGATTTCATGAAAATCAAAAGTCTTCAGGATATTAAGCAACGCCTCGTCGTCCTCCAGATAACAGACAACGGCGACCGCCAGCCCGTCCGGCGAGCGGTCAAAGATCATATGGCCGGCGCCGATATTTTCAACCGCTTGGGCAAAACTCTTCGCGTCGTAAGGTTTAATAAAACCGATCCGCGCGACGGAATACCTGCTTCTGCCCAGGCGAGAGCCAGGAACGGGCAAGTCCCGCCAGGGACGGTAGAAAGATATCGCGTCTTCTTTGGCTTTAATCTCGCCGCGCAAGGCCTCGATTCTCGCGCCGCTGTTCTCTATTTTCATTAGAAGTTCCTTACGGCTTTCATCGACGCGCATGAATTCCTCGTAAGCGACGACATGCTCTTCTTGATTCCTTTCGGCTTTGCTTTGGTATTCCCTCACCAGCCGAAGTGATTTTTCGGTCCGCGCGAGGAGCTCGTCTTCCGGCAACTCGCCCTCCCGCTCCTCAAGCGGAATCAACATCAACAGGCCGTACCGTTGTAAGTTTTTAAGCAGCGCTTCCTCGTAATCATTCAAAACGGCAAGCTTGACCTTTTTCACGGGAACAATCATAGAGAAAACACCTTCTCGACAATGTAATCAAGCGTCGCTTCGAAATTTCGCTCCGCCACTTGTTGTTGTTCTTCTATTTCCCGGTCGCAAGCGGCAAATATTTCTTTCTCCTTGTTATCAATAGCCGCGAGCGTTTCGACGTCTATTTCCTTTTCGCGACGGGTAGCGTCGTCAATAATCGCCTTGGCGTCCTTTTCGCTCTTCTCCCGCGTCTCCGCTAACATTAGGTTAACTTTTTCAACGGCTTCTTTTTTAATGGCTTCGGCCTTTTCTTCCGCTTTTTGCACTGACTGGAATATCGACATGATATCACCGCCTTTTTTCACTTACTTATATATTATATCACGAATAGTATTTTTTTAGTAAATTTATCGGTAAATCAACACACAGCAATACAATTATAACAAAATAATCACTTTTTGCAAGAATAATCAGAACTATAATGTTTTCATAAA
>Ga0208693_1000988_pt1 | contig 21279 bp, 15 predicted proteins | sample AD_UKC071_MetaG_FD_184438 | JGI IMG/M metagenome (GOLD analysis project Ga0208693, IMG submission 184438) | Active sludge microbial communities of municipal wastewater-treating anaerobic digesters from USA - AD_UKC071_MetaG (SPAdes) (version 2) | ecosystem: Engineered > Bioreactor > Anaerobic >... | reverse complement strand
TTGCGGCCGTGGGCGCTGCTTCAAATGATTCTCCCAAAAAAGGATTTGTTCTTTTTGGTTTAAGCCAGCTCTACGAAGGAACCGAGCAGATCCGCGGTGGTGTGGGCGAACTTCTGGACGGCAATGAGCAGCTGGTAGGCGGGCTAGATACCCTGAGCGGCGCGCTGGACGAGGATATCGCCGGAAACCTTCAAACAATGAAGACCGGCATTGACGGACAGATTCTACCGGGTCTGAGCAGTATCCTTGCCGGCATCTCCGGCCAGGTAGTTCCCGGCCTGCGCGACATGAAAACCGGTATCGACAGCAAGATGGTTCCCGGCCTTGGTGACATTCTCGCAGGAATCAAGGGCCAGGTTGTTCCCGGTCTGGTTGATCTTCGTGCCGGTCTTTCCGGCAAGATGAGCCCCGGTCTAAGCGACCTGATTACCGGCTTCACCCAAGAAAAAGGCATTATCAGCGGTCTCAATGATATACGCGGCGGTTTGGGCGGTCCCGTTGGTGGTGGACTGACCGAGATTCTTCACGGCTTTAACAAGACCATGGCTGTTGATGGCGAAACGGGCATCGTGGAGGGCTTAAACCTGATTAAGTCAGGTTTGGACAATGCCGACCCGGATGAACCCGGTATCAGCCAGGGTTTGGCCGCGGTGCTGCACGGCCTCAATAAGACTTTCGCAGTTGATGAGGAGTCGGGCATTGTGGAGGGCTTAACCCTGATTAAGTCAGGCCTGGACAATGCCGACCCGGATGAACCTGGTATCAGCCAGGGTTTGGCTGCTGTGCTGCACGGCCTCAATAAGACTTTTGCAGTTGATGGGGAGTCGGGCGTTGTGGAGGGCTTGAACCTGATTAAGTCAGGTTTGGACAATGCCGACCCGGAAGAACCTGGTATCAGCCAGGGTTTGGCCGCGGTGCTGCACGGCCTCAATAAGACTTTCGCAGCTGATGGGGAGTCGGGCGTTGTGGAGGGCTTGAACCTGATTAAGTCAGGTTTGGACAATGCCGACCCGGAAGAACCTGGTATCAGCCAGGGTTTGGCCGCGGTGCTGCACGGCCTCAATAAGACTTTTGCAGCTGATGGGGAGTCGGGCGTTGTGGAGGGCTTGAACCTGATTAAGGCTGGCCTTGACAATGCCGACCCGGAAAAACCCGGTATCAGCCAGGGGCTGGCTGTGATGCTGCATGGTTTTGAGTCGGGTATCGTGGAGGGCTTGACCCTGATTAGATCAGGCCTTGACAATGCCGACCCGGCTAATCCCGGCATCAGCCAGGGTTTGGCCTCGGTGCTGCATGGTTTTAATAAGACCTTGGCAGTTGATGGGGAGTCGGGCATTGTGGAGGGCTTGAACTTAATTAAGGCGGGCCTTGACAATGCCGACCCGGATAACCCCGGCATCAGCCAGGGGTTGGCCTCGATGCTGCATGGTTTCAATAAGACCCTGGCAGTTGATGGAGAGTCGGGCATTGTGGAGGGCTTGAACTTAATTAAGGCGGGCCTTGACAATGCCGACCCGGATAACCCCGGTCTCAGCCAGGGGTTGGCCGAGGTGCTTGCCGGCCTGGGTTCGCGCGAAGATGTGGATACGGTCATCAACGGTATCTATAGAATCAATCAAGCGACAGCAGAAAATCTTCCGGCCATAGATGCGGTCAGGCAGGTCCTGGCAGATCCAGAACAGCCTGATGCAGTGAAGGTTTTACTTGCGTCTAAAGCTCTAGATACGGTCTACAATTCTCTAAACAACCCTGACCCGGAGCCGGGCCAGGATCCCGGTTTGCTCCAGGCTACGGAGCTGCTGCTGGAAGGCTTGGATAGAATCGTCGCAGGCCTGCAGACCATGAAGGGTGGTGTGGACACCCAGATGGTTCCCGGTCTCACTAATATGCTGACCGGGATCACCGGGGAGATGATTCCCGGTCTGCAAGCTATGCAGGGTGGGGTGAACACCCAGATGGTTCCCGGACTCACTGATATGCTGACCGGGATCACCGGGGAGATGATTCCCGGCTTGCAAGCTATGAAGGGTGGGGTGGACGCCCAGATGGTTCCCGGTCTCACTGATATGCTGACTGGGATTACCGGGGAGATGCTTCCCGGCCTGCAGGCTATGCAGGATGGTGTAGACACCCTGATGGTTCCCGGTCTCAATCAAATTCTGACTGGGATCAACGATGAGATGAATCCTGGCCTGCAGACCATGAAGGGTGGTGTGGACACCCAGATAGTTCCCGGTCTCACTGATATGCTGACTGGGATCAACGATGAGATGAATCCCGGCCTGCAAAAGATGAAAGATGGTGTGGACACCCAGATAGTTCCCGGTCTCACTGATATGCTGACTGGGATCACCGGGGAGATGATTCCCGGCTTGCAGACCATGAAGGCTGGGGTGGACGCCCAGGTGGTTCCCGGTCTCAATCAAATTCTGACTGGAATCACCGGGGAGATGATTCCCGGCCTGCAAGCTATGAAGGATGGGGTGGACACCCAGATAGTTCCCGGCCTCACTGATATGCTGACAGGGATCACCGGGAAGATGCTTCCCGGCCTGGAGCAGATCCATGGCGGAATCGATCAGAATATGCTAAACGGCCTCGATTTGATTCTGGCCGGATTAAACGGGCAGGTTGTACCCGGTATGCGCGAAATGAAGCTCGGCATTGACGGGCAGATGGTTCCCGGTCTGAACAAGCTTGTCGATGGTTTGGGCGGCCAAATTGCCGGAGGCCTGACCCAGATCCAGGGCGGCCTGAAAGACCAGTTCAGCCCCGGCCTGGGCGACATGCTCACCGGCTTCAACAAGACCGAAGCTGCTACCGGTGAGTCGGGGATCATTGAGGGGCTGACCAAGATCAGCCACGGCCTGGCCAACCCCGAATTCAGCCCCAACCCCGGCGGTGATCCGGGCATCAGCGACGGTCTCGGGCTGGTTATCAATGGTATCCGCACCGAGGTGCTCGGCGGTATCGATGAGCTTAAGAGCGGCATTGTCGACAAGATAATGCCCGGGCTGGAGAAGATGGGTACCGGGATCAGCGATGAGCTGCAGCCGGGCTTTAGCAAGGTTAGCCTGCTGCTGCTGGCAATCTGGCTGGTCTCCCTGGTCATACTTCTGGTCGTGGGCATCATTATCGGACGCGCCGGCAGGGCGAAAGCATCAGCAGGTCGCAGCGCCTCGATGTAAGCCTCGTATTATCCGCGCAGACCAAAGGGGCTGTCCCAAGCGGGCAGCCCCTTTATAGTAAGGCACGCTTTAAAATCCCCCCCGGCCCCCCTTTTTCAAAGGGGGGAGTTATTAAATCCCCCCCGGCCCCCCTTTTTCAAAGGGGGGAGTTATTAAATCCCCCCCGGTCCCCCGCCAGGCTTGTAGGGGCGGCTCATGAGCCGCCCAAACCCGTAGCAGCAACAAAAAAAATACCATGCTTAGAGAAAAAGCCACTACTAAAGTAAAGCAAACACCTTTACCCAACCAGCGGGCGAGGCATGCCTCGTTCCTACAACTTGACGAGGCATGCCCGTCCCCTACACTTTCAGTCAGCTTTGTAGCTGGCTGCACTTTTTGGACAGACCCTGCTACAAAAACGCCTGTACCTCACCAGCGGGCGGGCACAAGGCCCGCCCCTGCGAATTAAACCAAAGGGGCATAAACCGCCGGCGGGCGGTTCATGATATGGTCGTCAAAATTAATCAGATAGACAGGGATTGTCCGCTATTTTGTCGAAGAAAATCAGCCAGGGAATAAAGAAAGAGGGCAGAATCGAATGACCAGGCGGAAGAGGAAACTGAAAAGATTTCAAAAAATAAGGCGCGTGATGATGATCCTGCTGTGCGTGACGGTAGTAGTGGCGGTTTTAACCTATGTCTACCGGCCTGACTTGCTTGCCTGGGCGATCCCGGGACTTGAAAAATCGGGCAATGAGGAGCCGCCGGCTGAAGAGGATCCTGATCCCGAAACGCCTTCCCCCGGCAATGAAAATCCGCAGCTTGACGCGCCCGAGCCGGAGGATGAAAACCCGCAGCTTGACGCCCCAGAACCGGAACCTGAACTTGAGCCGCCGGCCTTGAAGGTGGTATCGGATGGCGATTACCTGCTGGCGCTCGTGACCAAGGAAACAACCTTGAAAAAGGATTATGCTCCCCGCGACCTTGTAAAAATTCCCCCGTACATGAATCCCCCCAGGGAGCTATTTTTGCGAGCGGAAGCTTTTGCCCATCTGGAAGAGTTGTGGCGTGCCGCCGAGGCCGATGGGGTATCGATAGCGGTTCTCTCTGCTTACAGAAGTTATTCTTACCAAGTAGGGCTATTTAACAGCTATGCGGAAAAGCACGGTCAAAAAGCGGCAAACCGCTTTAGCGCCCGCGCGGGTCAGTCGGAGCATCAGCTTGGAACAGCGATAGATTTTGGCGGGACTCCCGATGACTGGGAGGATGCTTTCGGCGAGACGCCGCAGGGCAGGTGGCTCGCCGAAAATGCGCATCTTTACGGCTTTGCCTTGAGTTATCCCCCGGGCTGGGAGCATGTTACAGGTTATATTTATGAGCCCTGGCATTTCCGCTATATAGGCGTGGGAAAAGCTCGTGAGTGGAAAGAATCAGGGTTGGTCCTCTGTGAATTCCTGAAGCAGCAGCCCCAATACTGGGAGCAGTAAAAGAATTAATTGTCCGGGATCTTCTCTGCATCATTTTCTTCGCTGAAGATATATTCCACGATGCCCATGAAAATTGCCCGGGCAATTTTTTTTCGAAAAGATTTGCTTCCAAGCAGTTCGCGATCGTCGGGGCTGGTTATGAAAGCCGCCTCCAGCAGCACGGCAGGCATATCGACTTCGTTGAGAATGTAAAAAGCGTTGCTTTCCTGCGCCAGCTGGTGCACCAGCTGGCCCTTCTTGGCGTCGGCTGTAAAAAGCGGATTAATATTTCTCTGGATCGCTTCGGCCAGGCGCTTATTTTCCGGATTGCTCCCGGCGTAGAAGGTTATGGGCCCCCTGACGCTGCTGTCGTAGATAGAGTTGATATGCAGGCTGATAGCGAGAGTGGCCGCCGAGGCGTTTATTAATTTAACCCGCCCCCGCACATCGCGCCGGTGGAGGGGCAGGGAATCGTCTGGGAAATGGTAGGCCAGGTTCTCGTCCTTTTCCCGGGTAATCATGACCCTGGCTCCGGCCTGCTGCAGTAGCCGGCGCAGCTCCAGGCCTATTTCCAGAACAATATCTTTCTCCAGCATTAAAGATTCAAAATGAGCTCCTGAATCAATCCCACCGTGGCCCGGATCTATGGCCACGGTGACCCCTTTCAGGGGGCTGCCGTAATATAGTGATGCCAGTCTGACGGTTGGGGAAAAGGCAAGAGTTGCCGCAGCGGAAACAAACAGCGCCAGCAAGGCCAGGAGCGGCCAGAGGGAGGGCGGGAACGTGATCACTTTAATCTTTTCGGAACGGGATAATGTCATGTTGGAGACCTCTTTTCAAGAAAGAGTATATGCAAACCTGGTTCATATACAAGACGCCTCCGGGTGCAGTTTCTACTGCCATGGCCGGATTGGTAAAGTAAGATTAAGAATACGCCCGGTTATTTATATGCTTTTCCTTGATGTGATATTTTAACTGGAATCAGGATAAATTACTTGGAGTTAAATCATGCCGCACAATAAAGGAATTGAATCCCATTAAACGAATACTAATTTTAGCGGGATTCATCAACGAAAGGAGATGCGAATTATGCTCGCGGTTACCGGCAAAGCAGCGGAGCAGTTTAGGGAAATTATGGAGCGTGAGAAAGTAGAGGATGCCGCCATCCGCCTTTATGTCAGCGGCGTGGGGTGAGGCGGGCCCCGTTTCGGGCTGACTCTGGAAGAGTCAATCGATGAAGAAAAAGATATAGTCGAAGAGGTGGAGGGGCTTAAATTCACCTATGAAAAAGCGATCGCCCCTTACGTGGACGGAAAAGTGATCGACTACCATACCGGCATCCGCAAGGGATTTTCTGTCACACCCGCCGACCCAAGTTCGCAGTGCGGCGATTGCAGTTGCTAAATTTGATGAAGCGAGGCCGTGGGGCGGTATAAGATTGAACATCTATTATGGAATATGGAACAAAAGGGGCGGCGCAATCACCGCCTCTTACCCGTGTTGCCGCGCCAAATTCCGCCCTGGCCCTTTCTATAATTTAACGGAATTCAATGAGGGCAGCCTGTTTCAAACTGTCTAAGGGGGTAATAACGATCTCCAACCATTGGAACTGGTATATTGAATTTGCAGATTCGCATGCCGGCTGCTTCTTCGCCATCAAGCGCTATATTTACAGCGGCAGGACTCCGTACCAGCAGGTAGAGATAGTGGATACGGAGTCATATGGCCGCGTGCTGATCCTCGACGGAAAAGTCCAGTCGGCGGCTTTTGACGAGTATATCTACCACGAGGCCCTTATCCACCCGGCAATGACGCTCCATCCCGGGCCGCGGCGGGTTCTTCTCATCGGCGGCGGCGAGGGGGCCGGTTTGCGGGAGCTCCTGCGCCATCCGCAGGTTGAGGAGATTACGATGGTGGATATAGACAAGCAGGTGGTTGAACTTTGCCGCGAGCACCTTGAGGAGTGGCACCGGGGCGCTTTTGATGATGCGCGGGTCAGGCTTCTTTTCATGGATGCGCGGCGCTATCTTGAGGAAACTGAAGAGCAGTTCGATATCATCATCAGCGATCTGACCGACCCGTCTGCAGCGGGCCCCTCATACCTTCTTTTTACCCGCCAGTTTTATGAAACGGCAAAAAAGAGGCTTACGCCGGGTGGCATCCTCACGGTTCAGGGCGGCGGATTAAGCCTCGATTACATGCAAATCCACGGCGCCTTGCGCAACACGCTGGGCCGGGTTTTTAAAATAAGGCGTTCTTATCATACACATATTCCTTCTTTTGACAGCGAATGGAGCTTTATTATCGCCTCCGACCTCCATGACCCCCTGGCGCTGGATCGCGAAAAGGTGGATCAACGGCTGAAAGCGCTGGCGGACCAGCTTAAATTTTATGACGGAGAGACGCACGAAGGTCTTTTCCGCCTGCCGAAGAATATCCGCCGGCTTCTTTCCGAGAACCTGGCCGTAATTGATGACGAGAATCCGGTGGCAGTTTATTAGGATTATTGGGAAAAGTTATTTGTGCGCTCGTTGTTCCTTTTTTCCAACTCAAAGGCATCATGAAGCACCCGCACGGCCAGCTCGCCGTACTTGGCCTCGATGACACAGGAAATGCGGATATCAGATGTGCTGATCATCTGGATATTGATTCCCTCCCCGGCCAGCGCCTTGAACATCCGCGCGGCAACGCCGGGACAATTCTTAATTCCCAGGCCGACAGCCGATACCTTGGCGATGTCGTCGTCGGTGCGGAGTTCCTGGGCGCCGATTTCCGTGATAACCTGTTCCACCAGTTCCCGGGTTTTTTTAAGATCAGTCTTGGGCACGGTGAAGGTAAAGTCGGTACACCCGTCGATGCTGGCGTTCTGAATGATCATGTCCACATTTATAGCCGCTTCCGCCAGCGGGGCGAGAATACGGTAGGCCACGCCCGGGCGGTCCGGAACCCGGATAACCGACAACTTGGCCTCGTTGCGGCTGAGAATGATCCCGCTGATGACAGCGCTTTCCATGTTTATCTCCTCCTCGACGATCCAGGTGCACTTGTCACTGCCGAAAGATGATTTAATTAGCAGGGGGACTTTAAATTTCCGGGCCAGCTCCACGGAGCGAATCTGCAGTATCTTGGCGCCCATGTCGGCCATCTCGAGCATCTCGCCGTAGGTGATCCGGCGCAGGTGGCGGGCCTGCGGGCATATCGCCGGGTCGGCGGTGTAGACACCGTCAACATCGCTGTGAATCTCACAGGCATCGGCCTTAAGCGCCGCAGCCAGGGCTACCGCGGTGGTGTCGGAGCCGCCGCGGCCAAGGGTGGTAATGTCGCCGTTGGCGTTGACACCCTGGAAGCCGGCGACCACGGGGACAATATCCTGGTCCAGGGTTTTTTTCAACCGCTCCGTTGGCAATTTTATGATGCGCGCCCGGGTATGCTGCTCATCAGTCAGCAGGGGCAGTTGCAGGCCCAGGAAAGAGCGGGCGGGAACACCCAGGTCTTCCAGGGCCATTGCCATCAGGGCTGCGCTGGCCTGCTCGCCGGTGGCGGCGAGGGCATCGAGCTCGCGTTCCCGCGCCTCCTCCGAAATTTCGCGGGCCAGCTTCAGCAGGCGGTCCGTTTCGCCGCTCATGGCCGAGACAACTGCCACCACCTGGTTGCCGCTATTTTTAGTTTCAGCGATGATCCGGGCAACGCGGCGGATATGTTCCGGTGTTGCCAGAGAGCTGCCTCCGAATTTTTGGACGATCAGTGCCACATTCAATCACACCTTTTGTTTTAAAGCTGCATCCGTTTCAGGTTCAATGTCCTTATTCTCTCATAACTGCAGTTTTGTGACAAGGGGTGATTGGCTTCAGAACCCCTCTCCTGTCATCATGAGGGTGGAAACCCTCTATACATGTATTTATGTTTTAGATAGGCCCCCATTTCTGTCATCTTGATGACGAAGTCTGAAGGTTTATCCTGAGGGTCCAGCCCGGAGGAACCCCGCCGTGCGTTGCTAGGTGGCTGAAAAAGAACCCCCGCTTTTTAACAGTTCGATGAAGGCCTGCAGCCTGGTCTGGATGGCTCCGGCCGGGGCAAAGCTGTAGTTGTCGTCGATGAGCAGCATGGGAAATCCGCTTTCCTTAAGGTAATCCCTTAAATCGGGGTAATCAAATTTATGGGGATCGCAGAAAGAAATAATATAGCCGATGACCCCGTCAACATTGTATTCCCGCGCCCTTTCGAGAAGGTAGTCAAAGCGCGGCCTGCCCGGCCCGCGGTCGGTGCGCGGGCACTGGAAATTGATAAAGTAGTGATTTTTTAGCGCTTCGATGGGATCATCCGCCGGCGGAATGTCCTTTTCAAAAAGCCGGAAGCCGATGCAGGTGTCGTCGGCGGCAACATGGGCGCCCGCCTCTTCGATCATCCGGTAGAAGGCGGTGTTGTCGAGCAAGCTGCCCCAGACGAGAACCCGGGGGCGCGGGGGTTCCTGCGCAGGTCTCTTTTTGATCCCGGCCAGGGTGTCGCTCAGCAGCTTCTGAAACTCCTCCGGGGGGAGCCATCCGCCGGCCAGCAGGAGCTCCAGCATTTCGCTGCCCCTGATTAAGGGAGGATTTTCCTGCCTGAGCCGGTAAAGCTCCCGGATCAGAGCCCGGCTGCGGTTGGCCCGGGCTATCTCTTCTGCCAGCCTCTCCCCGGTTACTTCCTGCCCGGTGAACTGCTCCAGGCTTTCTTTGAAAAAACCAAGCTCTCTCATAAAAAAACGCTCTGCCTGGGGGGTAACCTGGTGGGGGACGTTGAAAAGCCGGGAATAGGGCAGCGGGCGGTAGTAGGTCCAGATCCCGTAAAGCCGCTGCACCAGGTCGCAGCTGTGCGAGATCACCAGTCCGTCCAGGGAATCAAGCCTCCCTTTCAGGGCCTGTGTAAAGACATTGCGGACGTAGCTGCAGCCGTACGGCTCCATGTAAGCGTCGGCTTCGGATGTGGGCTCCCCGGGCCTGCCGGTAATCCGGTAAGGAATTGCCCCTGCGGCGCTGATCATCTCGGGCGGGGCAAAGCAGCAGAGATAGCCGATCACCGGCCGGCCGCTTTCCCGCCGCAGTTCGCGCACGCGCTCCTCTTTTTGCGAGTTCAATTCTGCCGCGCGGGCCAGTACAGGCATGTCTTTCATTTTTATCTCTCCCTCTGTAATATCATCAATAAAACCCTCATGCTTTTAGCCTTTCGCCGTGCTGCGGCCGGCCATCGTCTCGATAAAGGCGTGCACCCTGGTTTTGATCTGCGCGTCCGACCAGAGGCGGGGGTCGGCCATGTCGCTCTCAAAAATCAGCGAGGGGACTCCGAGTTCCGCAAGGCGGTTGCGGGTATGAACTTCGCCGAAGGAGACGGCGCGGCAGGAGCGGGTCAGGTGCATCACCGCCCCGTCGAGGCTGTATTCTTTAACCGTCTCTTCGAGCATGCGGCTGCCGGCGAAACCGCCGAAGACGGCGGGGTTGCACAGCTCCGGCATGACCTCGGTGCCGTATTCGTGCATCTTCACCGCGCGCCGCCAGGTCCGCTCCACGATGGCTTCCAGGGGGTCGTCCAGGTCCACCTCGAACCAGTCGCCCACATTGTAAGTCGATTCAATGGCCACCACCGCCCCCAGCGACTCCAGGTAGTTGAAGAAACCGAGGTTGAACCAGGGCGGCAGCCCGAACCAGATGAGGCGGTATTTCTCCTCTTCGACGATGCCGATCTTCCGTTCAACCCTGTCCTTGACCTCGTGATAGATCTCCCGGTAAAAATCGACTGCCTCTTCTTCGCCGACCATGTACATCTGCGGGATGATGGCCGAGAAGTAATCGGTAGAACCCATGGGGCAGGGGATGGCCTTGCGCAGGTAGAGAGTATCGCGCCAGTAGGCCAGGGCCTTGTGGGAGAGAGCCAGGATTTCCCGGAGCAGGTCCAGGTCCAGCTTTTTCCCGGTATGCTGCTCCAGGAACTCCACCTGGCCTTGCAGGTCTTCCCGGAGCAGGTCCTTGTAATGGGCGGCGATGCGGGGATCATGGGGATCCACATCCCACGGCGGGGCCAGGGGGTCGCTGCTGTATACGGGCACGTCAAGATAGCGGGTGGCGATGGCCTGGAACCACTTGTAGCGCGGCTCGCAGATAAAGCCCGAGCCCAGAAGCATGGAGGGGTTGCCCATACCGCCGGGTATGGGGCTTGCTTCCGGCGGTTCGCCGCTGTCCTTCCAGATCTTGCAGTAGCCCATTGTATTGGTCACGTAGGTGCACAGCTCCGGGGAGTATCCGTCCCCTTCGGCTGCCTTGATAAAGTCGGGAGCGACCAGGCGGCTGGCGCAGATGGTGCCGAAGTTTTCAGGCCACTCCCAGAGCAGGTTGAATGCTTTAAGCAGCTCCGGCGGCACCCCGACCATGCACCAGGCCAGGGGCTCGTTGCTGAAGCGCCTCTCAAGGGTGCGCATAAAAAAACGAGGCAGCATATCTTTCATCTTGCGGGTAGTTTCCAGGTGGCGTTTGGCCCGCCTCATTTCACTGGCGGACATAGGTTCGACCTCCTTTTTGGGCAGAAGATTCAATACATTTTAAACATTCGCTCCCAAACCTGCCGGTTCCTGCTTGTTTAAACAGATCGCCCCTAATTAAGGCCTCTTTGCCTGGCAGGGACAGGGCTGCTTAAAAACAGATCTATGCTTGCAGGCCCGTCCTTTTTACTTTATGCCTTGTTTGTAAGGAGCGCCGCCCGCCGGAGAGGCGAACTGTCCCGATTTGCCATTGAACAGAGCAGGATTTCAAGGGCTTGCGCCGTAGCATGGCCTTTTCCTCCGGCAAAGAGCTGCCGGCAGACAGTTGAGGATAGCGGCCGCCTGCCGTATGCTTGAACTGCCGCACGGTGCGGGCGGCAAAAAGAGAAGGAGGAAGGAGGCAGGAGCGGTGGAAGAGATAGTAACTATTGTGGGCAACTGGGGCTTTCCCATTGCCGTAAGCATCTACCTGCTCGTCCGCATTGAAGGAAAGCTGGAGCACCTGGCCGAATGCATCAGCGGCCTGAGCGATGCCATCAGAAAATCATGACTGGCTTCTCGGCCTGGATATGATACTGGCAAGGACGGTAGCTTTCATGAACTTCTTTGTCATCCTGAGTGAAGCGAAGGCTCTCTCCTGCAGGTTGACGGCTCCTTTTAAAAATGATAGCCTGAATCTAAATATTTTATATTGAGTGGATGAAAGGAAGAGTGGGGTTGAAAAGGCTGAAATTGGGTCTCCCCGCAGGGAGCTTGCAGGAATCAACCATGGAGATCTTTAGGAAAGCCGGCTACAATATCAGTATCGGCGAACGTTCATACTATCCGTACATTGATGACGAAGAGATCGAATGCGTCCTTATCAGGGCCCAGGAGATCCCCAAGTATGTCGCCGAGCAGGTGCTTGATGTTGGCCTCACCGGCAAGGACTGGATTGTGGAAACAGGGGTTCAGGTGGAAGAGATAGCCGAGCTTGCTTTCTCGAAACGGGGCCTGCGCCCGGTCCGCCTGGTCCTGGCGGTGCCGCGGGACTCGGATATAAATACAGTTGCCGATCTGGAAGGAAAGAGGATTGCCACCGAGCTGGTTGAGACCACCAGGCGCTACCTGCAGAGTAAAGGGGTTTCCGCCGCGGTTATCTTCTCCTGGGGGGCTACCGAGGTAAAGCCGCCCCTTCTGGCTGACGCCATCGCCGAACTAACCGAAACGGGCCGCTCCTTGAAGGCCAACAACCTCCGCGAGATCGAAACCATACTCGTTTCTACGCCGCGGGTAATTATGAATCCGGCCAGCTCGCGCGACCCCTGGAAGAAGAAGAAAGTGGAGCATATGGTTACCCTGTTGAAAGGAGCGCTGCTGGCGGAGCAGAAGGTGATGCTTAAGATGAACGTTCACCGCGATAACCTCGACCGGATCATCGCTCTCCTGCCGGCTCTGCGCAAGCCCACCATCTCTGCACTCAGCGAGGATCAATGGGTGGCGGTGGAAAGCGTTGTTGATGATAAGAAGGTGCGCCGGCTCATTTGTGAATTAAAAGAAGCCGGGGCCGAGGGCATCGTCGAGTTTCCCTTAAACAAGATTATCCCCTGAAAATCTGCATGTGCCATGGCCCATCTCATTGCCGCAAATTTGTAGCGCGGGATTTTCTTCAAGTTGACGGCTCCCTTGGCAGTGTTATAATTTAATGAGCAGCTTGCTTAAAAAAATTGATGCCAGATTAAGACTAGAAAAGGGGTTTTTAAATGAGCAATAAGGAAGGGCAAAAGGGGTTGCCGGGGCCGCAAAAGGCCATTTTACTGGTTTTGGCCCTGGTGATCGTGGGAGCGGTAGCGCTGATCATTTTCATGCAGCATGACCCGGCCGTGGCCGTGGTGAACGGTGAGAAGATTAAGCGCAGCGAGCTTTACACGATTATGTATATGCAGTACGGGAAAGAGTTCCTGGACGATCTCATTGTTGAACGTTTGATTCTGCAAGAGGGGAAAAAACGCGGCATCTCGGTCAGTAATGAAGAGATCGATGCTGAAATTGACATTATCGTTGGAGAGTACTACATGGGGAACGAAGAAAATTTGAAGCTTGACCTGGAAAGCCGCGGCATCCCCATGGACTTTATCCGCAATAATTTTCGGGTGAATATCATGCTGGAAAAGATCGTTACCGGCGATCTGGAGATAACCGAAACGGAAGCCCGGGAATATTTCGAAGAGAACCGGGAAGATTTTGATATCCCCGAACAGGTCAGGGCACGCCATATCCTTGTTGATACCGAGGAGGAGGCTCTGGAAATAATTTCCCGCCTTGAAAATGGAGAAGATTTTGCCGGGATTGCCAAGGAAAGCTCAAAAGATACCGGCTCAAAAGAGCAGGGCGGCGACCTCGGCTTCTTCCCCCGTGGAGAAATGGTAAAGGAGTTCGAAGAGACGGCTTTTAACCTGGAGGTTGGCGGGAGGAGCGCACCGGTAAAAACCTCTTACGGCTATCATGTCATTGAGAAGCTGGAACACAAGGAAGGCCGGGAGGTTACCTACGAAGAGGTGGCGGATAAAGTTAAGGAAGCGGTCAAGGAGAATAAGCTTCCGGTATTGAAGCAGGAGTTAATCTCCAAGTTGAAAGAAGAAGCGTTAATCGATTACCTTGAGTAGGTGCCCATAGAATCTTGCCCACGCACATCCCCGGGGGGAGGATAGGATAGATGCTTGTGCCTCCCTCCCCGGGGAATTTCAATGCAGAAATCCTCTTATCAGCGGTCAATAGAGTTTGCCATTTTACTCTCTTAACTATGAGAACTGGATGAAGTTGAAGCTGTTCACGTCGAAGAGGCCGCGGTCGGTTATCTTCAGATGCGGGATAACCGGCAGGGCCAGGAAAGAGAGCGTCAAAAAAGGATTAAGAGGCGCCGTTCCAAGAGAGCGCGCGGCGGCGGTAACCTCGGCCATGGCTGCGGCCACCTTTACAGCGGGTTCCGGCGAGATCAGGCCGGCTACCGGCAGTGGCAATAAGGAGCGCACCATGGCGGTCCCGTCAACGGCAACAAAGCCGCCCCCGGCCCGCGCCAGTTCATTAACCGCCGCCGCCATGGCCGCCTCCTCCACTCCGGCCACGATGATATTGTGTGAATCATGAGCCACGCTCGAGGCGATGGCCCCGCTGCGCAGGCCCAGCCCCTTGACCAGGCCCAGGGCTGCCCGCCCGCTGCCCCGGTGCCGTTCGATCACGGCGATCTTGATTATATCGCGCCCGGGGTCGGCCAGCACGGCGCCGCTTTCGTCTCGCCGCGGCTCGAGCGTCAGCTTCTCGGTAATGATCTGCTCCGGGATTATGCCGATCACCGGCAGGGCTCCGGGCCCGGCTTTGAACTTGAAATCATCAGCCTGCAGCGGGCGCCGCAGCTTGATCGTGTGCATGACGCCCTCATCGGCCGGAGGAGAGGTTATTTTCGCAACCGGCTTTCCCTCACGGGCGGCCACCCGCCCATCCTTAATCACCAGCCGCACGTTAAAGCTCTGCAGATCGTCAACTACAGCCAGGTCAGCCCGGTAGCCGGGGGCCACTGCGCCGCGCCGGGCCAGCCCGTAATGCCGCGCCGGGTTCAGGGTGGCCATTTCCACCGCATCCAGCGGGTCGCAGCCCAGCGCTACCGCCCGGCGCAGGATTTCGTCCAAATGGCCCGCCGACAAAAGTTCCGCTGCTTCCTTGTCGTCAGAGCCAAACATGAAATGCCGGCTGCCGGCCGCCTTAACGGCGGGCAGCAGGGCAGCCAGGTTGCGGGCGGCGGAGCCTTCGCGAATGATCACCTTCATCCCGCAGCCAACCTTCTCCAGCGCCTCGGCCGCGCTGACGCATTCGTGATCCGTAGAGATGCCGGCCCCCAGGTAAGCCTGCAGATCGCGGCCGCCTAGGCCCGGTATGTGCCCGTCAACCGGCTTCTTCCGCCGGTGCGCTGCGGCGATCTTCGCCGCCACCGCCGCATCTCCGGCTATTACCCCCGGGTAATTCATCATCTCGGCAAGGCCGAGCATGCGCGGCTGATCCAGCAGCCGCTCCACTTGCTCCGGGGTAATTTCGCCCCCGGCTGTTTCCATCTCTGTCGCCGGGACGCAGGAGGGGGCCATAAAATAAAAATCCAGGGGCAGCTGTTCAGTAGCCCGGAGCATGAAAGTAATGCCCGCTTCTCCGAGGACATTGGCGATCTCGTGGGGATCGGCGATAACTGCGGTAGTCCCATGCGGCAGCGCCACGGCGGCGAAATGCGCCGGCAGAAGCAGGGTGCTCTCAAGATGGATATGCGCATCGATCAGCCCTGGAATTATTAGACCCCCCGCAAGGTCAATTACCTCGCGGCCTTTGGAATACCCGGCTTCCACTCCGGCAATCGTAGAGCCTTCTACAGCCACGGCTGCATCTCTTACTTCCCGGGTAAAGAGGTTGACCACCCGGCCTCCCTTGAGCAGGAGCGAGGCCGGCCTGGCGCCCCGGGCAACTTCGCTTATCGCTTTCAGCTTTTCAGCAAACAGGATCAACACCCGCCTTCTAAAATGTATTCAACATGGACCGGTTCTTTTCTCCGGCAGGAAACCCTTCCCTATTTAGCGAATAGAGCCTTCGAGTTTTTTTAACACAACTGAGGAGGAGAATCATCTTGACAAAAACCGCCAGGGACGTCATGACCACCAAGGTGATCAGCATCACCGGGGATGAAACCCTTCAAGAGGCGATCGACTTGATGGACAGGCACAATATCAGCGGCCTGCCTGTCACCGATGCTCAAAACATGCTCATCGGTATTATCTCAAATACGGATATCATTCACTATTCGCAAAAGGTGAATGTTGTTCCGCTGTTTGATCCCTCCGGCTGGATCTCGCCCCATACCGATATCAACGACCTGGCTTCTATCCGCCGGGGCATAGACCTGCTGGCCAGGACAAAGGTCAGCAAATTGATGAAGAAAAAGGTCTATACTGCAAGCGAAGAAACCCCTCTCATAGAAATAGCCAGGTTAATGAGCCGGCGTCAAATCAACCGCGTGCCCATAGTGAACCGCGAGGGCAAGCTTACCGGCATTATCACCCGCGCTGATATGGTCAGAAGCATCGCCGATCGGGACGATCCCATTTAATCATAAATTATGCTGCATTGAAAGAGCCCCGGTTCTCTGCGGCGCGCAGACCGGGGCTCTTTTCTCCTGCCGGTGCCCCGTTTCCCCGTTGCCTTTTGCCCCTTCCAGGCATAGGATAATCACAACAGAAATGGCCATAATTCTCTATGATTGGCAATCGCAGCAGGATTGGATCTCACCATGTCGAAGTGTTAAACAGTTGTTTAAGTTAAGGGAAGGAGTTTCGTGAATTTGGCAGCTAGAAAGCGCTCCGGCTCAGGCGGCGCTCCCCGGGCAGGCTTGCGGGACTATGGCGCCCTCTTTTTGGGTAAAATGCTCATCGTTGGCACCAGGCTGCTTAAACATGGCGGCACGACCCTGCCCGGGCGGGTTGCCCTGAAAGTATCACCGCAGCTGCTCTCCTTTATGGCCGGGCAGCTGCCAATGGGAACGATCGCCGTTACCGGAACCAACGGCAAAACCACCACCGCCTCGCTGCTGGCGGCAATTTTCCGGCAGGGCGGTCTGCGCTGTGTCCACAACAAGGCTGGCTCCAATCTGGCCTGGGGCGTAGCTACAACCCTGATCGAAACCGGCGCCTGGAAAGAAGGGCTGCCCGGCGATATCGCTGTTATGGAGATGGACGAAGGGGCCTTTCCGGCAATTTCCAAGGACATGCAGCCGCGCGGCGCCGTGGTAACCAATATTTTTCGGGATCAGCTGGACCGCTTTGGAGGGGTGCAGCAGGTGCAGGATGCGATAAGCAGGGGTGTGCAGGCTATGTCTCCCGGGGCCGCTGTTTTTTTAAATGCCGACGACCCCCTGCTAGCCGGCATCGACAGCGGCGGCAGGAAGACAATTTACTACGGGTTCGATCTGCCCCGCGGTTCCATCACCCGGGTCTTTCCGGAGAGAGGATTTCCCTGCCCCCGCTGCCACCGCGATCTCATCTACACCGATCTTTACTATGCTCACCTGGGCCGCTACCGCTGTGCCAACTGCGGTTTTATGCGGCCTGAACCGGAATTCAAGTTGCGCCGTTTCGAAACCGCGCCGGAAGGAGGCGCCCTGGCAACGCTGAGCCTGCGCGGGAAACTGCTGCAAGCGGCGCTGCCTCTGCCCGGAATCTACAACCTCTACAATGCCCTTGCCGCCGCAGCAGCAGCCACTGCCCTGGACATGCCGGAGGCCGCCATCAGAGATGCCTTTGCCGCCGCCGCCCCGCCCTCCGGCAGGATGGAGCGGCGCCGCCTGGGCAACAAGGACCTGCTCATTGCTTTGATCAAAAACCCGGCCGGCGCCGGAGAGGTGTTTCGCACCCTGCTCCAGGGAAGAGGCGATTCCCGGATACATTTTCTCATCGCCATCAACGACCGTCCCGCCGACGGCAGGGATATATCCTGGCTTTGGGAAACAGATTTCGAGCAGCTGGCCGGGCTCCGCTTTCGCACGGGCAGTATGGTTCTTTCCGGAACGCGGGCCGTTGACGTGGCCCGGCGGCTGAAAAAAGCGGGATTCGATGGGGCAAAGATGATCGTGGAGCCGGTTCTGCGAAGGGCGCTGCAAAAGGCGCTCGCCGCGACGGCGCCCGGCGAGAAGTTGATCATACTGCCCAACTATACGGCCATGATGCAGCTGCGCCGCCTGCTTAAATAGAGGCCGGAGGCCGGAAGTCGGAGGTCGGAGGGAATAAGGTGAATTTAAAGGATAGAGATACTCAGGTTCATCCTGGTTTTTTTCAATCTTTACCTCAATTTCCTACATCCGCATGCGTGGCAGGAATTATGTTGCAATTCACGAATATGATATTTAAAGGTATTTCTATATATGTCTGCATATTTTAAGTTAACCGCTAAATGATCTATTGTGCCTTTTCAAGGTCTACCCCCCGGTTCGTCAGATAATCAACCAAATCCTTCTCCGTGGGGAAGTGTTTTTTAGCCAGTGCAAGGTGCTCATTGATCAGCGCGAGGCTGTGTCCCGTAACCTGGCGCATCAAGTGGGGCGGCATCCTGAAGAAGAGCAATACCAGCACCCGGTCAAACAGCCGCAAGTAGTAATCCACCGCCTCAGGAGTATGGAAAATACGTTTGGCGATCTGCTGGGTGCTTAACCCCTCCAGGGCCATCTCCACCACAATGGTTTTGTGGGTAAGAGTACGGCCCATATCCAGCACCGTACCGGCCGTAGGCAATATTACCCCGAAGCGCTCCTGGTACGCTGTAAGCAGCTGCTTTAGAAATGCTCCATTGACGTTAAGCAGCCATTCCAAGTCCAGCATGGTGAGGACGCCGTCCTGCTGCCAGGCTTCAGCAGTGATCCGCTCGAGCTGCCGCACTTTTAGGTGTTTTAAGTCCCCCCGGTTGTTCAGGGTAAGCGACTGCTCTTCAAGCGTAAGCAAGGTCAGCACTACCGGCGCCAGCAGGCGACTCTGGCCCCTTTTCGAGCGGCGGGTGCTGTAGACCAGCCATACTACCTGGCCGGGTTTCAGCTCCTGGAGGCGAGGGCAACACCACTGCCTAATCTGGGCGGCCCGTTCGGCCATGGCCCGGGCCAAGGCGGGTTTGCAGCCATAGTCCTGGGCCAAATGGTCAATGACGGGTTCCAGGAGAGACTCCGGCAAGGTACTCTCGTCCAGCGGTCTGGGGCTTACCCCCAGGGTTTCCACATCGAGCGGTTCGGCCGGCAAGAACTCCTTGCCGCCGCGCCTGCCGACCAGCTCTTTTTGGTCGGTCCAGCGCCACAGATGCTCCAGGGTGAGGCTCTGATCAACCGCCAGGCAGGCCTGTAGTTGCTCGTACTCCAGGTGGCGGCGTACCGCGGCTACCTTGCAGCCATCCGCCAGTCTTTGGCTCCAGCGGGGGGAAAGCAGCGGTAGGGGTAAGCGCTCTCCTTCGAGCTCCACGAGCAGTTCTCCGGGTATTAACCTTACAGCGCCGGTAGCGGTTTCATGCTCGGCTAAAGCCTCGTTAACCTTATGCACCACCGCTTCGGCCAACTGCGAGCGGGGGGCCAGCTCGAAGCGCTGCTGTAAATGGGACACTTGCACGGGTCTGACATCTCGGGCTGGAAGGGCGGCAAAGCGGTTCTGTCCGCCCTTCACAGGATACATGGGGGTCACCTCCCGTTTTTTTTTGGGTTCCCGTTTTCCACCATCCGCCTGACGCGGGCCATGCGGAAAGCGAAGTCGGGATGGTTGAAACGCTCATAGAGGTTTAAGTATTTCGTCACCACCCTTCGGGACATGCCCAGAGCCTGGCGGATTGCCGGCAGCGGCATGCCTCTTTCGGTTAAACAGATCACCCGGGAGAAATTCCACAAGTAATTCTCGATGCTGTCGTAACTATGGCCCGTTCTGCGTTTTATCTCCGTTTCGGTATAGCCGTCCATGTACAGGGCGATGATCTTTTCGGCATGGCTTAAGGTGGCGCCCATGTCGGCCACTCGTCCCCGGGTGGGCAAAAGCACCTGGTCGTGTTTCTTCATGGTGTTCTGGATCGCATCGGTGGATATCCCCAGCAGGTGCGCCAGGTCCGCCAAGCTTAAAGCTACCCCCTGCGCATAGGCCTGGGTGGCCAGCCGCTCCAGGCGCTGCCATTTGAGCTCCTGGGGGCTGGTGCGCTTGATCGCGCCCCAATCTTCGGGGGTAATGTAGTCCAGGACCACCAGGCAGAGCCTGGCTTCGTTTAAACTTCGCCCCGGGGGCTCGTCCGCCGCCACGCCGAAGGTAATTACCTGCCCCGGACGGCGGTCGAGGTTTTTTAAACGTATGGCCAGGTCCCGCAGTTCCTGCATGAACTGCCGCGTAGACGCCGGGGTGTAGCCATGCTCTTTTTCCAGCCGCTGCCGGAGACGCTCTTCTTCATCCACCGGGGCGGAGGCCTGTCTTAGCGGCACCTGTTTACCCAGGCGTTCTTGGCTTGCCGGGTGTTCCCGGTATTTAGGCCAGAGTTCTTGCCATCCCGCGATGAGCTCTGCCGGAAAGTCGCTTAAAAGGGCCGGCGTTTGCGCCACCGCGTCCTGAAAGCCCCGCCACCACCGGCTCCACTGCAGCCTGCTCACCGCCAATTCCCGGCGGATGGCGGTCAAGTCCTCACCGCGCAAGTACCGTTCCACCGCCAGCACCGCGCGGGGTACCCGCATCTGCTCGCGGGCGGCGCGGGTCATGCCGGCCAGCGGTAACAGGACACCCTGTTGCCAAAACGGTTTTAAGCGCTCCCGCAAGGCTACCAGGGTCAGCGGCATCAGCAAGCACAGCCGGTGGCCGTCCAAGAGCGCCTCCTGGGCGTACGCTTCCTCGATTACCCTGGCCAGACGTGCTTGCTGCATAACCCCGGTACCGAACTCTTCTAAGAGGCTTGCGTCTTCATCGGCTAGAACCGTCAGCTTAACCAGTTTCTCGGTCTGATCCCGGCGGGCCCGGCGGAAGTGGCTCTCCAACCCCGCCACACAGGGCAGCATGATCTGACCGGGGCCTTGCGCTAAAAGGCCTTGTTCCAAGAAACGAATGGTATCTAAAGCAATGAGCCAGGCCTCTTCCGGCGAGACCTCCCGCCTGGCCCGTATTTCACTGGCCAGGTGTGTGAGCAGCGACTTGGCCTGCACCGAGGCCGCTTGGCTGCGGACGCGTTGACGGTAGAAGACAGGGCGTCCCATTTATCTCACCTCCGGCATCTTCTACCGATTATTACAACGCGTCCTTGTCCATTTCCTGCTATCTGGTAATTATGGTTGTGGATATGCCTCTCGTGTGGATTTGTGGATAACCCTCCAGGGGCAGGGTTACCCACAAGCTCCACACTCGCTTGGACAACGCAAAAACGGCGTTGCCCACATCTCCACAACCACGACTGCTGCCCTTTAGCTTAATATACTTCCAGCCTGAGATGTTGGATCATTTGGCGGTAGATGAAGAAAAGAGGTGACGTTTTTGAACCGGGACCAATCCATGGTGCTGGCCCGATTGCATTTGGGGGCGATCCTCCCCCTGCTCGAGGATGTTGCCGCCTACGACCCGGTGGTTGGCGAAGCGATTGCC
>Ga0208693_1000983_pt1 | contig 21361 bp, 23 predicted proteins | sample AD_UKC071_MetaG_FD_184438 | JGI IMG/M metagenome (GOLD analysis project Ga0208693, IMG submission 184438) | Active sludge microbial communities of municipal wastewater-treating anaerobic digesters from USA - AD_UKC071_MetaG (SPAdes) (version 2) | ecosystem: Engineered > Bioreactor > Anaerobic >... | reverse complement strand
GCCTGTGAGGATGGGAATTGTTCGGGATGGGCGGGAATTCGATGTCACGGTCTTGCCGGCGCCTGCCGATGGCGGCTATCGAATTGGGGTTTATGTGAGAGATAATGCGGCAGGCGTGGGCACCCTAACTTTCTGGCACCCGGGCACGATGAGGTACGGGGCTTTGGGACATGTCGTAGTAGATTCGCAGACAGGCAAGGAGATCCCAATTACAGATGGGAGAATCGTCTCAGCGCGCGTATCAGGGATAGATCTGAGTGGTGCAGGGAGACCTGGGGAGAAGATCGGGACATTCGCGGGCGCGCGGGACAATGTGGGGGTCGTGGAGGCCAACACCGAAGTAGGGATATACGGGACACTGGATGCGCCACTTCCCAATCCCTACTACCCGGATCCGATTCCGGTTGCGCTGGCTGCGGCGGTCCATGAAGGCCCTGCCGAGATTCTCACTGTTGTCACCGGGTCTTCAATAGAGAGGTTTGAAATCGAAATAGTGAAGGTTGCAAAGCAGAGTCGGATCGCGGGGAAAGGTATTGTCATCAGGGTGGTTGACCCACGTCTCCTCGAGCTGACAGGCGGAATAGTACAGGGAATGAGTGGATCCCCTATAATCCAGGATGGGAAGCTCGTAGGGGCCGTGACTCACGTCTTCGTTTCCGACCCTTCGAGAGGATACGGGGTTTTTGCCGAACACATGCTGAACGTTGCCGGATTGATGGAAGGAAGCGAGCGCGCAGCGGGTTGGATCGTTTTGTTGGCCGCTTGAGGAGGCGGCGATGTGGGTCCGAATCGCAGACCCCGTCAAAAAGCCTATACACAGGGAGATTTGGCACCACATATTATGTACCGCCAGAGGGAGAAGCAAGTTTGCTTCGTCTGTGTACACGCCCTGACGGGGTTGAGAGGTGAGGCCTGTGCCGCAAGATAGACCAGAACTGGACTCATCTGCCGCGCTCGCGCTGGAGAAACTTTCTCCTCGTGAGCGGGAGATAATAGGAATGGTGGCTCTAGGATTGAGCAACCAGGCCATAGGTGAAAAACTCTTCATATCCGATAAGACTGTCAAGAACTACGTAACAAGCATACGCAGGAAGCTCGGGGTTGAGAACAGGATCCAGGTTGCGCTGTATGCCATAAGATGTGGTTTAGTGGATCCAGCGATTGATCAGTGAAGGCAGGAGATGGGCTCAGCGCTGTAGAAAGTGACAGTATCAATGTTCTTGGAGGCTGCGGATAATGTCCCAAGGCCTGGTTCGGTTGGTGATGGTCGACGACAATGTCGACCTCGTCGAAGTTGTTACCGACTTCGTTTCGACTCAGCCCGACATGTCGATGTGCGGTGTAGCTTTCAACGGCTCCGAAGCGATAAGTGTTATCAGGGACGTTGCGCCCGATGTAATTCTGCTCGATCTCGTCATGCCGCACCTTGACGGGTTGGGGGTCATAGAGTATGTCAACAGCACACCCCTGAGCCCCCATCCTCGCATCCTGGTAATCACCGCGATAGGCCTGGAGACCACTGCCGCCGGGGTAGTGGCGGCGGGAGCCGATTATTACATGGCGAAACCATTTGACCTTGAAGTATTGGCGCGGCGGATCCGGCGGCTCGCAGCATTGCCGCCGGAGCGCCCTCAAGAGCTTCAATCCTGCGCATCATGCCCGCAGAGCACGGATCTTCAACGTTCCATCTACGATGTCGAGGTTAGCAAGACTCTGCATAGAATGGGCGTGCCTGCAAACCTGAAGGGATACCTTTATCTGAAGGATGCGATCATCATGGCGTTGGAGAGGGGGCACGGCGCAGGAAGCATGACCTACTCAGTCTACCCGACGATCGCCGAAGCTCATGGCACAACACCCTCCAGGGTCGAACGGGCCATGAGGCATGCGATCGAAACGGCGTGGAATCGCGGGGACATCGACTTCATTAATCGGATATTTGGCCATACTGTCGACGCTGAGAAGGGACGTCCAACCAATTCTGCCTTCATAGCCCGGGTAGCCAGTAAGGTAAGGATAGACCTGGCAGGTCAGATCATCCGCTGATTGTGTTATTGTGCTCCTAGACTCTGGCGAATGGCCTACGCAGCTCGGGGAATCAATAAGTGTATGGGGTACGATGGGGTCGATGGCAAACAGGGCATTAGGGCGGAGGATTCCGCGGGCAGCGCCCCTGTTCGCATCAGAGGGACAGCCAGAGCTGACCGTAAAACGAAGAACCTAATCTCCCGGCTCCGGCCTGGGGAAATTGCAGTGATAGCCCATGCCGATATAGATGAAGTGTCGGGACGAGCCTTGGTTGAAGCGTGCCCTAAAATGGTGATAAATGCCGACCGTTCCATCACCGGCAGATACAGGTGCCTGGGTCCTGGGATTCTGCTGGATGCGGGCATTCCGGTGCTGGATGGGGTCGGCCCTCATCTTTTGGACGTGGTTGCGGACGGAGATGCCCTGGAAATAGAAGGAAATGAGGTTTTCAAAGAGGGGCAGCCTATAGGCGTCGGGGTGTGGGTGACAAGGGACAGCCTTGAGGCCGCCTACATCGAAGCCGAGGAGAATCTCGATGCCGAGCTGGAGAAATTCGTCGTCAATACTCTTCAGTATGCAATCAAGGAGAAGGACATAATCCTCGGGGACATAGACATCCCCCCGTTGGAGACCCAGATTCACGGCAGACACTGCCTGATCACGGTGAGGGGCCCTAGATACAGAGAAGACCTCGACGCCGTTGCTTCCTACATCAGGGAGATGGCCCCTGTCCTCATCGGCGTCGACGGAGGCGCTGATGCCCTAGTAGAGAGGGGATTCGCGCCGGATATCATCATAGGAGACATGGATTCAGTATCCGATGAAACGCTTTTCTTAGGCGCGGAGTTGGTGGCCCATTCGTATCCTGACGGCCGATCCCCCGGCGCCGAGCGCCTCGCCAATCTCGGCCTTTCGCACAAGACTTTTGTCTGTCCCGGCACGAGCGAAGATATAGCCATGCTCCTTGCCTACGAGAAAGGAGCTTCCCTCATCGTGGCGGTGGGAACTCATTCCAATATGCTTGATTTCCTAGAGAAAGGCAGGCCTGGGATGGGCAGCACGTTTCTTGTGCGACTGAAGGTTGGATCGGTACTGGTGGACGCAAAGGGAGTGAGCCAGCTATACAGGGGAAGGCTACGGATAGGGCACATAATCGGGATCCTTTTGGCAGCGGTTGTGCCCCTAGCTGCTATAGCCTTTTTCTCTGGATCTGTGGCTGACACGGCGAGGTTGATCTACCTCAAAATCCGTGTGATGTTGGGCCTGCTTTGAACCGAAAGCCGATCGGATGGGGAGATTGCCGTGATGAGTCTGCGGTATCACGTGGTATCTTTGGCGGCGGTCCTCGTCGCTCTAGGGATAGGGATTCTGCTTGGGGCTGCCATATCTGGCGGTGAAGGATTGGCGGCGCAACAGAGGACCTTGATTGACAGGCTCGATGCCGACTTCTACAGGTTGTCACAAGACCGTGACGCCTTAGCACAGGAACTTGACGCCGCGCGAAGGTATGCGGAAGAGAGCGTGCCATACATGATCCGTGGGTCTTTGGTCGGCAAGACAGTGGGAATCGTGTCCATGCCAGACGTCGATCGAGGCGATCTGGAATCTGCCAGGGATGTTTGCGAAGGTGCGGGGGCTCGAGTCGGGGCGGTCGTGGAGTTGGCCGATGTGGCTTTAGCGGGCGCCAACAGCGGACAGCTGAGTGTTTGGGCTCAGGCTATCACGTCCTCTGACATGGATAGGATCAAGAGTTTGTCGACCCAAGGCCTCGCCAAGATCAGGATGGCCGAAAGGTGCCAGTTCAGCGTGGTGCTGGCTCTGTCAGGGCCTGCTGAGGCAAAGGAAGCAGCCTTTCTTCAAGCTTTGTCTGCGGCCGCAAAGAGTGCAGGAACGCCCCTGGTAGTTGGATGGACGCGCGCTGCTGTGCTCAAGGTCCGGTCGGACGTGGCAGCCGGCAAGCTCTCGAGTCAGCTTGGAAAGGCGTTGCCCGCAGCCGAGGTTTACGGTGTGGGGACTGCGCCTGGCAATGTGGCGATGGCGCTGGCGCTTGCAGGTGCCCGCGGGGTATACGGACAGCCTCCAGCACCGGCGGCCCTGCCCGCGCAGGAGGGAAGGTAGTGCATCCGAGGGTAGCAATAGTGCCCGCGCTCAACGAAGAACCCAGTGTGGGCCAGAGCGTGGCTGCGCTTCTCCAATGCTCCGCTGCGGACTGTGTGATCGTTGTGGATGATGGATCTCGTGATTGCACCTCTGCTAGGGCAAAGGAGGCTGGGGCGACGGTGATCCGGATGGCGAAAACTGTGGGAAAGGGCGCGGCTGTAGCTACGGGGATCGCCAGAGCGCGGAAGATGGCTCCGGCGCTTCTCGTTTTTGCCGACGCGGATCTGGGACCGAGCGCAGCCGAGATGGCGTCCGTTGTGTCTGCTGTGGTTGAAGGCAGGGGAGACATGGCGGTGGCAGGATTTCCGCAGCCCATCAGTTCAGGCGGCTTTGGCCTGGTAGTCGGGCTTGCAAAGCGCGGAGTCAGGCAATTGGCAGGCTTGGATCTCAAGTGGCCTTTGTCCGGGCAGCGGGCGCTACTGGCGGAGCCGTTCTATGAGGTGTTTGCAGGGGACGGCGCCCACATGCCCAGGTTGGACAGGGGGTTCGGACTCGAGGTCGGCTTGGCGATAGATTGGGCAAGGGCGGGATACACGATTGTTGAGGTTCCCACGAATATGACTCATAGGGAGACAGGGAAGGATCTGGCTGGAATTTGTCACAGGGCGCGTCAATTCGTAGAGGTGCTTGAGGCGCTCACGATGCGGTGCCGCTGAGCGCGGTCGATTTGACGTGTTCTAATTTATGGTTGGCAACGATGAGCAGGTGGCAGACGACATGCTCCGAGCGGGCGTGGATGCATCGTGTAGGGACGCGCCAGAAGAAGCCTGCGTCGTCGGCGTGGCGTAGTGAGCTCTCCAAGGTTTGGATACTTTTATTCACCGGCCTTTTCTGGGGCATCTCTTGCACCCATTACACCTTCGTCGGTGGATGCCCATTCTCGTTCCCCGCCTGATTAGAGTCAAGACAGATCAGCCCACGAGCTCGTGGGTGTTTTCCAGTGCTAGCCGGAGCCATTCTTGCGGGGACTCTGCATGTGGCTCGCCGCGCCTTGCGCCATGTGGGGGCGCGACCGCGGCGAGCTTCTCATTTTTTCGGACAGAGTGAACGGTCCATCTGACACGAGCGCGGAGGTGCTCGTCGTGATATTCGTTTGGGCGGTGGCTAAAGATAGCCCTAGGAACGCTGGGAGGTGATTGCTTCGGAGGCACGGATGATATGGGACGGAGCCTTCGGGGCGTTGTTGGCCGGGATGATCGTGGCCGCGTCCTTGAAGGGCGTCACAGAAATGCTCTTGCGAACCGTTGGACCTGTGGCCAACTATCGTCGAAAACCGGTAGCCTTCCCGGGCGGCCTTGTTGTGCCATTCGGAGCTGTTCTAGGACCCATTCTCGTTGGAGCACTTGGCGGGATCCACGTGGACGAGCCGGGCAGAGTTGGAGCCTACCTCCTGGTGATCGTCGGATTTGGGTTCGCCGGTTTTATCGACGACATGCTGGGAGGTCACGCCCAGTCGGGGTTTAGCGGACATTTCGGCGCATTGTCCCAGGGCTCCTTCACTACGGGGGTGGTCAAGGTCTTCTTGGGCGGAGCGGTTTCTCTTGGCGCCGTCGAGCTGCTGGCGATGGCTCCCGTGGGAATCAGGGACTTGATGGACGCCGCAGTCGTAGCACTCTCTGCCAACTTGATCAACTTGCTTGATAGGCGGCCAGGGCGCGCAATAAAAGGGTTTCTACTGGGGTTTGCGGCCCTTAGCATGTGGTTTTGGATGAAGGACGGGAAGGCCGGTTTGGCGCGAATGCTCAGCCCGGCGGGATCTGCCCTTGGAGCCGCGATCGCCTTTTTCCCTGCGGATCTTGGCGAAACAGCAATGCTTGGAGACACTGGGTCCAATGCCCTCGGCGCAGCGCTTGGGTACTGCCTTCTCCAGATGACAGTCGGGTGGCGGACGAGCGCTCTGATCGTTCTCGTGTGGCTTACGTTGGCATCGGAACGGATGTCTTTCGGCAAAGTCATAGAGGACAACAGGGTGCTTCGCTTCATTGACCGGCTGGGGAGGGAGAAAGAATGAGCGTTCCTGGAACCTGGCTGCATCGAGGCAGGAAAGTCCGGGCATTGCGTAGAACACGACAAAAAGCAGAATCAGAGGCCGCCGTGTGGGATGGTACTAGGGTGTGCGAACCGGGCCGGAGGAATGAGAATGTTGTTGACGTCGTGCAGCTACATACCGCTGGAACTGCCTCTTGGAGCCGGGCTACCGGCGAAGAGGCTCTTTGTCCTAGACGGGGCCGAAGTAGATGCGGACGGCCTTCTTCCCCGGGATTTCTGCCCATATGCCAGGGCGTTGATGAGGGAATATGACCCTGGTGACGTGTTGGCCATTGCAGGGTCTTGCGATGCGATGAGGCGCGCATACGATGCAATCAGGTACTGGGGTCTTGCGGCGGACGTTTTTTACCTCGATGTGCCGCGAACAGCAGATGAAGCTGCTGTGGACTACTTTGCCGGCGAACTGCGGCAGATGGCGAGGCACATCGGGGTGGTAGGCCCAGCAGGGCAGGTGGAGGAGCAGAGCTTGCGCCTTGCGTGCGAGGCGATGAATAAGGCGAGGGCTGCGATGGCGGAGGCTGCAAAGTCTTTGGAAGAAGGCACCTTGCGCGCTTCCCGGCTATTGCAGGCAATTATGGACGTAAACGAGCTTATGGGGGATGTGGCGCGTTGGGGAATGACCTGGAATAGGGAAGAAGGGTTTGGCCGAGAGGTTTGTGACGCTTTAACGCGAGCGGTCCGCGCCGAGATCGAGAAGGCGCTGTCAGTCTCGGTGCAACCCCCAGCGTTGGCTGGACGGGTGCGGGTCGGCGTGTCGGGAACGTGTCTTCTCGATTTGTCCGTAGTAGAGTGCCTTGAAGAAGCCGGCCTGGAGCCAGTCTTTATCGATTCCTGCATGTGTCAGAGGGTGTACGACTTTTCTGTCGATGTTAACCCGAGCTACGATATATATATGGAGTTGGCGAGGTCATATCTGTCAAAACCCGGATGTCCTAGAATGTTCACAGGCGACGAACGTATTGCGCGTTTGGGCGCGCTTGCGGCCATGTATGGGGCCAAAGGCCTTGTGTACTTCGCTCCGAAGTTCTGCGATTTGGGCTACTATGATTTTCCCGATGTGAAGCGAGGGCTGAGGGAAAGTTTCGGGTTGCCCAGCCTCCTTCTGGAGGGCGAATACGGCGCGGGAAGGACGGGGCAGGTGCTCACCAGGGCGGTGGCCTTTCGGGAGATGTTGGAGGGGAGGGGAGAGCCAAATGGGGCCTAGAGGCACGCGGAGCGTGGGCAATTCACTTCAGGTGAGGGCATTTCGCCGATTTGCCAGGAAACCATGGTGCTATGGCGCGGCTAAACAGGTGGTTGACATTATGGAGCGGCGCGGCTGGAAGCCTTATCAGATAAGCGCTATACGGTGCGTGATGGATGACTTTCGCCAAGCCTACACCGGAGAGAGGCCGTGCATATATACGACGGCTTTTGTGCCTACAGAGCTCGTGTACGGGCTTGGCGCGGTTCCCTTTCTTCCTGAGGTTGCTGCGGGCTATGCGGCAGCCTTCGGCTTTGCCTATGATGCTCTCGGCGCAGCCGAGTCGATGTGGTATTCTGCGGACTTGTGCAGTTTCCACAGGGCCGGAGTTGGCGCCGGGAAATTGGGCGTCCTGCCGCGTCCCTCTGCAGTGATTGCTACAGCACATCTTTGCGACGGGGGCAAGAAGTCTCTTCATCGCATGAGCAAGGACGCCGGCTGTCCGTTCTATCTACTTGATGTGCCATACGATCGATCTGAGCGGGGACAGAAGCGTCTGCGGGATCAAGTAGAGCATATTGCGTTCGATCTTCCGGAAAAGGTTCCGGGGATCTCCTCGGAAGGTATGGCCGAGGCAATCCGGGTGTCCAATGCGACCCTCGACGATTATTTGGAGGTGTGTGCGCTGCGGCAGCATTCCCCGTCTCCCTGGAGGGGAGGGGAAGCCCTAAACTACGTGGTCATGTTCCTCGGGGCATGGGGGAATCCCTGGCTTGCAGAGTTCTACAAGGATCTGGCAAGCCATATTCGGGGAATTATCGCCAGCGGCGAATATCCGTGTTGCAGCGAAAGGCACAGGCTCCTTTGGCTCAACCTCAGACCATATTATAAGACTGGTCTTTTAGACTATCTCGAGCTGGAACTCGAAACTTCAGTGGCCTTTGAGGAATACAACTGGCCATACTGGAGCGAGCTCGATCCTGATGACCCCTTCGCCAGCGTTGCTCGGAAGATGTTGGCGAACTTCGGATGGGGTCCGATAGAGAGGCGGCTCGCTGCGGTCGATAGTATGATTGACGACTACTCCATTGATGGTGTGGTCCAGTTTGCTCAGTGGGGATGCAGGCAATCGAATGGCGGCGCTTCTATGCTCGCAGATCACTTGAAGAGGAGAGGAATCCCCTTTCTCAATCTTGGTGGCGATGGGGTTGATGTGCGCAATGGAAGTGAGGCACAGGCGATGACCCGTCTTGGGGCCTTTGTCGAGCTTATAGACGCGAAGAAGGCGAGGTAGCAAAGGGTGTACGTGGCAGGCGTCGATGTGGGCTCCACTGCTGTTAAGGCGGTGGTGCTTTTGGATGGTAGAATTGCGGGAACCAATGTCATATCCACCGGGACTGACCAAGAGAAGACCGCGTTCCAATCTCTTTCAGCGGCAGCGCAGGATGCCGGGGTGGTTGACATTGAGGATATCTCAGCAATGGTTGCAACGGGATACGGGCGGTCCATGGCGAAGATGGCGGATAGGACGGTCACTGAGATCACCTGCCATGCCAGAGGCGGAAGGGCTTTTGTCGAGGCCGCCCACGTAATCGTCGATATAGGCGGCCAGGATTCCAAGGTCATACGCCTCGATGAGGATGGGATGGTTGCCGACTTCGTTATGAATGACAAGTGTGCTGCTGGAACCGGCCGGTTCCTCGAGGTTATGGCCGAAAGGCTGGAAGTTCCCCTTTCGGATTTCGGCAAGATGTGGCGCGCAACGAGGAAGCCGGCGATGATCTCCTCAACATGCACGGTTTTTGCGGAATCGGAGGTTGTGAGCTTGCTTTCGCACGGTGTGGCCCGGGAGCCGATCATTAGGGGGCTGTGTGACGCCGTGGCAGACCGTCTGGCGGGCATGGTGCACCGAGTGGGGCTGGCCACGGAAGTGGTGATGACTGGCGGTGTTAGCCGCAACGACGGTGTGAGGCTTTCCTTGGAGCGCAAGCTTGGCTTGAAGGTGTCGGTTCCTTCTATGTCTCAGTTTGCGGGGGCATATGGGGCCGCGATAATCGCCCTCGAATTGGCTGAGAAGGGGAGATGAAGAGGGCGGAGCGCGTCAGTAAACTGGAAGCGTGATTCGCCGCACCCCCTCGAGTGGAGTTTTGCCGGGATTGACTGGCAAGCTTTTCGCGCGCAGGTGGGCGTAGGCTGAAATGGTTCCGATGACTCAAATTGTTTTGGGAGTTGTTGCAAGGTGGAACAAGAGCATAAATTCTCATGCGAATGCGGCAAGCCATATGTCGAGATTATAGAAGACAGCTTTGAGACTCTGCTCGAAGACTACGTCGTGTGCAGCAAGTGTGGACGGAGAATAGAGGTTGAAGGCGAGTTTGCCCAGGCGCTGTCAGCTGCTTTAGGTCAGCTTCAGGACGGCCTGAAGAAGATTGCTGATGACATGAGGCCTGGGGAAAGATCTAAAGGCGGATGTGGCTGCGGTGGGCATGGCCATATCGTGTAGGGCTTATCCCCGCGAGGTCGATGGGCGCACGTGTATGGAGGCATTCGCGTTGGTGCAGTGCGCCCCTTTTTTGTTGCGCTCATATCGGTTCAGTTGATTGCTGAGATCCCTTGCCCAAGAGCTTGTCGAGAAGGGATTGAACGCGTTCTTCTGCGGCCTGGGTCTTGCCTTTGTCGACGTCCACTGAGATGTCGAGTATGGCGCCTTCAACGGCGTCTTCTGGGAGTGCAGAGACGGGCCAAAGGATCTGTATGGACTCCTCCGGTCGTACCAGAAGGATTGCGATGCCATTCTCGATCCGGTCCAGAGTGGCTACAAGTTTCATCCGACATCACCTCACCACGAGTTTCCTATGGGTTACAGAGCTTGCACGGCCTGTAACCTGCATTCATCGCTTGTTCGCGGTCTGAGATCATGACAATTCTGGATGCATCGATCGTATTCACGTATCGGCATGAACTTCGGTGAAACACATCGCTGGAAGATGACGCTCGCAGGTCATTGCCGGGCTGTTCAATATGGACGGAGAATGTTTTTCCATCCGGCCTCATCTTCACGCTCACAGTTCCATGCTCGTCTGTTCTGTATGCGAGGACATCGCGTGATCTCAGGTTTGTAAGCACCTGGTTTGATGGGTGCCCATAGTCGTTGCCCTGCCCCACCTGTATCACTGCAAGCCTTGGAGACGTCTGCGCCAGAAAGGTCTGGGTTGTGGACGTTCTGCTGCCATGGTGAGCAACTTTGAGCAGATGGATGTGGTTTAGGACTCCTGTGTCAGCCAATATCCGCTCCACGTGCCCGCTGATGTCGCCTGTGAGCAGGATGCGGGATTTTCCGTAAGCGACTTCCAGGACTAAGGAGGAATCGTTTATGTCTTGCGGAAGGGGCTCGGTGGGCCACCGGACCTTGATTGTAACGGGTCCTAGGTCAAATGAATCTCCCGCCCTTGGAGCCGAGAAAGCTATGCCTTTCTCGTATATCTTGCTGAGGTAGGCTTCGTAGGTGGCTGACGTGTGCGCTTTGGCGGAGTCCAGTACTTTGCCAACTGCGAAAGAGTCCAGCACTTCTATGAGTCCTCCCACATGATCCTCATGGGGATGCGTGGATACGACTACATCGAGGTGTTCGACTCCCATGGAATGGAGCGTCGCTACCAGCTTCCCTCCGGCCGCCTTGGGTCCGCCGTCAACCAACATGTGGCGTCCATCGTCTGTGGATACAAGGATCGCGTCGCCCTGGCCGACGTCGATGAAGGTCACGGTTATTGCACTATCGGCTGCGGCAGACAGAGGTCGAGCGCAGACAGATCCGATTAGGGCCAAGATAACGAAGATAGACGCGATTGCTGGCAATCGTCTGACATCTGGAATTCGGAAATTAGCCATGGGCACCCTCCGTTCAGATACGGTCATGATGTGGTTAATTGGGATAGAGGTTTCCGAGAGTCCCGGATGCGGGCAGCCTCACACGTGGTGATCCTTCTTAGACTCTCATGTGCCTTGTTTCAGTGTCTTGACCCACACTTTCCGCTGGCGCGGCCCATCGAACTCACATAGAAGGATGCGCTGCCATGTTCCTAGGGCAAGGCGTCTATCCTCTATCGCGAGGATAACTGACGAGCCGATCAGAGCGGCTTTGATATGGGCAGTTGCGTTGCCTTCCTTATGTGAGTAATCTGCGTCCTCGGGGGCAATGCGGTTGAGACAGTCGAGTATGTCCTCGGAGACAGTAGAATCGAAGTGTTCGTTGAGGATAATTCCACATGTGGTGTGTGGCGTCTGAACTAGACAGATGCCGTCCTGTGGCCCCTGGTCGGCAAGGCACGATTCGACCTGGGCGGTGATATCGACCACTTGGTTCTTCTCGAACGTGTCGATAGCAAATCCCTTCACGAAGTATTCACTCCCCTTCGTAATTGCCCTCGCTTTCCTAAGAAGATAATAACATGAACGCGAAGTTTTGCGCTTGATGGTTGTATAGGCTGCGTCTGTAGCGAATTCGGAAGATGACGGGAAGCGCTTGCTTGATGCGGTGTTCTTTGCACGTCTGGGTGGTGAATAGACTCCTCATAGGCTCACTCCCAACGACATCAGGCACGCCGTGGAGATGCGGCGATTGTTGTGTGAATCCTCGCAAAACCTAGCAGGGCGGCCCGACGCCGCCCTGCTAGGCTCCAATGCCTACTTGGCAGGCTTAAAAGGAAAGTTTCGTATGATTACCACCGGCGTTCCGGCATCGGCAGAGCCGGCGGCAAGATCAGCCATGGTTGCGAGTATCCCGGTGATGTTGCGCGGTGTTGTGCCGAGGGTTTCGCGGGACGGTTGCTGTTCCTCGAGGGCCTTGTATATCTCCTCGCGGGAATGGCCTTCTCTGAACATCGTTTCGACAAGGAGTTTGAGTTTCGTGCCCTGCCGCAGTGAGGCGCTGCGAAGCCCCTTGCTGCATCCGATGGACGGATACGGGTCAGCCAGTTCGTAGATGCCTGTATCGGGGTCCTTGTAGGCTCCATCTCCAAAGATCAGAACTTCAATATCCTTGCCAGTCTTCTCCCAAGCCGCAGCCTTGATCTTGTCGCACACGTCATCGGAATTATCAGGTAGGAGCTTTAGTATCCCCTTGTCGAGGTCTGACACATTCGATCCGATTACGCCCCATGGCTCCGGCCCAATATCCTGTATCGTGAGCATGGGAGTCTTCGTTCCGAACGAGAGAAAGAGGTTTTTCAGAGACTCGCGTTCGTGGACTGCGCCTATGATGATCCCGTCTATGTGGCCGAAGTTGAAGACGGCCAAGGGATTGTTGGTGAAAACGATCTCTGCTTGAGCTCCTTCTGATTCTATCGTCGCAGCATACATTCTGCCATAGTCTATCCCGGTGATGGGATGGGGGAAGAGTCTCTCCCCGATCTCCGCAACAGTAATCACATCGGTCGCTTCGTAGAACGCCTGGCGCTCGTCATACTTATATACCTCAGGCTTTGCTTTGCCCTCCAAAAATGATGTGGCTTCGACAATGGCTATCTCCTGAGCCTGGAGGTCCACTGCGACCGCCATGGCGATGTCGGCCTTATCATCTTTGGCTATTCCTATAGCCTTCTGGGCGACGCCTGCGAGGTTCTCGAAAGCGACCTCGGCGATGACTTTTCGGCCGTCCTTGTCGAGCAAGGTTATGTCGGCCATGCCCGTTCCGGTGATCTTTCGAATGGCGTTCACCGAATAACCGAGCTCCTGAAACTTGAGCGCCGCGATGATCTCTCTTATGAGAACATTCATCTGTGGGGTGTTTCCCCTGACCTCTTGGAGGCTGCGCAGCACCTTCTTGAAGCGAAGACGGTTATTGGCGAATTCCTCGTCTATTACTTGGTTCCCCACTTCGTCGCACGGGACTGTCAGCTGTACTATGACTCTTCCTTTGTTTACCGCCCGCGCGATGGCCTGAAGAACCAACGCGAAACGATTGCGGCTGACGATGGGACTTATGACGGCGACAGTGCCGTTATCTTTTATGTTAAGTTTGGCCTTCACGTCTTCTGCAAGCTCATCGCAGGTTATGTAGCGATTCTGAGATCTGGCCACAACCGCCTCGGTGACGCATACGATATCGCCGTCCTCCAGAATATCCTCGACTGCGTCCATGGTGACTTCGACTATGTCATCGGTAGGCATTATCAGCCCTGTTTTGATTCCTACGACGGCAACGCCAGCATTCTCCGATAGAACGAAGCCCAAAATGTTCACCTGCTTTCTCCGCACATCTTCACCTGCCCATACGTGGTCCGGTGAGAATATGCGGACTTTCGTTTCTGGTCCATCCAAATCGGTTCCCAAAGGCCTGCCCAGTTTTTGCAGCGGACGGGCTTTGGGCCGAGAAGGGCTACTGCCAGACTTCGGCCCGTTAGAGGCTTTGGCAGCAATATTTATTATCCCATGACGTTTGTGGGATTACAAGCGGAATCTAGTCTTCGCGACGGTGCGTAGATGCTATCTTGATCAGCTGTGCTCTACGGCACCTGCATCGGGTTGCGTCTAAGGACCGGGCGAAACATGGACAATGCCATTGGTATGACGCGGTCGACATGGGGTTAGGAAACAACTCACCTTTGCAGATCGAGCTTTTTCATTCTTCTATAAATTGTGTTCCTCGAGACGCCCATTTCTTCTGCTGTCCGTGTTATGTTGCCATCATGTTTTTCGAGGGCTCGAATCAGTTCTTCTCGCTGGCGCTGCTCGGCAGTGCGTCTAATCTCCGCCCGCTGTTGCTCGAAAGTTGGAGGCTTTGCCGCAGGAAAAGGTGAACCCATTTGCGTCGATGTGTTTCCGGCGCAGCTAGGGTTGAGTATTTCTACAGGAATGTGTTCGAGACCGATGTATCCGGATGTGGCGATATTCACCATGCGTTCCACCACGTTTTGAAGTTCCCTTACGTTGCCTGGCCAATCGTATGAGGTCAAACAGCCTGTTACATCGGGATCGACATTTGATATGTCGACTCCTAATTGTGACATGGCTTTCGAAAGGAAGAAATCGAAAAGCAGGGGTATGTCTTCTCGGCGTTCTCTCAACGGCGGCAGAAGAATGTATATCACGTTCAGCCTGTAGTAGAGGTCTTGTCTGAAGTTGCCTTTGGCGACTTCATGTTGGAGGTTTTTGTTGGTTGCGCAGATTATCCTCACATCTACTTCAGTCATGTTCGCACCGCCTATGCGGGTTACCATCTTGTCCTGAAGGACTCTGTGAAGCGCAATTTGCTGTTCAAGGGGCATATCGCCGATTTCGTCCAGGAAGAGAGTGCCGCCTGACGCAAGTTCGAATTTGCCTGGCCGTCCGCCCCGGGCTGCGCCTGTGAAGGCGCCTTCCTCGTAACCGAATAGCTCGCTGCCTACCAGCTCGCGCGGAATGGCACCACAGTTTATGGGCACAAATGGGCCATTTGCCTGTCTGCTCTCGTTGTGAATGGCCTGGGCAAACATCTCCTTGCCTGTCCCGCTTTCGCCGCATATCAGCACATTACTGTCGCTTTCCGCTGCTATATGTCCCAACTTTATAGCGCGGCGGAGATTGCCGTCTCTGCCTATAATGTCGTCGAAGGTGAAGGTGGCGTACGAACGGCTGTACCTTCCCATGAGCTTGGCAATCCTCTTGGTTGGATTGAGGGATACGACGCCCCCTCTGATCTCGCCGCCTTCATCGTAGATGGCTTTTCCGCTCACCAAACATTGCACGCGCCCTTCTGGGGTCTCCACGCTCATTTCCACATCATCGAAGGCGGTGCCGTTTGAGATCATCTTCTCCAAATGGCTCGGTGCGCCTGTTGCCTCCATGAACGAGGTTGGGCGGGTAGTGCCGAGAATCCGATCTGCTACCGGATTGGTTCGCTGGATTATGCCTTCATTGTTGACAAGCACTATCCCATCTGAGGCTATCTGAAACATCTTGTTCAGGTTGTCATTTAGGACTGTGAGCTCCCGGACTTTGGCGTTGATCTTCATCTGTGCTTCAATTGCTTCAATCGCCGCCACTACCATTCCCAAAGTGTGGATGTGGGTTTTCGATGAAGGGCCGGACATCTGGAGTGCGCCAATGATCGATCCGTTGCTGTTGCGTATCGGTGCTGCAGAGCATGTCCATGGATGGAACTTCTCGCAATAGTGCTCTTCTCCTGATAACTGAACTGGCTTGGCGATGGCAAGGGCTGTGCCTATTCCATTGGTGCCCACGTGATGTTCTGCCCAGCTCGAGCCGGGCAGAAGGTTGACTAGCGCTCCTCGGCGAAGGGCGTTTTCGTCTCCCATGACCTCCATCACACGCCCGAGTTCATCGGAGATGATCACGACGAAGCCTGAACCTGCAACGAACTCGTAAAGGCTGGACATGAACGGTCTGGCAACTTCAATCAGATCGGAGCGGTCCAATATGACATTTTCCAGCTGGGCCTGGCTGAGGACAATCTTGCCTACTGCATCCCTCGGGTCTATCCCAGCCTGTTGGGACCTGGTCCAGGAGGAGGCCACAACGGGCCTGAGTGCTTCAACTCTCACTGTCCCGGTATTGACCAGATCCTCCCACGCTTTCGCCACGACGTGGGGAATGTACTCGCTGGCCATTAGGGTGTCCCCCTTTCTGTCTTTGCGTCTCCGCATGCGCCCGCCAGGCGGGCGCTACACAAGAGGCGGCAAGATGCATGTCATGGCTCTCATTCCTATTGTTGCATATATGTCACCACTTTGTCACGTATACCACCATTTAAGTTACAGCTATGTAACATCTTCTCAACAACGTGCCTTTTCTGAGCAGGTAAAACTTGATGGCATGAAAGTTGCATTGTTTATTAGTCGCATGATGACAACCGGTGCCCATCTGAAAAATGGTTCTTGGGGCGCCGTGGGGTCAAAACAAGAAGGAGGGGACGATAGACCATGGAAAAGCCGATGGACAGGAATTACAAGCTGTTTATCGACGGGAAGTGGGTTGACGGCAAGGAAGGGAAGACCTTCGACACCTATTGCCCGGCCAATGGAGAGCTCCTTTCAACCTGTGTGGAAGCAGGGCCAGAGGACGTGGATCTTGCTGTCAAGGCAGCCTGGAAAGCGTACGATTCATGGAAGCTGACCAGTCCCGCACAGCGTTCGCAGATTCTTCTTGAGATTGCAGACCGCATCGATGCAAACACCGAAAAACTGGCCATGATCGAAACGCTAGACAACGGCAAGCCGATTCGCGAGAGCGCGACGCTCGACGTTCCGTTGGGGGCGGATCACTTCCGCTACTTTGCAGGGGTAGCAAGAGCTGAAGAGGATAGCGCAGTCATGATTGACGACCAGACCCTCAGCATCATACTGCGGGAGCCGATAGGGGTTGTTGGTCAGATCATACCGTGGAACTTTCCGTTCTTGATGGCTGCGTGGAAGATTGCGCCGGCCTTGGCAGCCGGAGACACCATAGTGATCAAGCCGTCATCAGCCACGCCACTCAGTATTCTCGAATTTGCCAAGATCATACAGGATGTTGTTCCGCCCGGAGTCGTCAATGTAGTAACAGGGCGGGGCTCCACTACAGGCCAGTACATGCTGGAGCATCCCGGTTTCCGCAAACTCGCTTTCACTGGTTCCACAGAAGTTGGGTACAATATCGCGAGGGCGGCAGCGGATAAAATCATTCCAGCCACACTTGAGCTGGGCGGAAAGTCGGCCAACATATTCTTCCCGGATGCCCCCTGGGAGAAGGCCATCGAAGGCGTTCAGATCGGAATCCTGTTCAATCAGGGGCAGGTGTGCTGCGCAGGTTCGAGAGTATTCGTGCACGAAGATATCTATGACAAGTTCCTGGCGGAGTGTGTTGAGAAGTTCAATAGCATCAAGGTCGGCTTGCCCTGGAAAAAGGAGACCGTTATGGGCTGTCAGATCAACGAGGGACAGCTCCAGAAGATCTTGAAGTACATTGAAATCGGAAAAGACGAGGGCGCCAAGGTCGTCTGTGGCGGCACTCGCATTGAAGAGGGAGAGCTTGCCCGGGGCCCGTTCATGCGTCCCACGATCTTGGCTGATGTGACCAATGACATGAGAGTGGCGCAGGAAGAGATCTTCGGGCCGGTAGTCTGCTTCATCAAATTCAAGGATGAGGACGAGGTCATCAAGATGGCCAACGACAGCGAGTACGGCCTTGGGGGCGCGGTCTGGACACGCGATATCAACAGGGCCCTTAGGGTTGCAAGAGGTGTTGAGACGGGACGTATGTGGATAAACAACTACAACAATATCCCGGCGCACGCCCCATTCGGTGGTTACAAGAAGTCCGGAATCGGGCGTGAGACGCATCGGATGATGCTCGACCATTATACTCAGAAGAAGAATATTCTCATCCATATATCCGAAGCAAAGATGGGAATGTACTAGTTTCTGCAACTATCGGGCCTGGTGGCTCATTGAAGCGCGCCGACTCGCGGGGGTTTATGCCCCGGCGGGACGGCGCGCCCTTTCTTATAGATGCCGAACGCTGACCCGCCTGGATTATTGTATGGACTGAGCGTTGCGCGAAAGAGAGGTTCCGTTTGAAATCGAGGTCTTGCCTCGGAAGCGGGGACGTGATTCCGCGTTCCCTCCGCTTAGGCGGTGCCCACTTCGAGAAGGTCTGCTAGACGCTGTGGCACGATATCGGGCTGTATGTGCTTTTGTCGTGAGGCAAGACATCCGTAAATGTCATCATAGTTGGCCATGCGTGGGCATGGTATAGGGGAAGTTTGAGGGTGAAGTCTCTTGGCGAGAGGCCCATGAAGCGGAACCTGAGTGAACTGGTGGAGGTAGGGTACGTTCTGATGTACGCTGCTTGTGATAGAGGACATTGCCTTGCCTAGTGGATGCCTGTGCTGTAGACTAGTTCTTGCTTGGTAATGCACTTTTTTCACTTGGGCTGATCGGCTATGGGAAAGGCCGTTGCAATAAGGGAGGCGTTTGTTATGGCATATTGTCCTGCATGTGGTGCAGGCTGCAACCCAGATGATAAGTTTTGCAAGGAATGCGGTGCACGCCTCAAGATCCTTGACTCTTCTGAACCTGAAAGGCACATGACTGCCCAAGAGGAGGTGCTATGGGAGGGCAAGCCATATCTCAAGGAGATCGCGCGAAACACGAATTACGTGGTAACAAACCAGAGGATCCTCATCACCACAGGTCTGCTCGGCCGGAAGGAAGAGCAGATCGACTTGGCCCGCGTCAAGGACATCAGAATGACCCAGGGGCTTTCAGATAGGATCATGGGGATCGGCCAGATAGAGATCATATCCACAGACCCATCAACCCCGGAATTTCGCTTGGTTGGTGTAAAGGACCCGCAGCGCGTCCGCGACCTGATATGGGAAGCGACAAACAGGAGACGCAAGGAGATGGGAATCAGGCATAGGGAAATCTTATAGTCAAAGCCAGTTTCAAACTGGTGAGTGTGATGGAAAACGTGGCGCCGGGCAGCAGTCGTCGGCGTATCTAGGGCGCATTGCTGCGCCATGTTTCCCGCCATTGAGCAGTCAAAGAGGATTGGGCGTCTTCCTTTACAAAGGTATCAATCCAGTGCCGAAATTTAGGCAGAAGCGAAGAAGTGATAGGAGGTAATCAAATGCGCAAGGCGCAAATTGCTAGGTTCTTACGAGTTGGTTTGTCTTCATTAATAATTCTTGCAATGGCATTTACAGGGGCCGGGTGTACGTGGTTCGGGCCTAAAGTCGTCGTAAATGGAAGGGTAATTGCCACGGATGCCGAGGGAAAGGAAATTCCTATATACAGAGCTTCTGTGACGATCGGAAAGGTTAGCACAGCCGTTACGGATTATGATGGGCGTTTCCAGATCTCTGCCGTTAAGGCGGGGAGGCAGACTGTTACTGTCCAGAAGGAAGGATTTCAGACGCTTACTAAGGCTGTCGAGGTCAAGGCGGACGGTTCTGATATCGGCGATCTGGAAATAGTGCCGGAGGAAGGCACGGAGACGATCATGATCGAGCCGGAGTGGACATTGCTTCCGATAGGCTCAGAGGCAATAGCGGAGCTGGAAGCGAAAGGCGTGTTGGATGACATTCCGGAGGGCACCGTCATTGCAGAGGCAACTATCGATGTTACGCTGGAGCAGGATGGCGGAAAACGTTATACGGCCGGCGCAAGGATGAGCCTGGAGCGCACTGCCTCAGGCGTGGAAGTCGTAGACGAGGGCGCCCTCATCATCATGGGAATTCAATACCAGGCTGGCGCAGGCTACACATTTGCCGTGACGGGCAAGGTAGGAAGCGATCTGGACAGGTTCAAGCAGAAGAATATTGCCGTCAGTGGCAGTGGCAGGATAGAGGCCATCGAATTCGAAGGCGGCAAATCCTACGGTGTAACGATAAGCCTGCACGGTTTCTTGGAAGATCGCTAGCAACAGAAGAGGTAATCGCAACGTGCAACTTCTGTCTCCTGGATGCATGTTTTTTCGCAGTGAGGGGATTTGATCTGTCCATAGCTGCCGCCCATGTTCCTCATTGACTCTAACGAATGACCTGGAGAGGAGCGACATCTTGATCATATGGGCTCATGTGGCTTCCCCCAGGATTACGGCAAGCGTCGAACCAGGATGGAGCTGTTAATCAAGGCTGATTTGGGGTGGGATAGCGCACCAGCTAGGCGGCATAGACGAAAGCCTATACTGTGCCGGATGGTGCGCCTGCTCTATCCGCGTTCTCTTCAAGAGCTCTAAGGCGAATGCCCATCTGATCTAACTGGGATCATATCGTGATCAACCTGCTGGCTCTTTTCGATTGCGGCCGGGCGTTGATTTAGCTTGGCGAGCTTTTCAGTAGCGAACATCCGAAATTCGTGGAACTCATCGAATTCCTCAAGGGCCAGGGCTTGAAACTGATCAAGTCTGTTGAACCTCGCGAAGGCCACAGCCTATTGGCAAAATGCTTGAGCACCTTGTGAATTGTGTCAAGAGCATTTGGAAAAACTCCATAGTACCGGCCCCTTTCACATGTAGCTCTGCACTAAGGCAGGCTTTTCCTTTAGTACAACCTAAGACCTGTGAAAACGGGGTCGGCCTCGTTCATTACTACCAGTAATATCAAGATGCTTCGTGGGGATGAAGTGGTCCCGGGGAGAGGCTCGTACCTCGTCTATCCAGCACCTCCTACATCACTTTCGGTTACTGGGGTCCAATCTGAGTAAAAATGGCTTTGGGTGGTCATCTAGCGTGAGCCCTTACAATGGGGCCTGGGATGAGACAACCATAGGCAGTCCGCAAGCCGGAGTGATATTGTCACGTCTCGCCAATATCTATCTTGACTGCTTTGATCAAAAAGCGAAGTTCAAGGGAACCGCCTGCAAACTGATTCTACGTAGCCACGGGATGAGTGTTGAGGATTCATCTAGGAGATGAAAATCCGGCGGGGTATGCATAAAGTGCTCCGGGAGCGGGGTTGTTTAGCTGAATTCCTCAAGATATCGATGCGACTTTCGGTAAACATGTCGTTTTTTGAGGCTTGGTTTGATGGGATAGACCTTATCAAATACACGAGGTCGTCGTCTTGCATTTGTTCTACGAAGCGTGGTGATTGCGGTTTGCAGATCAAGTCCGAAATGTGCTGTAAAAACAGTTCTCCTCTACTGGAGCATGTTTGTATAGATAGCTAGTCGGGACTGCCGACGAATTTCATCCAATTCCTCTTCCTTGGTATAGTGGATGCATTCGACTGGTTTGCACTTTCTATCCAAGCCGAATGAGTATTGTACTCCGGCTCGGCCTCGAGGCAAGTTAGTCCATGGCCAAGATATTTATCTCTAGCTAGGTTCTGCTTGCCTCTCGGTCTGCGCCGGAGTCAGCGATAGCCATCAGCTTGGATTGTAACGAGAAGCGCTAACCCTCAAGCGACATGGAGCGAGGATTCTGCCTGGCCCGATTCACAAGCCTGCTTCCATTGCCAAT
>Ga0208693_1000978_pt1 | contig 21470 bp, 17 predicted proteins | sample AD_UKC071_MetaG_FD_184438 | JGI IMG/M metagenome (GOLD analysis project Ga0208693, IMG submission 184438) | Active sludge microbial communities of municipal wastewater-treating anaerobic digesters from USA - AD_UKC071_MetaG (SPAdes) (version 2) | ecosystem: Engineered > Bioreactor > Anaerobic >... | reverse complement strand
AAGCCGGTGCAGGCCATCCAGGCTCGCGTCGCCAAGCCCGAGGTCGAGGTTTCCGCCCCGACCACGGAGGACCTCCTCACCGAGATCCGCGACCTGCTCGCCAAGCGCTGATCTCAGCCAGCTAGCTAACACGGGCCCGCCACCGATCGGTGGCGGGCCTGTGTGTTTTGCCTAGTGGGGCACGTGATGGGGCGGCACCTCGGCCAGCAGGCGGCGCTCGTCCGGCGTCAACTCGGTCCGGCCCGACGGCGGACGGGCAGCGAGGGCGTCCAGGCCCAGCTCGACGCGGACGCGACCCACGGCGGCATGGAACTGGGCCGCCCCGAGTCCAGCCCGCAGCTCGCTCGGCACGGGATGCGGCCAGGGGGCTTCGGACGCCTGCGTCGCCAGGGCATGGTCGCGCAGTCGCTCCGGGGTCCAGCCCGCGCGGGCCAGCTCGTCGGCCAGGAGGGAGGCGTCCGGCGTGCTTCGGGAGGGGAGGTCCAGCCGTTCGCCCACGAGCGCGTACGCCAGGGCGACGTGCCAGTCGGCGTCCGTCATGCGTCGCCCAGGACCCCGCCAGGAACGGACGCCGGCGCTCCGGCCTCCGGGATCGTGACGTCACCGACGATGGTCACGGGCTGGTCGAAGGTCCAGGCACCGCGGACGGTGAGCGATCGCGCTTGCCTCAGGGACGGAACCACCGGCACGAGCCGCTCGAAGTCGTCGACGAGCCGGTAGGGAGCACCCAGGTCCACGCGCGGCTGGTCCGGGACGGTGGCGCGCGGGACGGCGTCCGGGCCGAAGTCGAAGACGTCGGAGCGCAGCAGGAGCAGCTCGTTCGTCCCCTTGACCGGCAGGAAGCGGTCGCGGCCGACGGCGATGGCGCGCGCTCCCGGGAACACCTCGATGGCAGCGCCCATCGCGGTCTCGAGCTGCAGCACCGGCGTCGAGGTGGGATCCGCGGGATCGACCGTCTTGCGGTTGACGATCAGCGGCAGGCCGAGGACGGCGCCGTGGCGCGCGAACCGGTCTGCGAGGGCGCGCAGGTCGAGCCACAGGTTGTTGGCGTGGAAGTACGGATGGCGGTGCTCGTCGGTGAAGAAGTCCATCTCGTCGGGCGCCGTCTGAGCGGTGTCGCGCAGGATCAACTGGCCGTCCGATCGCCGGACCGCGAGGTGGCCGCCTTTGCGATCGTTCGGCGTGCGGACGCACACCTCGGCCGCGTACGGCGCGCCGCTCGCGGCGAACCAGCCCGCGAGCGTCGCGTTCGGGCCGGCGCCCAGGTTGTCGCCGTTGGCCAGGGACGCGTAGCGAAAGCCCTTGTCAAGGAGGTCTTCGAGAATGCCCGACGCCTCCAGCGCGACATAGATGTCGCCGTGCCCCGGCGGGCACCACTCGAGCTCGGGATCGTCCGGCCAGGCAACCGGCTCGAACGTCTGGGCGTCAATCTTCGGGATGGCGTTCTGGACGAAATCGAGCGGCAGACCTTCGACCGCGAGGTCGCCGTACCGAGCCAGGTGGGCGAGGGTGTCGTCCCTGGTCCGGAAGCTGTTCATGAACAGCAGCGGCAGCCGGACGCCGTGGGCGCGGCGCGCGTGCAGCACCTGGGCGACCTGCAGATCGAGGAAATTCTTGCCGTCGCGGACGCTCAGCAGCGACTTCGCGCGATCGAGCCCCATGGAGGTGCCGAGTCCGCCGTTGAGCTTGATCATGACGGTCTGGGCCAGGGCCTGGCGGGCGGCGTCCGGGTCGATCTGGACGCCGGCGAGCGACTCCGGCGCCGTCAACGGCTCGATAGACGCCTCGGCGATGATGCCGGTAGCTCCGGATCGGGCGAGTTCGAAGTAGTGCGCGAAACTGTCGATGGCTCCGGGCGCGACGCCACGGTCGCGCATCTTGGCTTGTGCCCAGTCGAGTGCTGTCTGCGCCATGCGGCCCAATGTAGTGGGGCCGCTCGCAGGCGACCTGGCAGCGGGGGTTAAATGAGAAAGAGAGCGACGCCGGCCGAAGGGCTAGAAGCCGTCTACCCACCCCCAGGAGACATCAACAGCCTGGCGTCGCTCTCATCACCAAAGATTACGCGTCGAACGGGGATGCGCAAGTCCTCTCGCTGGGGGACACGCGCCGAATTTTCATCCGCGGAGGGGATGTGTACCCCGGGTAGCTGTCCCCTCCTGCTGTTAGGCCTTGTCAGCGCCCGGTGACCGCGGTGGAGGGAGGCGGACTAAGTGGACAGTTATCGGACGCCCCAGGCTAGATGATGAGACGCGGCGGCGTCCGGGGCGGGCGGCTGGTGAGCGCCCATCCGGATCCTCAGCGGGTCGACACCGTGCCGGAGGGTGCCGAGGTTGATCGGGAAATTGCGGGGCCATCAGGCACATCCGACAGGACGATGCGTGGCGACCCCAGCAAGATTCGAACTTGCGACACAAGGTTTAGGAAACCTCTGCTCTATCCCCTGAGCTATGGGGCCTCGGCGCGGACGCCAGCATGCATGTTAGTGGACGCCGATCTGAACGAGTCCGGCTGCGCAGGGGGCGCCACATCAGCGACGGCTGCATCATCGTCGACTTCGATGGCAGCCAGATCAATGTCGTGTCGTGAGGCTGGTCCAGGCTGACCGCGTCCTGGCTCAAACCCACCGGCGGATGAGCCATCGCGTCCCGCAGCCATGTCATGGACCTCGCTTGGACGCGCCCCGTTCGAAGCTGATCCCCTCGACCGGCTACCAGTCGACCGGGGTAGCAGTAGTTGGCACCTCGTGCGATCGGGCCGAAGGATTGCCAGCATCAGGCATTCGCGTGCAGCCTCGAGAGGGAGCACCATGACGGACACCAACGCGGAGAGCGAGAAGCCCAAGGGGCCGGACAAGGCCTCACGCACCGACCCGCGCCGACGGCCGCCCCTCAACCTGACAAACGGATGGCTTGTTGCGGCCCTGGTGCTATGGCTTCTAGCCGCCTACGCCGGAACTGTCGCAGAGGCGCTGCCCCGAGAGGTGATCTACACGACGAGGGACGGGCAAGGGATCGGCTACTGCCAGGACTACTTCCGTGAAGCCGTCGCCCGAGGGGACGCTTCGAACTACGAGTACTGCTCCACTGACACCGTCTTCGGACGGCGGCTACCGGAAGGCCACCAGTCTCATGTGGGTGCAATCCAGTTGGGGAGCATCAAGCCAGCCGACTTCTTGGTAGCCGCGCTCAAGCCTGACCTGTGGCTGACAGTCGGAGTCGGTGGAGTAGCAATGATCCTGCTCTTCGTCTTCGCTCGCGCAACGGGAACCCTACGAGGAGGCCTTGCCGTGAGCATCGCTTCTGTCTTTCTCGGCCTCTTGCTATTCCCGACAGCAATCACCGCTCGCATCCCCGGCGACATGCGTGCGCAACTCGTCACGGCATTTCAGTGGATCGTTGTCTTCTACTTCGGTTCCGAGGCCGCCGTCCAAGCGTGGAAGATCTCACATCGGGACGGGTCCAACATCACGGGCGACATGCCCGACCACCAGTCACCGATCGACCAGGCGGACTGACCCACTCACATGCTCGGGCCACTCTCTGCAAGGTACGGCCTAGTGTGCGAGACCCTGACGCTCTGACTTGACCGTCGCTTCCGCCAGTACTCGCCTGGGGCCGGACGGGTAGCTGGCTCCGCCCCATGCAGGAAGCGGACGCGTCAGCGACCGGTTCCTGCATCGCAAGAAGCTGCCGCTTGCGGCAGATTCGCCCCCATGCAGGAAGCGGACGCGTCAGCGACCGGTTCCTGCATCGCAAGAAGCTGCCGCTTGCGGCAGATTCGCCCCCATGCAGGAAGCGGACGCGTCAGCGACCGGTTCCTGCATAGACAACCGCCGCGTCCGACCCGTCCAGCCCGAAGGCGGTGTGGGCGGCGCGGACGGCCTTGTCGACATCACCTTCGGCGATGACGACAGAGATCCGGATCTCGGACGTCGAGATGAGCTGGATGTTCACGTCGGCGTCCGCGAGGGCCTTGAAGAACGTCGCCGCAACGCCGGGCGTGGTGCGCATGCCGACGCCCACGATGGACACCTTGCCGACGCTGTCGTCCGACAGGGTCTTCGAGAACCCGATGGACTCGCGGGCCGCGGCGAGGGCGTCCAGGGCCTTGGTCAGGTCGCCCTGCGGGACCGTGAACGTGATGGCCGTGGTGTCATCCGAGACCGACTGGTTCTGGGTGATGGTGTCGATGTTGATGCCGGCGCGCGCAACGGTCTCCAGGACCTGAGCGGCCTCGCCCGGACGGTCCGGCACGTCGACGACGGTGACCTTCGCCAGGGCCTTGTCCTGGGCGACACCGGTGATGATCGGGTTCTCCATGCCTGACTCCTTCTTCTTGATGTCGGATGCGTCCTTGAGCCAGGTGCCGGGCTTGTCGCTGAACGACGAGCGCACGTGCACCGGAACGTTCTCGCGCCGCGCGTACTCGACGCAGCGCAGGTGCAGGATCTTGGCGCCGTTGGCGGCCAGCTCCATCATTTCCTCGAACGCGATCTCGGGGATCTGCTGCGCCCCCGGCACCACACGCGGGTCCGCGGTGAAGACGCCGTCGACGTCGGAGTAGATCTCGCAGTAGTCCGCCTTCAGCGCGGACGCCAGCGCCACGGCCGTCGTATCGGACGCCCCGCGGCCGAGCGTGGTGACGTCCTTGGTGGACTGAGAAACGCCCTGGAACCCGGCCACGATCACGATGTCGCCGTCGCCGAGCGCCGTCTCGATGCGCCCGGGCGTGATGTCGATGATCCGCGCGTCGCCGTGCTTGGCGGTCGTGATGACGCCTGCCTGCGACCCGGTGAACGAGCGAGCCGTGTGTCCGAGGTCGTTGATCGCCATGGCCAGCAGCGCCGCCGACATGCGCTCGCCTGCGCTGAGCAGCATGTCGAGCTCGCGCGAGCGCGGCTTGGGCGACACCCGCTGCGCGAGGTCGAGCAGTTCATCGGTGGTGTCCCCCATCGCGGACACCACGACCGTCACCTCGTTGCCCTGCTCCTTGGTGTCGACGATGCGCTTCGCGACCCGCTTGATGCTCTCGGCGTCCGCAACGGACGAGCCGCCGAACTTCTGCACAACGCGCACGAATCCTCCTTGGTGGAAAAACGGCTCTACTGTGCCATAAGTCATCACTTCCTCTGGCCGATTTCGCAGGCTGGCGCCTCGTCCGGACGCCTTCGGCGCCGGTCCCCAGGGGCTCGGTGGCAGCGCCTCACCTACCATGGAGGCCATGACCTCCCCGGCCTCTTTCCCGCAGCGGCTGTCCGACGGCGAACGTGAAGCCGCCGTCGCCGCCCTGCGCGCCCATCTCGACGCCGGACGCCTCAGCGGCGACGAGTTCGCCCAGCGCTCGGACGCCGCGCGGGCCGCGCTGACGGCGTCCGATGTCGTGCCGCTCTTCACCGACCTTCCGGCGCCGCATCCGCTGTACCTCAACATGGCGCAACCGACCTGGAACACCTACCCGGGCGGCACGACGTCGGCCCCGACCTACGCCCCCGAGCCGGGCGCGCCGACCTACCAGACGCCGTATCAGCAGACGCCTCCGACCTATTCCGGCACGGTCGTTCCCACCTCGCAGGGCCCGCTGTCGAGCTTGAACCCGAAGACCCTGTCCACGATTCATGCGCTCATCTGGCCGGTGGCGATCCTGCTGTTCGTGACGGGGAATGGCGGCTTCTGGGTGATCATCGCGGCGATCGTGGCGAGCAGCCTGCTGGGCGGATATCAGCGCCGCGGACGCCGCCAGCCTCCCCCGTACTGAGGCCGGCGATGACCGTCCGTTGGGCCATCGCCGGCACCGGCAAGATGGCCGCAGTCTTTGCAGCCGAGTTCGCACACGTCCCCGACGCCGAGCTGGTCGCCGTCGCGTCGCGGGACGCCTCGAAAGCCTCCGAGTTCGCGATGCCGTTCGGCGCGCGCGGCTGCACCTACGACGAGCTCTGGGCGTCCGGCGACGTGGACGCCGTATACATCGCGACGCCGCACACGTCGCACGCGTCCGTGGCGCTGGCCGCGATCGCGGCTGGCAAGGGCGTCCTGGTCGAGAAGGCGTTCACAGCTTCGCTGGCTGACACCCGGGCCGTGATCGAGGCGGCCCGGGCGGCGGAGGTGTTCTGCGCCGAAGCCATGTGGACGCGGTTCCTGCCGTCGGCGTCCGAACTGAAGAAGCTGGTGGACGCTGGGGCCATCGGCGACGTGCGCTCGGTGCAGGGCGACCTGACCGCCTTCCGAGCGTTCGACCCGACCGATCGGCTGTTCGACCCGGCCGCGGGTGGCGGCGCGGTGCTCGACCTCGGCGTCTACGTCGTCGCGTTCGCCCAGTGGTTCCTGGGGACGCCGACGCGCGTCTCCGCCGTCGGCGGGCGCCTGCCGAACGGCGTCGAGGGCGAGGTCGGCATGCTGCTCGGCTACGACGGCGGACGGTTCGCCTCGCTCGGCATCGCGTTCACCACCTACGGCCCGGGCCGGATGGCGATCATGGGCACCGAGGGCTGGATCGACGTCCTCCCCCGCTTCCACCGCCTACCGCGGTTCGTGGTCCACCGCCCGGGCGTGGAGGACGTCACCGTCGAGCCGTCCCGACTGGGCGTCGGCTACGCGCACGAACTCGCTGAGGCGTCCAGGTGTATCGCGGCCGGGCTGACCGAAACCCCCGTCATGCCCCTCGACGACACTCTCGCCGTTGCCGCCACCCTGGACGAGGTGCTGCGACAGCTCGGGGACGCCCACCTCTGATAGCTGGCGGAATGAGTCTCGGAGAGCGATACCTATTCCGCCAGCTTCCCGCTTCAGCTCAGAGGTCGTCTTCGAGATCCAGATCCGGACGCCGCCCGTGGGCGATATCCCAGGCCGCTTCGCGGGTCATCACATCGAGTTCCGCTGCTCGCTGCTGAGCAAGGTCCTCGCCTGTCAGTTCGACCGGCTTCGACTCGGACGCCTGCCAGCCACCGGACGCCGCCGGCTTGGACGCCTCGTAGCGGACGCCTGCCCACTGCACCTGAGGCGCGTGGCCCTGCGCGGCGAGCCGGTGATCGTGCGCTTCCAGGTCGGGCGTGTCGACGAGCGGCGCCTTGGCCGCATCGCCCGCGTACGAGCCGTCACGCAACGGATCGGCGCGGTGAGCCGTCGAGACGGCCTCCTCCACGGCCTGCTCTGCGCGGCGCAGGGGCGCGTCAAGGTCGGTGAGGGGGCCCGGCTCGGAGTCGTCCTCTCGCGCGAGCATCGCCGGATCGAGCCCGAAGTGGGCGTACAGCACGGCCTCCTCCTCGCTGGAGAGGTGCTCGTCCTCCAGGACATCGGGGGCCGCGACGACGGCGTCCTTCGTGAACGGCAGGCGAAGGCTGCCGTCGAAGCTCGCCCCGACCAGCGGGACGAACCAGGTCCGGCGCCGGAAGAGTCCTGACTTGATCGTCGCCCAGGCGGCCTCGCCGGACGCGTCGTCGAGGTAGACGTCGCCGACCGCCCCGATTCGGACGCCTCTGCTATCAACTACGGGCGCACCCCGCAGCACCTCGACGTTCACGTGCTCGGTCATCGCTCCCTTTCGTCGCGTCCCACGTGTGACTTTGTTGGCATAGTCGCCGACAAAGTCACACGTGAAGCTGGCTCAGGCCTTGGCGATCTGCACCGCTAGGCCCAGATCGTCGTCTGCCACCCAGTCTGACCGGGACGCATCCACCTCCGTGAGCGAAACGGCCAAGACCTCGTCGGCGATCATCGCGGCGTGCGTCCGGACGGCGGCCGCCAGGTCGGCGTCCGTCGCGCGCCAGAGCACCGAGATGCGGTCCGAGACCTGCAGGCCGGACGCCTTCCGCGTCTCCTGCAGCGTCCGGACGACCTCGCGCGCCAGCCCGGCCTGCGCCAGCTCGGGCGTGATCGTGAGGTCGAGCGCGACCGTCTCGCCCTGCTCGTTGACCACGGACCAGCCCTCACGCGGACGCTCGCTCACGATCACCTCGTCGGCCGTCACGGGCGTGCCGCCGGCATAGTCGACCGTCGCCGATCCCGTCGCGGCTAGCGCGGACGCCAGCGCCGCGGCGTCGGCGTCCGCGATGGCCTGGGCGACCTTCGGGGTGTCCTTGCCGAAGCGCTTGCCGAGCGCGCGGAAGTTGCCCTTCGCGCTGTAGTCCACGACGTCGCCGGCCGAGGCGAACGACTCGACCGCACCCACGTTCAACTCGGACGCGATCTCGGCGATCAGCTCAGGCGTCAACCGGGCGTACGAGCTGGACGGCACGAGCACCCGCGACAAGGGCTGCCGGGTCTTCACCTTGGCCTCCGAGCGAGCGCCGCGGCCCAGCTCGACGAGGCGACGGGTCAGGTCCATCGCGGCGTCCAACTCGGGATCGATCGCGGCGGCGTCCACCAGCGGCCACGACGCCAGGTGCACGGACGCGGGGGCGTCCGGGACGGCGGCGACGAACAGGTCCTGCCAGACGCGCTCGGTGACGAAGGGTGCCAGCGGCGCCATGAGGCGCGTGACGGCGTCCAGTGTCTCGTGGAGCGTCCAGAGGGCGGCGGGATCGCCGTCCCAGAAGCGGCGGCGCGACCGCCGGACGTACCAGTTGCTCAGCTGGTCGACGAACTCGCTGATGAGCGAGCCGGCGCGCTGGGTGTCGAAGTTCTCCAGCGCGGCGGTGACGTCGCGCACCAGTTCGTTGCGGACGCTGGCCAGCCAGCGGTCCATGACGGGCCTGGACGCCAGCGCCGGGGCTTGCCCCACCGGGGCCCAGCCGTTGGTGCGTGCGTAGAGACTCTGGAACGAAACGGCGTTCCAGTAGGTCAGCAGCACCTTGCGCACGGTCTCGGTGATCGTCGAGTGCCCCACCCGGCGCGACGCCCACGGCGAGCCGCCGGCGGCCATGAACCAGCGGACGGCGTCCGCACCATGGGCGTCCATCAGCGGGATCGGCTCGAGGATGTTGCCGAGGTGCTTGCTCATCTTGCGGCCGTCCTCGGCGAGGATGTGGCCGAGGCAGAGGACGTTCTTGTACGAGCTCTGGTCGAAGACCGTCGTCGAGACGGCCATCAACGAGTAGAACCAGCCGCGGGTCTGGTCGATGGCCTCGCAGATGAAGTCGGCCGGGAAGGCCTTCTTGAACTGCTCCTCCGAGCCGGAAACGTACGGGTAGCCCCACTGCGCGAACGGCATGGCGCCGCTGTCGAACCAGGCGTCGATGACCTCGGGGACGCGGTGCGCGATCTCGCCGCAGTTCGGGCACGGGAACGTCACCTCGTCCACGAACGGACGGTGCGGGTCGAGTTGGCTCTGATCCTTGCCCGTGAGCTTGGTCAGCTCGGCCCGTGAGCCCACGCAGGTGTCGTGCTTGTGGGCGCAGCGCCAGATCGGCAGCGGCGTCCCCCAGTAGCGGCTGCGCGACAGCGCCCAGTCGATGTTGTTGTTGAGCCAGTCGCCGTAGCGTCCGTACTTGATGTGCTCGGGGTACCAGGTGGTGTTGTCGTTCTCGCGCAGGAGGGCGTCCTTGACCTGGGTCGTCCGGATGTACCAGCTGGGCTGTGCGTAGTAGAGCAGCGCGGTGTCGCAGCGCCAGCAGTGCGGGTAGCTGTGCTCGTAGGGCAGCTCGCGGAACAGCAGCCCGCGCTTGTCGAGGTCGGCGACGAGGGTGGCGTCCGCGGTCTTGAAGAAGACTCCTCCGACGAGGCCGAGGTCGGCGTCGAAGGTGCCGTCCGGGCGGACCGGGTTCACCATCGGCAGCCCGTAGGCACGGCAGCTGATCATGTCGTCCTCGCCGAAGGCGGGGGCCTCGTGGACGAGTCCGGTGCCGTCCGAGGTCGTGACGTAGTCGGCCATGATGACGTAGTGCGTCCCGCCGACGACGTCGGGGAACTCGACCAGCTCGAACGGACGCTGGTAGCGCCAATACTCCATCTCCTTACCGGCGAAGGTCTGGCCGAGCTTCCAGCCCTCGCCGAGCACCTTCTCGGCAAGTTCCTCGGCGAGCACCAGCGTCTCGTTGCCGTCGGACGCCACGACGTACGTCACGTCCGGGTGCGCCGCGGCGGCGGTGTTCGAGACGAGCGTCCAGGGCGTGGTCGTCCAGACCAGCAGGGACGCCTTCCCCGCCAGCGGGCCCGACGTCAGCGGGAAGCGGACGTACACCGACGGGTCGATGACGTCCTCGTAGCCCTGCGCCAGCTCGTGGTCCGACAGGGTCGTGCCGCAGCGCGGGCAGTAGGGGGCGACGCGGTAGTCCTCGCTCAGGAGCCCCTTGTCGTAGATCTGCTTGAGCGCCCACCACTCCGACTCGACGTACTCCGGCTTCATCGTCCAGTAGGCGTCGTCCAGGTTCACCCAGTAGCCCATCCGGTGGGTCAGCTCGACGAAGGCGTCCACATGCTTGCTGACCGACGCGCGGCAACGCGCGTTGAACGCGGCGATGCCGTAGGCCTCGATGTCGGGCTTGCCGTTGAAGCCCAGCTCCTTCTCGACGGCGAGCTCGACGGGGAGGCCGTGACAGTCCCAGCCGGCCTTGCGGTCGACGCGGTAGCCCTGCATCGTCCGGAACCGGGGGAAGACGTCCTTGAAGACGCGCGCCTCGATGTGGTGCGTCCCGGGCATGCCGTTCGCGGTCGGCGGGCCTTCGTAGAACGTCCAGGGCTCGCCGTCGGCGGTCTTCTCCAGGGTCGCGGCGAACGTGCCATTGGCATCCCAGAGGTCGAGGATCTCGCGCTCCATCGCCGGCAGGTCCACCTGCGGCGGTACGGCTTTGTAGAGTCCGGACGCCGTCGGCTGCGGCGTTGCTTCGGTCGCGTCGTGCGCGGTCATCTCGATCCTTCGTCGTTCATCGCCAGGCGGCGTCTGTGCTGACGAAGGGACGAGGTCTGGACGCTGGCGTCCGGCGGCCCCGCGGTACCACCCTTCTTGGGACGCGTCCGGTTCGTAGCTCTCGCCACACCCCGGGGGACGTCCCCGCTTCGTTCACGCCACGGCCGGTTCTAATGAGCTAACCCAGGCTTCGACAGGCTCAGCCAACTGATCAGCCGTTCTTCCGGCAGCTCCGGGGTGATGGCCCCATCGACGCCTGTGGACGTGTTGCGCAGTCTACGCGCGGCGTCCGGACGGAAGAAATCCCGACCGGAGCGCTGACGAACCGAGGGGTGATTGGACCGGCCGTCGCGGCGTCCGATAGAAGAGCCGTCCCTTCACTGCTCGTCGTGAGCGTCTCGTCTTGGTCCCAGCGCGTACCGCCGTCGCGCCTGCTGCGGCTCGGATTCACCCTCGCGACGAACTTGCTGCTGCTCGCGGGCGTCGCCTGGTGGGGCCGGCTCAGAAGCAATTTGGGCCGGTGGACATCATGTTGTGGCCGTACCCGCGCATCCTGGTGCTGCACGTGACCGTCATCCTCGGGCTGCTCTTGGTCAACATCCCGGCCACCACGTCGCAGGACGTGGCGAAGGGCGTGAGGGTCGTGCTGCTGCTCGTGGCACTCAAGCTGATCGCTGAGGTGCTGACCGACGTGGTTGGCTTTTCGAAGACGGTCAGCAGCCCCACCCGCGCTGACCGAACCGAACCGCCTACTGGCTAGCCAGAATCCTTTCGATCACCAGCGCGACGCCGTCGTCGTCATTGGACGCCGTCCGCTCGTCGGCCGCGGCGAAGGCTTCTGGGGTCGCGTTGGCCATCGCGACGCCGACCCCCGCCCAGCGCAGCATCTCGACGTCGTTGAGTTCGTCGCCGAGCGCCACGACCTCGGACGCCTCGATGCCGAGGTGCGCGCACAGCGCCGCGAGTCCCGATCCCTTGTGAACGCCCTCGGCGGACACCTCCAAGAAGGGCGTTCCCGACGTGAGGCAGTGCACCCCCGGGATCGCCAGCGACCGTGCGGCGTCCAACAGTTCTCTCGGTGACACGGACGGATGCCGCACGACGAACTTGACCGAGGGCTCCGCCAGCACGTCGTCGAGGTCGAATTCGGGCAGGGGCTCGTGACGGCCGTGGTCGCCCGGATCCATCATCCCGACGTAGCCGTGTTGCGGGTAGAACGCGTTGCCGCCGTCGCGCACCGACACGCAGCGCACGTCCGGGAAGAGCGTCCGCAGGCCCGCGAACAGCGCGAACTGCGCGTCGGCGTCCACGAGTCGTTCGAAGAAGACCTGACCAGACCCCAGGTGGACGCCGATGGCCCCGTTCGCGCCGATCACTGGCCCCTCGGCCAAGTAGGTGCCCCGGACGCCGTGCGCGATCGAAAACGGCTGGCGTCCGGACACCGGAACGACCAGGACGCCCGCCTCGCGCGCGGCCTCCAGCGCGGCATGAGTGCGCGGGCTGATCGAGCGCGGCGGGGTGGTCGCGGACCAGGTGAGCAGGGTGCCGTCCAGGTCCGTCGCGATGAGCCTGATCATGGCCTCGACCCTAGAGACGGGCCGTCACCGTGGCCAACCGCAGGACCGGTCCGCCGACCTCATCGCGCAACGACGCCTCAGCGGGAGGCTGCGGTCGCAATCGATCGAGTCAGGACGTGGCGACCGCGAGGGCCGGGACGTCCTTGAGGATGACCTCGACCTCATCGCCGGGCGCCAGGCCGGACGACTCCCCCACGCCCAGCTGAGCCACCACGAACCCGCCCGGAACCTCGACGCGCACCTTGGCGTGCGACCCCAGGAAACCGGTGATCTGGACGCGTCCGGCGCGGTCGGCGGCGACACCCGCAGCGGGCCGCAGCGTGATGTTCTCCGGACGAATCAGCACCGTGACGTCCCCGGACGCCGACCCCGGCAGCAGCGGAACCGTCTGCCCGAGCACGGACGCCGACGACCCAGCTGAGCGACCCGGCAGCTTGTTGGTCTGGCCGATGAAGTCGGCGACGAAGCCCGTCACGGGACGGCTGTAGATGTCCGCGGGGGCGCCGATCTGCATCAGCTTGCCGCTGCTCATCACGCCGACCCGGTCGGCGACGACCAAGGCCTCCTCCTGGTCGTGGGTCACGAACAGGGTCGTGATGCCGACCTCCTGCTGGATGCGCCGGATCTCGTCACGCAACTGGACGCGCACCTTGGCATCCAGGGCGGACAGGGGTTCGTCCAGCAGCAGCACCTTCGGCCGCACCGCCAAGGCGCGCGCGAGCGCGACGCGCTGCTGCTGACCGCCCGAGAGCTGATGCGGGTACCGGTCGGCCTGCGTGCCGAGACCAACCAGTTCGAGGTTCTCGGCCACGATCGTGCGCCGATCACCCGCCACCTTGCGCAACTCGCACGCGAAGTCGATGTTGCCCGCGACCGTCATGTGCGGGAACAGCGAGTACGACTGGAACACCATCGCCATGTCGCGGCGGTTCGCTGGCTTCGCGGTGACGTCCTCGCCGTCGACGACGATCGACCCGGAGTCGACGTCCTCAAGGCCCGACAGCGCACGCAACGCCGTCGTCTTGCCGCAGCCGGACGGCCCCAGCAGCGCCACCATCTCGCCAGGCGCGATGTCGAGCGAGAAGTCGTCCAGGGCCCGGACCGACCCGAACACCCGGGTCAGGTTCCGAAGCTGGACGCCGCGCCCCGCGCTGGCCGAAGTCTGGGTCATCAGTCCTCCACAGTGACAGGCGCGAGAGTGCGCGCACGGCGACGCTCGCCCAGCCCGACGATGAGGTCGAGCGCAACGAGAAGCAGGGTGGTCAGGCCGAGGCAGAGCAGCGACACAGCCGCCGCCACCTGACCGTCCGACAGGTTGATCTGGAACAGCGAGGTCTGCAGGTTCGTCCGGGCGAGCATCCGGGCGAACGTGAACTCGCCCAGGACCACGGCGATCGTGATGAAGCAGGCGGACACGATCGCGCTGCGCACGTTGGGCACGATGACCCGCCACAGCACCGTCCACCACGAGCCGCCGAACGACCGCGTCGTCTCCGACAGGGTCTTCAGATCGATCGAGCGCAGGCCGGCGTCCAGCGAGCGGTACACGAACGGCAGCACCAAGATCACGTACGCGAACGCCAGCCAGATCGTGTTGGCGTCCAGGATCTTCGTCGAGATCACCGCGTAAATCGGTGCCAGACCGACGACCAGCACGACGGCCGGGATCGTGAGCGGCAGCAGGCAGATGAACTCGACGATCCGCGACAGCCTCGGCAACCGCAGGCGCACCAGCATCATCGTCGGCAGCAGGATGCCGATGGCGAGCACCACCGTCATCACCGCCATCACCAGCGAGTTGAACAGGCCCTCGCGCAGCAGGTCCAGGCGCCCCGAGTCGTCCGGAGCGATCAGCGCGAGCCAGGCGTTGGCGTCCACCTTGCCCGTCAGGGGGAAGCGAACCGAGAAGTCCGCCAACGACACCAGCGGGAGCAAGAAGTACACGGACGCCAGCGCGATGACGACCACGCGGAAGGTCTTCGCCCCGCTCTTGGCGCGGGCGTTCACGCCTGCCATCTCGACGCCCTTCTACCCAAGACGGCGTAGCCCCACATCACCAAGGCGACGACGATGATCATGCCCAGAGCGAGAGCCTGGGCGTAGGCGTCCATCCCGAGATCGTTCTCGTTGCGCAGGGCCGACTCGATCTCCATCGGGACGATGATCGTCTGCTGGCTGATCAGCGCGGCCGCCGTCGCGAACGCCGAGAACGAGTTCGCGAAGAGCAGCAGATAGGAGCCCAGGAAGGACGGCAGCAGGATGGGTCCGGCGACGCGCGTCCAGTAGGTGACGCCGGTGCCGCCCAGGTTCGCGGTCGCCTCGCGCCACTGCGGCTTGAGACCGTCCAGGGCGGGCAGGAACACGATCACCATGAGCGGGATCTGGAAGTAGATGTAGACCACGCCGACGCCGAACAGCGTCGACAGCATGGCCGGATCGAGGCTGAACCCGACGGTCTGGGTCATCAGCCGGGTCACCATGCCGTTGATGCCGATCGTCGCGATGAACGCGAACGCCAGCATGACCCCGCCGAACTGGGCGACGACCGACATGAACGCCGTGAACGTGCGCCGCATCAGGCTGCCCGAGGGAGCCGTGGCCAGGGCGTACGCGATGAGGGCCCCCGCGACGGCGCCGATCAGGGCCGTCACCGCCGACACGACCAGCGAGTTGATGAAGATGCCGATCGTGCGCTCGGACAGCGCCTGCGTGATGCCGTTGAGCGTGAACACGCCCTCGCGGCTGCGGAAGGCGCCGACCACGACCAGGAGCGTCGGCAGCACCAGGAAGATCGCCGTGTAGGCGAAGAACGGGACAGTGCCCGCGACGCTCAACCACGGCCCCCGACGCCGGGACGCCGCAGGTGCGGCGTCCCGGCTGTGGGTCGGTGTTACGGAAGGCGCGACGCTCACGCGACCGCGGCGTCCCAGTTCTTCTTCAGGAAGTCGTTCGCGGCCTTCGACTGATCCGAGGTCGGGGTCTTGGGCGTCCCGTCGACCTTCGGCAGGTTCGCAGCGGAAGCGGCGTCAATGGTGCCAGCGGCCTTCATCGACTCGTACAGGATCGGCGAGGCGCCGCCCTTGATCCAGGCGTTCTGGCCGGCGTCGGAGTACAGGTACTCCTGGAACAGGCGCGCGGCGGCCGGGTGCGGGGCGTCCACGTTGATGGCCTGGTTGTAGTAGGACGCGATCTCGCCACCCTTGGGGACGAACGTCTTCCAGTCGACGCCCTTCGCCTTGAGGCGGGCGATCGTCGACACCTGGTTGTAGGACCAGTCGAAGACGACGCCGTGGGTGCCCGCGTCGATCGTGCCTGCGGTGACGTCGGCCAGGTTCAGCGAGCCGGCCTGCTTCATCTTCTTGACCCAGTCGAGGCCGGGCTGCAGGTTGTCGAGCGTGCCGCCGTTGGCGTTGTTCACCATCAGGAAGCCGTTGAACGCGGCGCCGGCCTCGGCGGGCTTGCCGTTGAACGCGACCTGGCCCTTGAACTTGGGATCGGTCAGCTGGTCGAGGGAGGTGATCTCACCGAACTTGGTGGCGTTGTAGCCGACGCTCATGATGCCGGTGTAGTCGTTGACCCACAGGCCCGTCGACTCCTTGTTGCCGGCCGGGATCTTGTCCCACTGAGCAACCTTGTACGGCGCAAAGTACTTCGTGGACGCCATCGTCACGGCCGTGCCGAGGTCGAAGACGTCGGGAGCGTTCGCGGTGCCCTTGTTCTTCTCGGCGGCGTCGATCTCTTCCTTGGACGAGGCGTCCGGCAGGATCGAGTTGACCTTGATGCCGTACTTGGCGGCGAAGTCCTTCTTGATCTGGCCGTAGTTGGCCCAGTCGTCGGGAAGGGCGATGACGTTGATCGTGCCCTCGGCCTTGGCGGCCGCGACGAGGGCGTCCATGCCGCCGAGATCGGCAGCGGACGTGGCGGTCTTCGCCTTGGACGCCCCGGCAGCTGCGCCGCCCCCGGCGCTTCCGGTCGATGCCGGCGTGGCGGAACCACCACAACCGGACAGGGTGAGGCCCAGCACGGCGGCTGCGGCAACGAGAGCGAGTGGGGACTTCTTCACGGCTTTCCCTTCGGGACTTTGGTCTGGCAGACGCCGTGACCACTGTCACGGCGCCGTGTGAAGACACGCTACGGGTAGATGAACGCAGAGGGAACGGCCAACGACCTTGTTGGGCTACTCAGAGGGGTTTTCTTAGGTCAGGCGCCGACGCGGCGGCGTCCGGAGAAGGCGCGACCCAACGTGACCTCGTCGGCGTATTCGAGATCGCCGCCCACCGGCAGCCCGGACGCGAGCCGCGACACCGTGATGCCGGTCGGCGCGAGCATGCGCGCGATGAAGGTCGCCGTGGCCTCGCCCTCAAGGTTCGGGTCGGTGGCCAGAATGACCTCGGTGACCGTGGAGTCCTGGAGGCGGCGCAGCAGCTCGGCGATGTGCAGGTCGCCCGGACCCACGTGATCGATCGGCGAGATCGCCCCGCCCAGCACGTGGTAGAGCCCCCGGAACTCGCGGGTGCGCTCGATCGCGGCCACGTCCTTGGACTCCTCGACCACGCAGATACAGGTGCGGTCGCGGCGCGGATCCCGGCAGACGCGGCAGGTCGTCCCTTCGGAGATGTTGAAGCAGACGTCGCAGAACTGCACCTTCTCGGCCACCGTCACGAGTGCCTGGGCCAGCTTCTCGACGTCGGCCTTGTCGGTCTGCAGCAGGAAAAAGGCGATGCGTTGGGCGCTCTTCGGGCCGATCCCGGGGAGCCGTCCGAGCTCGTCGATCAGCTCCTGGATGGGACCTTCGTACACGTCACGCTCTCGCTCGGGGTCGGCTCAGAAGCCGGGGATCTGCGGCAACGACGCGGACGCCAGCGCCTGGGCCTTGTGCGCGGCGTCGCGGAAGGCGGCCACGATCAGGTCCTGCAACGATTCGACGTCGGCCGGGTCGCACGCCTCGGGCTTGATCGTGATGTCGACCAGCTCCTGCGTGCCCGACATCGTCACCTCGACCAGGTCTCCGCCCGCCGAGCCCGTGATGCGCTTGTTCGCCAGCTCGTCCTGGGTGTTCTTGAGCTGCTCCTGCAGTGCCTGGGCCTGCTGCAGCAGCGCGCCCATGTCGAAGCCGCCCTCGGGGTTGAACATGCTCATCGCTTCGTCCTTTCTTCGCCGGACGGGTCGTTCGGACGCCGCCGCGTCAGTATGTCAGGGCCCTGGTGGGCCGTCGGGTCAGGGTTGCGGGTCTTCGAAGATCAGCTCGGCGCCCAGCTCTTGGGCGAGCAGGCCCTCGACGTCCAGGTCGCTCGAGTCGAGGTCGACGTCGTCGCGGGTCTGCTCGACCTCGTCTTCGGGCGGCTGTGGCGACAGCTGCGTCTTGCGGATCTTCTCTTTCGCCAGGGCCGCCGGGCTCGGCGCGGGTGGGGCAGAGGGCTCGGGCGGGTGGGGCTCGTCGTCTTCGGGCGGCGGCTCGTCCCGTTCGTCGCGGCGGTACGGGGCGGGGGCCGCCGCGGCGGCGTCCGGCTGAGGACGCGACGGGGCGGCGTCCGGCGTGGGGCCACCGCCGTCGACGATTGTCTCGATCGTCGGGGCGATGCCCAGCACCTCGATCAGAGACTCGCGCAGGATGTCGGGGCTGCCCCCGCGGCCGAAGGTCTCACGGGCGCCGGCGTTGTTCAGCGCGATCGTGAGCACGTTGTTCACGAACGAGTGCACCTGAGCGTTCTGCGACAACACGATCCAGGTGACGCGGCGGCGTCCCTTCACCGCGTCCAGGACCTGCGGCCACATCCGCCGGACATCGGCGGTCGTCAGGCTGCCGGGATCACCGGACGCCGCCGGCGCCTGGTCGGCTTGTGGCTGGGGGGTGACCGCAGTGTCAGCGGCGGTTGGGCGAGGGCCGCTCGGCTGCGGCGCGGCAGGCTGAGGGAGCCGCGCATCGGGCCAGTCGTCGGCAGGACGCTCGGAGGCAGGCCGCGCGGCGGTCGGGCGCTGCGCGGCAGGATCGGCCGCGTCGCCCTGGGGGCGTCCGGGCTGCGCTTGGCGCGGCTCGGGGCGTCCGGTGTCGGGCTGGGGACGCTCCGACTGGGGCGCCGAACCGTAGGGCTCAGGGGCGTCGCGGTGCGCTTCGGGCCGACCAGCAGGGGCGACCGGATCACGAGGCGACGCGTCCGTCGTCGGCGCGGCGGGACGGCGTCCGGACGCCTGCTCCGCCGCACGCGGACCTGCCGGCAGCGAGCCCTCCCCCACCATGCTGAGGCGACGCTCCAACCGATCCAGCCGGGCGTGGACGCCGCGGGCGTCGACGTCGGCCCCCGGCAGCAGGACACGGGCGCACATGAGCTCGAGGTGCAGCCGCGGGGCGGTGGTGCCGCGCATCTCGGTGAGCCCCTTGGCGATCACCTCGGCGGCCCTCGTCAGCTCGCCCGGACCCATGCCGGACGCCTGCGTCGTCAGCCGCTCGGCCTGGTCACCGGAGACCTCGACGAGGCCGGACGTCAAGGCGTCCGGGACCGCCGCGACGATGATGAGATCCCGAAGGCGACGCAGCAGATCTTCGGCGAAGCGGCGCGGATCCTGGCCGACCTCGATCACCTTGTCGATGCAGGCGAACACCCCCTCGGCGTCGCCGGCGGCGAAGGCGTCCATGATCTCGTCGAGCAGCGTGTCGGGGGTGTAGCCCAACAACGCGGTGGCCTGCCGGTACGAGACGCCGCCCTCGGCGGCGCCGCCGAGCAGCTGGTCGAGCACCGAGAGCGAGTCGCGGACCGAGCCCGCCCCGGCCCGGACCACCAGCGGCAACACCGCCTTGTCCACGGCCACCCCCTCGGCCGTGCACAGCTGCTCCAGATAGCCGGCCAGCACCTTCGGCGGCACGAGCCGGAACGGGTAGTGGTGCGTGCGCGACCGGATGGTGCCCAGCACCTTCTCGGGCTCGGTCGTGGCGAAGATGAACTTGACGTGCGGCGGCGGCTCCTCGACGAGCTTGAGCAGCGCGTTGAAGCCGGCGTTCGTGACCTGATGCGCCTCGTCGATGATGTAGATCTTGTAGCGACTGTGCACGGGCGAGAAGAACGCCCGCTCGCGCAGATCACGGGCGTCGTCGACCAGGCCGTGCGTGGCGGCGTCCATCTCGATGACGTCGATCGAACCCGGGCCGCCGCGCGCCAGATCGCGGCAGCTCTGGCAGACGCCGCACGGCGTCGGCGTCGGGCCCTCGTCGCAGTTCAGGCAGCGCGCCAGGATGCGGGCACTGGTCGTCTTGCCGCAGCCCCGCGGCCCCGAGAACAGGTACGCGTGGTTGACCCGGTTGTTGAGCAGCGCCCGGCGCAGCGGATCGGTCACGTGGTCTTGCCCGATGACATCGGCGAACGTGTCGGGACGGTAGCGCCGGTACAGCGCCAGCGGCGCCTCCGGCCTCGACTGCGGGGTGCTCGGGCGCGACGGCGGCAGGAGCGAAACCGGTTCGGACGCCGACGCCGCGGTCGCCGGATCGTCGGGGTCGATCGGGATCTCGTCGAACGTGTCCTCGTCCAGATCAAGGTCGAGGTCGACCACCGATGGGGGCTCGTGGGTGACGATCAGCTCGTCGGGCTCGAGACCAAACAGGTCGGGACCGTCTTGCGAGGGCAGGTCGAGATCGTCGTCGTCGGCCGAGCCGAACAGGTCGTCGAATCCTGAGTCGCTCACGAGGTGAACCTTACGGGGTGGGACTGACAAGAAGCGCGGGCCGCGAGGTCTTCATCCACTCACCGGCACCCGGAGACGCAAAGGGGCCCCCGCGCACCTGACAGAGCTCGCTTGCCCTTGCTGCCTTCCGGCCCTGGGGGAGTTGGGCGAGGTACCACCGCGCGGGGACCTTGGCGCAACTCTAGTCGACGCCCGCGATGCCCAGCGAATCGCCCGAGGCCGGCAGGACGGGGGCGTTCGCGTAGGCGTCCGACAGGCGACGGTACGGACGCGAGACCAGCGCCGCGAGCGTGATCGCGAGCCCGACGACGCTCGCGATGACGAAGACCGCCGCGATACCGCGGGCCTGACCGTCGCCCAGCAGCCAACCCCAGGCCGCCTTGCCGTCGGCGGTCGCCAAGGACGGGATCAGCCAGAACTGCGCCACCGGACCGACGATGAAGGCGCTGATCGGGGACGCCGCCACCTCGATCGCCTGCGCGAAGCCGAAGACGCGGCCCTGCTTCTCGTAGGGCACCACCCGCTGCAGGACGGTCTGCTCGGCCGCCTCGGCGACGGGCATGATCGCCATCCAGGCCAGGATGCCGACCACCGTCAGCCAGATGTTCTCGCGGATCGTGAACCCGATGCCGATCACCCACATCACCACGTTCGCCAGCAGCAGCGCCCGCACGGGCTTGGTGCCGAGCCCGAACTTGGCCACCCAGGCACCGCCGATCATGAAGCCGAAGCTCACCCCACCCCAGATGAAGCCCCACACCTCGACGGGCACCAAGGTCAGGCCGTACGGATCCATCAGCGCCATGAAGACGCCGCCCAGGAGGTTGTTGAAGGCGCTGAACACGATCAGCGCGACCAGCCCCGGCACACCGATGACGATGCGCCACGCCATGGCGAAGTCCACGGGCTGGGGCGCGCCGTCGGCGTGGACGATCTGCGGCTCGGGGATGCGGACGAACCACAGATGCAGCAGGGATAAGACCGTGAGGGTCACCGCGATGACGAACGTCCAGGTCATGCCGAGGCGTCCGACAGCGAGCCCGCTGAACACGCTCGTCACGGCGAAGCTCAGGCCGTTGACGATGCCGACCTGACCGTTGGCCTTATCGCGCTCGTCGGACGGCACCAGGAGGGTCACGGTCGTCGACAGGGCGATCCCCCGGGCGCTCTCCACCACGGCTCCGACGAGCACGGCGAGGCCCAGCGCCCAGAACGCCGGCGAGCCGATGTCGGTGAAAGCCGAGGTCGGCAGCATGAGGAACAGCGCGAACGCGATCGCGAAGGCCACCGCAGTGACCAGCTGGGCGCCGAGCATGATGCTCTTCTTGCGCCACCGGTCCACGAGACCGCCGAACGGGACGCCCATCACCGCGAGCAGCAGCATGTAGGTGCCACCGAGCAACGAGGTCGCGAGCACGTTGCGGGTCTCGAGGTAGATCC
>Ga0208693_1000971_pt1 | contig 21555 bp, 20 predicted proteins | sample AD_UKC071_MetaG_FD_184438 | JGI IMG/M metagenome (GOLD analysis project Ga0208693, IMG submission 184438) | Active sludge microbial communities of municipal wastewater-treating anaerobic digesters from USA - AD_UKC071_MetaG (SPAdes) (version 2) | ecosystem: Engineered > Bioreactor > Anaerobic >... | reverse complement strand
TTCCCTCGAAGGTCACCGGCCGCACGTGCCCGGCGATCTCCGCCCCGACGATCTCGGCCCACCGACCCATGACCGAGCCCACGGTGACGTCGGCGGACCAGCCGCGGTCGAGCAACAGTCGCTCCAACTGCGCACCCAGAAGCGCGGGGTCTCGGTCGTCCCCGGTGCTGCGGGTGGGCGGCATACCAGCGATGCGACGGGAGTTGGGAGCCGGCTTCATCCCTGGGCGAAAACCCTTGTCGCGTGCGGCTTTACGCGCTCGGGCCAGTGCACTGCGGGAGGCCTCGGCCGGGTCGGCGCCCGGCAGGCCCTCCGCGTCTGGCTCAGTGTCTGGCTCAGTGTCCCTGCCCGCCTCCACGTCGGAGTCCGGTACGGAGAGCGGGCCCCCCTCGTCAGTCGACACGGGTCACCTCGCCGAGCGTGACGGCATACGTGCGGCCGGTGGAGCGCAGTCGCTCAGGGACGTCCGCGCCCACGGCGGCGGTGACGAGCACCTGCTCGCAGTCGGCGACGAGCTCGGCCAGCCGCTCGCGTCGCTGGGTGTCCAGCTCGGCGAACACGTCGTCCAGGACGAGCACCGGGTCCTCGCCGAGGTCGCGCCGCAGCAGTTGGTATGCCGCGAGCTTGAGTCCCAGCGCCAGCGACCAGGATTCGCCGTGGCTGGCATAGCCCTTGGCCGGCATCGGTCCGAGCGCCAGGTGGACGTCGTCGCGATGCGGGCCGACGAGAGTGACCCCTCGCTCGACTTCGGCGGCCCGGTTGGCCTCGAAGGCCGCGAGCAACTCGGCTCGCAGATCCTCAAGGTCGGGGACCTCACCGGCACCGATGGCTGCGGTCACCGACTCACCCAGACTCGCGCGGTAGCTCGCCGACACCGGGGTGACTCCCGCGCTCACCGTTGCGTATGCCGCCGCGAGGAAGGGGGTGAGGTCGCGCAACAGCCGCAGCCGGGCATAGAGCAGTTGGGCGCCGACCTCGGCAAGGTGGGTGTTCCAGATGTCCAGGGTGTGCAGGGTGGATTCCGTTGCCGTGTCAGGGTTTTCGCCAGGGGCGAGGCTGGCCGACCGGCGCCGGGACGAGCCCTTGCGCAGCACTGGCGCCGCCGACTTGAGCAAGGCGTTGCGCTGCTTGAGGATCCGTTCGTAGTCGGCCCGAACCCCGGCCCAGCGGGGCTGCCGCGCGACGAGCAATTCGTCGAGGAACGCCCGTCGACCCGCCGGGTCGCCCTTGACCAGCGCGAGGTCCTCGGGCGCGAAGAGCACCGTCCGCAGGGTGCCGAGGACGTCGCGGGTCCGCGTGAGCGGGGCCCGGTTGAGGCGAGCCCGGTTGGCCCGGCCCGGCGTCAACTCAAGCTCGACGAGGGTCTCCCGATCGTGGCGGACGATCGCGGCGCGGATGACCGTCTGGGCTGCCCCAAACCGAACCATTGGCTGGTCGGTGGCCACCCGGTGACTGCCGAGCGTCGCCACATAGCCGATGGCTTCGACAAGGTTGGTCTTGCCCTGGCCGTTGAGGCCCATGATCGTTGTGACACCCGGAGCGAGCGGCAGCTCCGCGACGGCATACGAGCGGAAGTCGACGAGCGAGAGGTGACGGACGTGCATGGCCCTGCCGTCACCTGCCTCGGTCGGATCAGTGTGCGGGCGATGCCTTGGGGGCGGCCCGGCGCGTGGTGGTCTTCTTGGCAGCGACCTTAGCCGCAGCCGGTGCCTGACCCGGTGACGCCTTGGCTCCGGCGCTCTCGGGCGCGGTGGCGCGCAGGTTCTCGCCCTCAGCCACCGTCATCACCGCGTGCCCACCGAACTGCCCGCGCAACGCAGCCACGGCTTGCAAGGCCGGCGACACCGGCTGGCGCGAGGCGAACCGGGCGAAGAGCGACGCGGCGATGACCGGCATCGGGACGGCGTTGTCGATCGCCTCCTCGACGGTCCAGCGGCCTTCGCCGGAGTCGTTCGTGTAGTCCGAGACGTCGGCCAGCGTCGGGTTGTCCTCGAGGGCGTCGACGAGCAGATCCAGCAGCCAGGACCGCACGACCGTCCCGCGGCTCCAAGCCTTGAAGCAGCCGGGCACGTCGGTGACGATGTCCTTCTTCGCCAGCAGCTCGTAGCCCTCGCCGTAGGCGTGCATCATGGCGTACTCGATGCCGTTGTGAACCATCTTGGCGTAGTGCCCTGCGCCGACCTCGCCTGCGTGGACAAACCCCAGGTCGCGCTCGCCCTCGGGCCGCAGCGCGTCGAAGATCGGCATCGCGAGGTTGATCCACTTCTTGTCGCCGCCAGCCATCAGGCCGTAGCCGTTCTCCAGCCCCCACACGCCACCGGAGACGCCACAGTCGACGTAACCGATCCCCTTCTGCGCCAACAGTTTTGCGTTGGCGAAGTCGTCGGTGAAGCGGGAGTTCCCGCCGTCGATGACCAGGTCACCCTTCTCGAGCAGCCCGGCCAGCTTGGCAACCGTGTCCCTCGTCGGCGCGCCCGCGGGCACCATGATCCACACGACCCGGGGACCGCTCAGCTTCTTGACCATCGTGGCCAGGCTGGCGACGTCGCGCACGGCCGGGTTCTTGTCGTAGCCGATCACCTCGTGGCCGCCCGCCCGGATGCGCTGGCGCATGTTGGCGCCCATCCGGCCCAGACCGATGAGACCGAGTTGCATGACGGGTGCCTCCTGAAGTGACGGTCGATAGGGACGCTGCGGAGGTCAGGCTATGCCCCGCTCACCAGTGGCTCAGGTATGCCGCGTGCCAGGCGCGCGCTGCGACGGCTGTGAAGTCGCCCGTGAAGCCGTCCCTGATGGTGTGATCACACCACCTGCTGCGGCTTCATGAGCGGCTCCATGCCCGCCCTCCCACCCGTGAAGCCTCAGCTGGCGAAGCGGACGGGCATGAGGACGTAGCGGTAGGACGTGTCGGCCTCACCCGTCGCCTCCCGCTGCCCAGCCATGACCGCGGGGCGGCTGGGCTGGGTGAAGGAGAAGCGGGTGAAGGGGGTGCCGATGACGCCGAGACCGTCGAGCAGGAAGTGCGGGTTGAACGCGATCTCGATGTCAGGCCCGGTGAGCGTCGACTCGACCGCTTCGGAGGCCTGCGCGTCGTCACCGGTGCCGGCCTCGATGGCCACCTGACCATCGGTGAACCGCAACCGCACGGGCGTGTTGCGCTCGGCGACGAGGGCCACGCGCTTGACCGCCTCGATGAGAGCGCCGGTCTCGAGCACGGCCTCGGAGTCGACCGAGGTCGGGAAGATCGAGGTGACCTTGGGGTATTCGCCGTCGAGCAACCGAGTCGTCGCGCGCCGCTGCCCCGCCTCGAAACCGATCAGCCCGTCGCCACCGGCGTTGCCTCCGAGGGCCAACTCGACCGAGCCGGCGGCACCGAGGGCCTTCGCGGTGTCACTGAGGGTGCGGGCCGGGATGAGCGCGGTGTATGCCGCGTCGGACCGGGCCGGTGCCCAGGTGAGCTCGCGCATGGCCAGGCGGTAGCGGTCGGTCGCCAGCAGGGTGACCTTGTCGCCCTCGATCTGCATCCGGACGCCGGTGAGGATCGGCAGTGTGTCACCCCGGTCGGCCGCGATGGCGACCTGGTGCACGGCTTGAGTGAACACGTCGCCGGCGATGGTGCCGGAGGGCTGCGGCGCGGCCGGCAGGGTGGGGTAGTCGTCGGCCTGCATCATCAGCAGGCTGAACCGGCTCGTCCCGCAGGTGACCGTGACCTTGTTGCCCTCGGTCGAGACGTCAACCGGGCGAGCGGGGAGGGCGCGCGAGATCTCCGAGAGCAGGCGCCCGGTGACCAGCACGGTGCCGCCTTCGTCAACGTCGGCGGCGACGGTGACCTTGGCGGACACCTCGTAGTCGAAGGCTGACAGCGTGACCGTGCCGGCCCGATCGGCTTCGATCAGCACGCCGGACAGGACGGGCACCGGAGGTCGGTTCGGCAGACCGCGAGCCACCCAGGCCACGGCATCAGCGAGCACCTCGCGCTCAACGCGGAACTTCACGATCGTCTCCACCCTCGTGCTTCTTCGATCCAGACCCCGGCTCAACCGGCAGAACGGCGCGGGCGCGCGCACCACCGCCGTGTCGGGGGGAACTCCGACCCTAGTCGGTTGGGCGGGAACTGCAAGAGGGAAGGGTCACCGCAGTTGCGCACGCTCCTGCCTGATCCCCAGCGTTGTCGGGGCAATGGAGAGAATTGGTGGACTCGTCGTCGTCATAGGTGTTGTGGATTCTGTGGATAACCCTCAAGTCCGCAGGTCAGCGGCCCAAGCGGCCTGGGTATGCCGCGTGCATGAGTCGGTGGGTAACTCACCGAGCCTGTTGACGGGCACCACGGACCCACAGCCAGTGCACTGTGAGGGTGTTGTTGTCCCCCAAATGGTGGACGTTGTCCACAGCTGTCCACAGCCGAGTGTGGACAACTTAGGGGAGGGCTCAGGGCAGAGGAAGCTGCAGGGGGGGAGCGTGAGGCGGGAGGAGCGTGACGCGACGGAGCGTGCCGAAGCGAATGGGTCAGCGCGAGTGGTTGCGGATGCGCGCGGTGAGCTCGGTGACCTGGTTGTAGATCGCCCGACGTTCACTCATCAGCTCGCGGATCTTGCGATCGGCGTGCATGACGGTCGTGTGGTCGCGGCCGCCGAAGGCCTGGCCGATCTTGGGCAGCGACAGCTCGGTCAGCTCGCGGCACAGATACATGGCGATCTGCCGGGCCGTCACCAACTGCCGCGAGCGCGAAGAACTGCACAGGTCATCGACGGTGAGGGCGTAATAGCTCGCCGTCTCGGCCTGGATGGTCCCGATGGTGATCTGCACCGGCTGGTCGGTGGGGACGAGGTCCTTGAGGACCACCTCGGCGAGGGTGAAGTCGACCGGCTGCCGGTTGAGGCTGGCGAACGCGGTGACCCGGATGAGGGCCCCTTCGAGCTCGCGGATGTTCGAGGTGATCCGGGTGGCGATGTATTCCAGCACCTCGTCCGGGGCGCTCATCCGCTCCTGGAGGGTCTTTTTGCGCAGGATCGCGATGCGGGTCTCGAGGTCGGGTGCCTGCACGTCGGTGATGAGGCCCCACTCGAACCGACTACGCAGCCGCTCCTCGAAACCACTGAGTTGCTTGGGCGGCAGGTCACTGGTGATGACGACCTGCTTGCTGTTGTTGTGCAGCGCATTAAAGGTGTGGAAGAACTCCTCCTGCGTCTGCACCTTGCCGGCGAGGAACTGGATGTCGTCGATGAGCAGCACGTCGACATCGCGGTAGAGGCTCTGGAAGGTGCTCGCCCGGTCGTCACGGATCGAGTTGATGAACTCGTTCGTGAACTCCTCGGAGTTGACGTAGCGCACCCGGAAGCCGGGATAGATCTGGCGGACGTAGTGGCCGATTGCGTGCAGCAGGTGGGTCTTGCCCAGCCCCGAGGAGCCGTAGATGAACAACGGGTTGTAGGCCTTGGCCGGCGCTTCGGACACGGCGTTAGCCGCGGCATGCGCGAACCGGTTGCTCGACCCGGCGACGAAGGTGTCGAAGGTGTACTTCGGGTTGAGCCGGCTGCGGTCCTGGTCACCGTCGCGTCGGGGGAAGGCGATCACCCCAGGGGTATGCCGCCCGCTCCCCTCAGGATGGAAGCGTTCCATCCGCGCGGCGTCGGGGCTCTCGTGGCGCTCGTCGCCGTTGGCAGTGTCGAACCCGTTGGCGGGGTCGACCCCGTTGGAGCTGGGGGTGGCGTGCTCGAGGGTGGGGTCGACCGTGACGGCCAGCCCGATGTCGCGGCCGAGCGCTCCGCTGAGCGTCGCGACGAGGTGCTCGCGGACGTCCGACTCGAGCACCTTCTTGGTGTAGTCGTTGGGCACGGCGATGAGGGCGGTCTGTTCGACGACGGCCATCAGGCGGGCGAAACCGACGAAGGCACGCTCACTGGGGGAGACACCGGTGCGTTCCAGAGCCACGAGGGTGCGTTGCCACAGGTCGGTGAGATCGACGTCTCCGCCTGTCACGTGTGGCTCCCCTCCTTGCCGACGCCGGGCCCGTTGGGTCGGGCCTCCAGACGTTCGACATTACCCGTCATCCACAGCTCTATCCACAGGGTGGGGACAAACCACCGATGGGGGAAGGCCTCGCAGCCGGAAGCATCGTCTGTCCGGGGGCTGCGTGGAGAGATTACACCCCTTGATGGGCGTGTCGCTCCCCTAAACCGGAATGACGAGGGGGGAGAATGCTGGGTTTTCGTTGCTGGTCGAGGTCCCGGGTTTGACCCTGCCCGCCGACGGGCCGTACCCTGATCTGCGGCCCATGTGTCGACTCTGACTCCGGCCGCTTTCGCGCGCCCGTGCTTGTCACCGCGGGCTTCCGATTGCGGCCGGCGGACGGGGTGACGCGGCATACGGGCGCCCCGCAGTCCACCGCAGTCCGCCCGCAGGCTACCCGCCCTGGGCCTGCCGATCGACGGAGACAGACCCGTGAGCAAGCGCACCTTCCAGCCGAACAACCGCCGTCGCGCCAAGACGCACGGCTTCCGCCTGCGGATGCGGACGCGCGCCGGTCGCGCGATCCTCGCCGCTCGCCGTCGCAAGGGCCGCTCCGAGCTGTCCGCCTGAGGCGGATATGTGCTCCCGGCCCGCAATCGGCTGCGTGAGTCGGGCCAGTTCCGTGCCGTCCTCCGCGGCCCTGGTGGGTCGCGAGCCGGCGGACCGTTGATGGTGGTTCACGCAGCGATGACCGATCCGATGGGTGCTCGCGCCCCCCGGGTCGGTTTCGTCGTGTCCGGCGCCGTCGGAGGCGCCGTCGTGCGTAATCGGGTCAAGCGCCGGTTGCGCGCGCTGGCCGGGACTGCGCTGGGCGGCATACCGGCCGGGTGTGACCTGGTCGTGCGGGCGGCTCCGGCCGCGGCGACAGCGTCGTTCGCCGAGTTGCAGGCCGAGTTGGATCGGTGCCTGCGTCGCGCCCTGGCCAAGGTGGCGTGAGCTGATGACGCTGGCAGAGCTGCTCGGGCCCGGATTGCGCGGTCCGTGGACGTGGCGCAAGGCGGCTGCGGCACCCCTGCTCGTGCTCGTTCGGATCTACCAACTGGCGATCTCGCCGCTGTTGCCGCAACGGTGCCGCTTTTACCCCTCCTGCTCGGCGTATGCCGTCACCGCCCTCACGCGGTTCGGTCCGCTGCGCGGTGGCTGGCTGGCTGCGCGCCGGCTGGGCCGCTGCCACCCGTGGAACCCTGGCGGCGTTGACCACGTTCCCGAGCGGGAAGCCTGCCGCACTCACGCGGCGACCTAGACCACCTGGTCCGCGAGCGGCATACCTGGACTGCTGACCGGACCGAACCATCCGGCGAGATGAGAGTCTCGCCTTTCGAGCAAGGACGACAGTGGGCGACTTCATCAACCTCATCCTCTCGCCGCTGACCATCGGCGAGGCCTGGGTGATGCTTGCCTGGCACAAGGTCTGGACGACGATCGGCATCGGTGGTGGCTGGGCCTGGGCCTTGTCGATCGTCGGGCTGACGGTCGTCGTGCGAATCGTGCTCATCCCGCTCTTCGTCAAGCAGATCCACTCGTCCCGGCGGATGCAGTTGATCCAGCCGGAGATGCAGAAGATCCAGGCGAAGTACAAGGGCAAGACCGATCCCGAGTCTCGGCAGGCGATGACTCAGGAGACGATGGATCTCTACAAGAAGACCGGGACCAACCCGTTCTCCTCGTGTCTGCCGATCCTGCTGCAGTCGCCGTTCTTCTTCGCGCTGTTCACGGTGCTCAACAACCTCAAGGGCATCGCGGAGGGGACCCACCCGGCGATTGGGCCGATCACGCCAGCGGTGGCCCATGAGATCGAGTCGTCGAACATCTTCGGTGCGCCGTTCTCCTCGACCTTTATGGGGTCGACCGACACGGCCACGAAGATCGTCACGGTCGTCCTCATCATCCTCATGTCGGTGTCGACGTTCACGACGCAGCGGCAGTTGATGCGCAAGAACCTGCCCGACTCGGCGCTGGACAACCCGTTCATGAAGCAGCAGACGGTGTTGCTCTACCTCATGCCGATCTTCTTCGCCCTCTCGGGCATCAACTTCCCGATCGGCGTTCTCCTCTACTGGCTGACGACCAACGTGTGGTCGATGGGCCAGCAGTTCTACGTCATCCGCCGGATGCCGGCGCCGGGCTCGGCCGCCGAGCGGGCGCTGCACGAGCGCCAGGAGCGCAAGGGCAAGACCGTGACCCCCTTCTCGATCCGTGGGCTGGAGCGCGACGCCGCCGCAGGGGCCGCAGCCGACGAGACGGTTCAGGACGCACCCAACACGGTCAACCGCCAGCGACAGCAACCCAAGAGCAAGAAGCGGGCCAAGCGTTCCGGCCCGGCCACCGGCGCAGCCGGCACCGACGACGCCGAGGGATCCGCGGCAGACGGCAAGCCAACAGACCAGTGAGGTATGCCGTGCCAGCGCGGCATACGCGCGGCGGCGGCTGACGAAGGAGAAGTGTCAATGAGCGAAGCAGGGCAGGACGTGACGGAGCTCGTCGAGGCGAGCGAACCGGTGGCCGAGGTCGACGAGACCGTGGTCAGCGAGGTCGAGCTTGACGAGGTCGAGGTGCAGGGTGAGTCCGACTCGGGCGACCTGCCGGTCGGCGATGAGTCTGACGATGACTCGGACGACGACGAAGAGTCGGACGATGACTCCGATGAGGAGTCAAGCGATGAGGATGACGCCGACGGTGGCGACGACGAGGCCAGCGGTCCGTCCGCGGGTCGGTCGCGTGGTTCGCGGTCGCGGTCCCGCGTGGCTCTGCTCGAGCGTGAGGGCGAGGTAGCCGCCGACTTCCTGGAGCGGTTGCTGGACATCGCCGACCTCGACGGTGACATCGAGGTCGACATCGACGGAGACCGCGCTGCGGTGTCGATCGTCGACTCCGAGGAAGGCCGCGTTCCGCGCCGGCTGGTGGGCCCTGACGGCAAGGTTCTGGATGCCCTCCAGGAGCTCACCCGGCTCGCCGTCCAGACCGCGACCGGCGAACGCAGCCGGTTGATGCTCGACGTGGCCGGGTTCCGGGCCGACCGTCGCACCGCGCTGGTCACCCTGGCCCAAGAGGCGATCGCCGAGGTGCGCGCCTCGGGTGTGGCCCGGGCGCTGGACAACATGTCGGCCTTCGAGCGCAAGGTCGTCCACGACGAGGTGACGGCCGCCGGCCTGGTCTCGGAATCCGAAGGGGTCGAGCCGCACCGGCACATCGTCATCAGCCCGGCGTGACCGAGGTTGATGTCCCGGTCCCGCCGCTATCGGCGGCACAGGTCTTCGGCCCCCGTGAAGAGCTGGCCAGGGCCTATGTCGGTCTGCTCGCGGACACCGGGATCAGCCACGGGCTGATCGGCCCACGCGAGGTCCCTCGCCTCTGGGACCGACACGTGCTCAATTGCGCCGTCATCCAGGAACTCCTGCCCCCGAATGCTCTGTGCGCCGACATCGGCTCGGGGGCGGGGCTGCCTGGTCTGGCGTTGGCGATCGCTCGGCCGGACATCACGATGCATCTGGTCGAGCCCCTGCAGCGGCGGGCCCGGTGGCTTGACGTGGCTGTCGCTGAGCTGGGTCTGTCGGGCGTGACGGTGCATTGCTCCCGGGCCGACGCTTTGCACGGCGTGCTCACCGTGGATGTCGTCACAGCCCGAGCCGTGGCCGAGTTGGCGACCCTGGGTCAGTGGTGTCTGCCCCTACTGCCGCCCGGTGGACGTCTGCTGGCCATCAAAGGGTCCAAGGCTGAGGCCGAGCTCGCCGAGGCTTGGCCGGCCCTGCAGCGTCTGGGGTGCCAGGCCGGTTCGGTCCGTGAGTGCGGTGGGTCGATGATCGATCCGCCGACCCGGGTCGTGGAGGTGATTGCGGGGTCTGCGCCATCGTCGGGCAAAGGACGGGCCCGCCCACCCAGCGCCCGCGCGCAACAACGCAAGGCGCGAGCCGCCGCAGCGAGACGGCACCGTGGAGGGTTCTCGCCCACCGGTGCCGATGAGGCATCACCGAGCAACTGACGCCCACCAGCACCGATCTCGCCCACTACGGGCCTGGCCTGTGGATGATGGCGAAAGCCGAGGCGGGCGCTGTGGTTGGATGCAGGGATGGAGCGGCGCGCACGGACCAGTCGGGGACTGGGGTGGCCTTGGGGTTCATCCCCTGGCCGGCGAAGCCCTCTGGGGTGGCCCGACCACGGTTCGGACGATGATCCGGGTGACCAGCAGCCGTTGACCAGCGACTCGGACCCGACGGTCGATGTTTCACGTGAAACACCTGACCCGTTGCTTGGTTCCGCGACCCCTCCGGACCAGACGGACCTGGCCTCAGCCGACGACGTTGTTTCACGTGAAACACCCGACCGGGAGCTTGGTTCCGCGACCCCTCCGGACCAGACCGATCTGGCCTCAGCCGACGACGTTGTTTCACGTGAAACACCTGACCCGGCAGCTGAGAGCAGCAGCCTCGTGGACCTCCAGGACGAGAGCACCCCGCTCGCGGCTGCCATCGCCCAAGATGTGCGCCGTCGGTCCACCCTCGTCGGAGCCCCCCTGCCGCGCCCCCCGGCCACCCGAGTTCTCACCGTCGCCAACCAGAAGGGTGGCGTGGGCAAGACCACCTCAGCGGTGAACGTCGCGGCCGCCCTTGCGCAGTCGGGGATGCGGGTTCTCGTCATCGACCTCGACCCCCAAGGCAACGCGAGCACGGCATTGGGGGTGGACCACCGGGCCGGCATCGACTCGATCTATGACGTCCTCGTGGACGGCCAACCGATGAGCGCGGTCGTCGTCGAATCCCCCACCGTGCCGGGACTCTTCTGCGCCCCGTCGACGATCGACTTGGCCGGCGCCGAGATCGAGCTCGTCTCGCTCGTCGCCCGTGAGGGCCGCCTGGCGACGGCGCTCAATGCGCACCTGGCCGACACGGCATACGACTATGTCTTCATCGACTGTCCCCCGAGTCTCGGGCTGTTGACCGTCAACGCCTTCGTTGCCGCGCGCGAAGTGTTCATCCCCATCCAATGCGAGTACTACGCGCTGGAGGGCTTGTCCCAGTTGCTGCGCAACGTCGAGTTGATCAGGACGCATCTCAACCCCACGCTCGCCGTCTCGACCATCCTGTTGACGATGTTTGACGGTCGGACCCGGCTGTCGGCCCAGGTGGCCGAAGAGGTGCGAGAGCACTTCCCCGAGCAGACCCTGCGCACGACCATCCCCCGGTCGGTCCGGGTGTCGGAGGCTCCCAGCTTCGGCGAGACCGTCATGACCTATGACCCGTTGAGCAGTGGGGCGCTGGCGTATCTCGAAGCCGCCAGTCAGATCGCCCAGCGAGGTGCCGAATCGATGAACGAGGGAGCACATCCGTGAAGGAACGAGAGAAGCGACGCGCGTTGGGCCGGGGCCTGGGGGCGCTCATCCCCACGGCCCCCGCGGGGGAGCGGCCCGTCGACGTCTTCTTCGGGCCTGCGCCGTCAGCAATCACCGTCGACATTGGCACGAAGCACGCCGCGGCCGACGGCGACCCGAGCGACCTGACTGATTCCGCCGAGACCACCGACCCGACCGACGCGGCTGCCGCGTCGTCGTCGAGCAGTCCCACGGACGCCCCCTCGGCAGGCACCGGACCGGCAGACCCGGACAACGACGCCCTGCGACCGGTCCCTGGGGCCACGTTCGCCGAACTCCCCGTCGAGTCGATCCGGCCCAACCCACGCCAGCCACGCACCGTCTTCGACGAAGACGACATGGCGGAGTTGGTCCACTCGGTGAGTGAGATCGGCATCCTTCAACCGATCGTCGTGCGCCGAGTCGACGATGGTGGGCCCCTCGGCTCGGGACACGACGCTGCTATCGCGACCTATGAGCTGGTCATGGGGGAGCGGCGGTGGCGAGCCGCACAGGCAGCCGGCCTCGAACATGTGCCGGCGATCATCCGCTCCACCCACGACGACGACCTGCTGCGCGATGCGCTCCTGGAGAACCTTCACCGCAGCCAACTCAACCCGTTGGAAGAGGCGGCGGCCTATCGGCAACTCCTGGATGACTTCGGCTGCACCCAGGAGGAGTTGGCCACCCGGATCGGGCGCAGCCGCCCGCAGGTGAGCAACACCCTGCGGCTGCTCAAACTGCCACCGCTGGTCCAGCGCCGCCTCGCGGCCGGGGTGTTGAGCGCCGGACATGCCCGCGCCCTCCTTGGCCTCACCGACGCCGCGGCCATGGAGCGCTTGGCCCAACGGATCGTCGCCGAGGGCCTCTCAGTCCGCTCCGTCGAGGAGATCGTCGCCGTCGGGGCGGTGGGAACGGCTCCGGTCAAACCCAAGTCCCCCCGAGCCGGTGGGCGGCGGCCGCAACTCGACGACATGGCCGCGTCTCTGTCCGACCACTTGGACACCCGGGTGACGATCGCCTTAGGACAACGCAAGGGCAAGGTCGTCGTGGAGTTCGCCTCGGTGGAGGACCTCAACCGGATCCTGGACGTGATCGGCGTCGACCGACCCAAGCGCTGACCGGACATGGCCGCGACACCCAAGCGCCGCAAGGGCGGTCCGGAGATTGTGCCGGTGACGGCCGATGACGTGCCCGCCCTCGTCGAGCCGTGTCGTGACTGCGCCTTCTGGGAGCGTGGACCCGGCCTCGTCGCGGGGACGGCGAGCACAGTGAGCAGGGACAAGGCTGCGTGGGTGCGCAGAGTCGAGGCCGAGTGGGGCACCCCGGGGTGGCTGGTTCGGGTGGACGGTCAGCCGGCTGGTCACCTTCTCATCGCCCCGGCTCATCTCGCGCCCCGCTCCCTCGCCTTCCCGACCTCCCCGGTCGCCGACGATGCGATTCTCCTGCTCGCGGTGCGGGTCGATCCCCGGTATGCCGGTCAGGGCCTGGGGCGCCGACTGGTCCAGACCGCCGCGCGGGAAGTCCTCGCCCACGACGGCCGGGCGATCGAGGCCTTCGGGACCACCCGGGGCGATCAGTGCCTGACCCCGGTCGACTTCCTCACCGCCGTGGGCTTCTACGTCGTGCGGGAGCACGCGGCATACCCTCGGTTGCGGCTGGATCTGCGCACCGCACTGGCCTGGCGCGAGGACGTCGAGCATGCGCTCGATCGGATCCTCGCTCCGGTTCGGCGCCTGGGGGCCGGCAACCCCGTCGGCACCGCAAACAACGAAGCGCCCGGCGCTGGTCGGCCTTGAGGCCGCAGACACCGGGCGCTGCGATGAGGCTCAGCCGAGGAACTGCTCCAACTCACGCAGCAACAGCCGCTTGGGCTTGGCGCCGACGATGGTCTTGACGACCTCGCCGCCGACGTAGAGGTTCATCGTCGGGATGCCGGTGACGCCATAGCGCGCAGTCGTCGCCGGGTTGTTGTCGGTGTCGAGCTTGACGATCTCGATCTTGTCGCCGTACTCGGCGTAGATCTCTTCGAGGATCGGGGCGATCTGCTTGCACGGCCCGCACCAGGCGGCCCAGAAGTCAACGAGGACAGGCTTCGTGTTCGCGAGCACGTCGGTGGCGAAGGTGGAGTCGGTGGTCGCGGCAATGGCGCCCATGTGAGGTCCTTTCACGGTGTGCGGCCCACGGACTGGTATGCCGTGCGCCCGGTCTGGGTCTGGGTCATGGTCTGGTCGAAAACTAGCGCGGGGGTCTGACAGTCGGTGCTGGCTCAGTGCGCCGCAGCGACTGACTCGGCGACATCGGACAGAGCCTCGAGGTAGTGCTGGGTGTCGAGGGCGGCCGCACAGCCACTCCCGGCAGCAGTGATGGCCTGGCGGTAGGTGTGGTCGACGAGGTCGCCGCAGGCGAAGACGCCCGGCAGGTTGGTGCGAGTCGATCGGCCCTCACAGACGACGTAGCCTGCGTCGTCCAGATCGATGACCCCGCGGATCAACTCGTTGCGGGGGTCGTGACCGATGGCGACGAACAGGCCGGTGACTTGCAGGTCGCTGGTGGCACCGGTGACGGTGTCGGAGAGGGTCACGTGGGTGAGTTTCGGGTCGCCGTGCAGGGCGGTGACGGCAGCGTTCCACGTGAAACGGATCTTGGGATTGGCCAGCGCGCGGTCGGCCATGATCTTCGACGCCCGCAACTGGTCGCGCCGGTGAATGATCGTCACGCTCCGGGCGAACTTGGTGAGGAAGGTCGCTTCCTCGATCGCGGAGTCACCACCGCCGACGACGGCGATGTCCTGGTCGCGGAAGAAGAACCCGTCGCAGGTGGCGCACCACGACACACCGTGGCCGGACAAGCGCTTCTCCTCGGGCAGGCCCAACTCGCGGTAGGCCGATCCCATCGCCAGAATGACGCTCTTGGCGGGCCACACCCGGCCTTCACCGTCGGTCACCGTCTTGATGTCGCCAGCAAGGTCCATGGCAACGATGTCGTCGGTGACCATCTCAGTGCCGAACTTCTCGGCCTGCGCGCGCATGGCGAACATCAGGTCGGGGCCCTGGATGCCGTCCTCGAAGCCGGGGAAGTTCTCGACCTCGGTGGTGTTCATCAAGGCGCCGCCGGCGGTGACCGAGCCCTCGAAGAGCACAGGGTGAAGGTTGGCGCGGGCGGCATACACCGCGGCCGTGTAGCCCGCGGGACCGGACCCGACGATCACGACCTCGCGCACACCCGTGTCGGTCGCAGTCTCGACAGCGTCACTCACCGGAACTCCTCGATCGTTTGCGGCGCTTCACCGCTGTGGGCTCGCGACACGGCACATGTGGTGTCGTCGCGGGGCAGGAGACCCAAGATACCCGCCCAATCCCCCCAACCATCGCGGCGCACCGCAGATTCCCCGACGGTTCACCTCAGGGGTATGCCGTCCGCTCACCGACCGCCGTCGCGGAACCATTGGACGTCACGATCGCCCCTCATCGTGTGCCAGCAGGTCAGGGCATGTCGACGGGACCGAAGAGCAGCCCCGGGTCGCCCTTGCTGCAACTGCGACTAACGGCATACGCGTGCTTGAGCTCAGCGTCGACGACGACGATGACCACCGCGGGGGCGCCCTCGAACGTGGCCAGATCGGCGAACACCGCGTCGGCATCGCTTTCGCCCAGGGTGGTCACGCAGTCGGTCAGACCGATCAGGGTGCCAATGGGCCCCACCGAGGGCGCCTCGACGGCGGGTTGCCCCAACTGCCGGCCCGGCGCGTCGAGCATGTCCTGCGCGAGGCGGGCGAGGGTGGCCTTCGTGTAGGTGCGGGTGCTCAACTCGATGTGCATCGGCTGACCGGTGGAGCTGGCCGCCATCGGCACGTTCGCGCTGGCCGCTGAGTCGACGGTCGCACTAAGACCGCTGGAGTCCTTTGCGGCCCCTACGACCGACTCGGCACGCGCGCTCGACGCAGTAGGCGATGTGGCGCCCTGGTTGTTGAGGAGGGCGCCGACCAGGCCCAAGGCAGCAACGGAGGCGGCAACACCCCCGAGGACGGTCAACCGCCGACGATGATCGACGACCCGCCCGCGCATACCTGCGCCCGAGCGCGACCCCGAGGGTGACCCCGTGCGCACGTCGGTCCGAGCACCCGACGTCTCAGATGATGTTCCCGCTGGCTGCGTCCCACGCCCGACGAGGTGCAAAGGCACCGCCGGCCCGGACTCGTCAACTCCCGAAACCCCTTGGCCCGCAACAAGATTCGCAAAGTCGTCAAACGCGTCGACACCCAGGCCGAGTTCGTCGCTCAACTCTTGCGAGCCAGTGTCGGCATCGAGGTCGGCGCGTCGACCGGCCTCGGCGAAGGCAGCAAGAATCCGGTCGGACACGTCCGCCGGCATCGGCCCCGGATCGGGCTGGGAGGCAAGCAGGATCCGCACCCCGGTCGGATCAGGGTCCTCGTCGAACCTGGTCGGCTCGCTCATCAACACTCCCTCGGGATGTGGCTCGTCTGGCCCGCCCCCCGACGGACCGGCCCGCAGCTGGGCATGGGTTTCAGGACTGAGACGCACGCCGGGACGCGCTGGTTCCCGCGGCATACCGTGGCGGTCATCGGCGAATCCCCAGCAAGTGCGCCATCGCGGCCCGCCCGCGGGCGCACCGTGACTTGATGGTCCCCTCGGCCACGCCGAGGATCTCGGCGGTCTCGGCGACGGACAGGCCGTGCATGTCGACCAGCACGAGCGCGGCTCGCTGTCCCTCCGGCAGTTGGTCGAGGGCGGCGCGCACGTCCAGGCGCACCTCGACGGCAGAGTGGGCGTCGCTGCGATCGGCCAGGTCGTAGTCGGGCAGCGGGCTCGTGGGCCGGGTCCGGCGCAGCCGGTCGAGGCAGGCGTTGACAACGATCCGATGCAGCCACGTGGTCACTGCGGACTCCCCGCGGAAGGACCCCGCTCTCCGGTATGCCGCGATGAAGGCGTCCTGGACGCAGTCCGAAGCGAGCTCGGGGTCACCGCAGGTGCGCACGGCGACCGCCCACATCCGATCCTTGTGGCGCCTGAAGATCTCGGCGAAGGCCTCGCGGTCGCCCGCGCAGTGTGCGGCCAGCAACTCGGCGTCGGAGCGCCCGGCCAACTCCACTCGACCCGAGGTCACCGGCTGACCGCCACTTCGGACACCTGGGCCCGGAAGTTGCCCGCGCCGTCGGGTCCAAGCTTGGTGACGAAGACGATGACGAGTTGGCCGCTGGACACGGGCCCGGCCGGGGCATCGAAGACGAGTTGGCCGCTCTGGCCGGTGCTGGAGCCGATCGCCGTGGCCCCGTCGAGCGAGGCCCGGTTGGCGACGTAGACCGTGATGTCTTGCGGGGCAGGCAGCGTGACGGTCACCCGGCGGACCTCCGTCTGCTGGCCGAGGTCGACGATGTAGCCGATCCCGGGCACCTTGAGGCCGCCGAACTTCTCGTTGGAATACCACTTCGAGCGCCACATCGTCGCGGCGTTCCCGTCGTAACCCCTCGGTGCGCTGCTCGATGCCACCTGCCCGGCGCTCGCATCGAAAGTGGCGGCCCCGATGATGGCCACGGGGGTCAGCGAAGCAACAACCGCAGGGCCGTCGCCGGCCGTGGCCCCGGCTCCGGTCGCGCCCGCGCTCGACGTGACGGTCGCCGTCCTCGTGACCCTCGCGGTCGTGACCGACCCGCCGGTCGTCCCACCCGACGTCAGCTTGGGCAGCCCCCAGATCCCCAGCACCGCCAGGAGCACGACCAGACCGGCGACGATCGCCAGCGCGAGGCGGGACTCGTCGCGCCCCAACTCGCCGGTGATCGGAACGAGCGGGACCGCATCCTCGAGGGGACTGTCCACCGGAGCGAGGACCGAAGCCAGCGTCGCGTCCTCGCGGATCAGGTCAGGGGCCCGCAGCGTCCGCGGCGCGACCACCCTCGGCGCTCCAGGCGCCACGCGGGGCGCCGAGGGCCCAGGTGCCGTCGGCGTGCCGCTGCCGGGCGAGCCGGGAGGCTGCGCGGACGAGGCTTCGGGCGCTCCCGCTCCTGGTGCGGCGGGGGCGGACGCGATCCCCTCATCGGTGGCCGGTTCGGGTCGGGTTGAGAGCCGTTCGACGGTATGCCGTGCCCGCCCACCCAGGCGTGACGCGGCCTGAGACGCTGCGGTGCCAGCGGCACCGAGGGCCGACCCCACGCCCCGGGCTCCCTTGGCCATAGCGGCACTGACCGCGGCAGCAGTCGCCGCGGCACTCGTGGCACCTGCGCCTCCGGCGGCTCCGCCAGCCCCGGTGGCCAACGAGACGCCCTCGGCCGTGGCGCCACCGCCAGCACTGGACGACGGTTGCTGCTGCGACGAAAAGGGCTGCGCTGCAGGGCTATCGGGCTGAACGAGGCTGGGTGCTGCTGGACCCGCGCCTGCAGCTGTGCCTCCACCCGCAACTGCACCCTGCCCGGCACGGGGGCCTGCACCCTGGCCTTCGGTGGCGCTGGGAACCGCCGGTGGGCGCCGGTCACCCCAGAGATCGACCGTCGGCCCCTTGGGCCAAGGTCGCAGACCAGCCAAGACATCAGCGGACGTGCTGGGCCCGGCGTGCTCGACGAAGGTCGCTCGGGCCAACCGCTGAAGGTCGCTGCACGCGTCGGCTCCAAGCTCGTCGGCAGCCACGACCGTGCCGCCGACAACGGGCGCCCGCGGGAGCCCGGAGTCGGCACCGCCGAGCGGCCAGCGCCCGGTGAGGGCGGCATACCCGATGCTCACCAAGGCGGTCGCGTCCAGGCGCGCTCCGACGTCGGCGGGAGTGTCTTCCAGGCCGAGCAGCGCCGCCTCGACAGCGACTCCGCGGACCCGGACCGAGCCGTCGGGCAGCAGGAGCACGTTGCGCGGAGTGAGGACGATGTGGCGCAGGCCGCGGGCGGCGGCGGCATCCAACGCCATGGCGGCCTCGCCGGTGATGCGTCGGGCCTCGTCGGCGGGCAGGCCGCCCTGTTCAAGGATCCGGGTGAGGCTGCGGGAGCGCTCGACCGGCTCCTCGATGATCGCGCAGACAATGGCGGCGCTCGCCGGGCCTCCCGCGGAGCCTCCTGCCGCCTCACTCGGGCTACCGCTCGGGCTACTCGGAACCTGAGCGTCGGTGGTCGGCGGGGTGACGATGTCGAGCACCCGCACGAGCCGAGGCTCGGTCACCGCGGCGGCCCGCCTGGCCGCATCGACAGCGGCTGCGGCGGCTGGGGTGCCCCCCGCGAAGGTGAGGATGACGACATCGCGACCGAGCGTGGTGTCGTGTGCGGCCCAGCGCTCCCACCGGGGGTGCTGCTGGAGGCGGTGCGACACGGCATACCGATCGCCGATCAGGGTGCCGGGACCGACGTGCTGCATGGTCGCTCCCTCCTTGACGGGGGTTTGGCCCCCACCTCACTGCCCGCTCGGCTCATCCTATGGTGCGGTATGCCGTTGGACCGGCGCGACAACGGGCGCTTCGGGGGTGGGGTCAACGGGATCCAGACCACGGGTATCGACGACCATCCGCGGCGGGCGGCGGACGGCTCGAACGATGCCGGCGATGAGGATGAGGCCGAACAGGACGCTCATGCCGATGTAGAGCCAGGCCCCGGGTGGGGCCGCGCGGATGGTCAGTTGTTGGACGGCGCCGATCCGGGTGCCGTCGGCTGTCGTCAGCCAGGCGTTGACCGGGACCAGACCTTGGGCCAGCACGGCCAGGCGCACGGACACGGTCGCCTTGGCATTGGCCGCGATGTCGACGGGTGCGCCGGGGTCGACGACGACGATCCGGCCATTGCCAGGTGCGAGCACGGCGCGCAGGCCGCGCACCGGCTCGTCGAGGGAGTTGACGACCGTGAGCTGCATGACGCCTTCGTCCGCAAGGAAATTCGTCGTCTGTGGGATGACCATGAGCCCGTTCGACACGGTCGCGGTCGACTGCTCGAGCCCGGCCAGCAGCGCCTCGCGGCCGGCGGGATCGGTGCGCCAGCGCGTGCTCGCCGCCTGTCCCGGCAGATCCGACCAGGCGGCGATCGTGGGGCTGCCCTGCGCCAGGACGCTGGAGAGCTGGTCGATGACGGAGCGCTGCTGGAACACTCGGGCGAGGAGGGAACGGCCGGCCGCCGGGCCGTTGGACGCAGCGGCACTGGCCGGGTCGGTGGGGGTGACCCGCGAAGCTGGCGCATCGGTCGGCAAGGGAGGAGCAGAATCCAGGCCTCGACCGGGGAGCATCGCGGAGTCCACCCCGACGGTGCGCAGCCACGGCACCTGCTTGGTGGCGTCGAAGAACGTGGACACCAGGTCGGCGTCGAGCCCGGCGTCGAAGCCGCGCGGTGGCACGGCGAGAATGGTGCGAGAGATCGACGGCCGCTCAGCGAGCAGCGCCGCGGTTTGCGCCACGAACTCCTGGGCGGCCAACACCGCCTCGCGCGGGGTCTTGAGGCGGGCCAGCAAGGCGCCGAGCCGGTCGTCCCAGCGCAGCACGGTCGTCCCGAGGGGGGCGACCCCCAGCGCGGGCGGGGTCAGTCGCGCAGACGGGTCCGTCACCTGGGTCGACACGAGGATGGCATCTAGGCGGGAGGCGTATGCCGCCCGCAGCGCCGCCTCACGTCCGCTCGGCAGGGCCCCGTCGGCCGGCCAGGCGAGCGTCCCGCGGGTGGTCACCGCGGCATCAGTCAGCCGGGTGGACTGGCCGACCGCCTCGGCCAACAGTTGGGAGGCCGCTGGGGACAGGGTGGGGCCGAGGTCGGGTGCGGTGAGAGCAGCCAGGTCCGGGTCGTTCTGCGGCAACGCGAAGACGGGGTGCGTGGCGGAGGCGGCGCTCAACGACATCGAGAACGCCGAGCGCACCGCACTTGCCGGGTCGGCCGCGTCCTGGGCCGGGGTCCGACCCGACGGTCCGAGCACGGCGGGGTCCACGGCATACCCGACGGTCTGTGAAGCGGTCGCGCGCAAGAGAGCCGCCAGGCGCGAGCCGGCTCCGACCTGCTTGGTCCAGGCGGCCGTTCGCGCGGTGGGGTCGTCGGCGGTGAGGGCGGTGTCGGGGGCGAGCGTCACCGGCAACAGCCAGGCGAGGGAGAGCGCTTCGTAGTCGGCCGATCGTTGCCAGCCGACGAAGGTGCGTAACGCCGAGACGCTCGTGCCCTTGGCCGTGACCACGTCGACGGCGATCGGGCTGACGCCATAGGCGCGGCCGGGTCGGACCTGATCGGCGGGGACGGTGAACTGGAACGGGATGGCGTTGCGCGGTGCGGCCGGGTCGAGGGGCTGGCGACCGAGCTCGGTCCCCGAGACCGCACCGGTGGCGGCCGACCACTCGTCAACATCGGCTCGGGACGTCAGGCTTGAGCGACCGCGGACTAGGCGCACCGTCGTCGGGATCCCGTCGGCCGCGGTGCTCGTCACGTCGATCGTCCCCGTCACCAGGAGGGTGTCTCCGGGGCGCAACACGGCGGGGGAGACGGCCGTGAGGGTGATCCGGTCACCGGACGGATCGGCTCGGGGGATCGTGACCGTCGCGGTCGCAGTAGTTGCAGTGGCAGTAGTTGCAGTGGCAGGGGTCGCAGCGGCGGAGGCAGGCGGCATACCCAGCGCGGCGAGCGAGCCACACGCGGCGGCGACGAGCGCGATGACTCGGGCCGCCAGCCTCACGCCGTGCCTGCCAGACGCTCCCAGGCGACCTTGGCGATGCGCCGCTCGTTGGGGAAGGTGAGGTGCTGGTGGACCTCGTCGAGCCGGAACCAGGCGACGTCGATGGCCTCCTGGTCGGGGTCGTTCTCGATGGTCAGCTCGCCACCGGTCGCCTCGAGGAGGTAGTGGTGGACGAACTTGTGGACCCGCTTGTCGCCGGTCGCGAACCAGTAGTCGATCGTCCCGAGCTCGGTGAGCACTCGCCCCGTGATGCCGGTCTCTTCGGCGACCTCGCGCGCGGCGGTCTCCGGAAGCGTTTCGCCGGGCTCGATGTGCCCCTTAGGCAGGCACCATTCGACCCGTCCGGCCCGATTTCGGCGGGCGATGACCGCGATCCGCGCCGATCCCTCATGCACGTCGACCACCACGCCGCCCGCCGACCGCTCCTCAACCCAGGGCAGTCGGCGGCCCGGGTTGGTGGGGAGGGGGATGGCGGTACTCACCGCCCCACTCTAAACGTCCACCCCCCGCGGGTATGCCGTCCCACACCGGCCGCCGTTCGCCTGACGTTCGCCGGGGATTTCCTCGCACTCGCCG
>Ga0208693_1000969_pt1 | contig 21563 bp, 19 predicted proteins | sample AD_UKC071_MetaG_FD_184438 | JGI IMG/M metagenome (GOLD analysis project Ga0208693, IMG submission 184438) | Active sludge microbial communities of municipal wastewater-treating anaerobic digesters from USA - AD_UKC071_MetaG (SPAdes) (version 2) | ecosystem: Engineered > Bioreactor > Anaerobic >... | reverse complement strand
GTTCTGTTCGTAGTCGGCATTTATTGAACCGCTAAAGAATACATCTAATATATCTTCTGTGATACCCATGTTTATCGTAAACAGCTATTTTTCGCAATCTCTATCAAACCTTTTAGATCATGTAACTTCACAGTCTTTCCCTCACTCCAGCAGTTCCTTGGCTATGCGGCTTGCAACAGTTCTTGCCAGAATTACGGAGCACGAAGTAATTTCTTTTACACGCCTTTTCATCTGATAAGTATAGCCTATACAATCCATTACGATAATCTGGGCACCCCACTTTGACAATTGCTCAGCTCCATTAGAAACAGACGAATCCGAGTTAATATATGGGGAAGCGGCCACCACTTGTAGCTCTTTTGTTATGGTAGACCACCTTTTACGCGATTGCTCTATTTGATCATCTGAAGGCGTAAAGACGCCTAATTTCAACCCGGCACCAATGGCCTTCGTGACCTCGAATAATATCCTTTGTGGTCTTATGAGCAACCCCTTTGCGGGAAATTCGGGAAATTCCCCCGTGCACAAAAGCAAAACCACGGGAATGCCGCTTTCAAAAAGGTTGCTGATTTTGTCCTGGAGTAGAGGAGTGATGTATCTTTCTGCGACCTTGACGGATGTCCCGTCACGCAGCCTGGTCACCAAAACGTAATCTCCCTCTTTTGGGACAAGTTTTGCTATTTCTTCTTTAGTAAGCCCGTCCAAGGCGCCTGCTTCTACTACATCAACTTCTGATCCAAGGATAGGCCTTATATCAGCAATGACATCGCTTCGTGGCGATTGTCCTATAGTTACGGCACCAATTTTATACATGATAATTTATTCTCCTTTTGTACATGCAATTTAGGTGGTCTAAAGCGCCCGGACCGCAATGCAAACACTCTTTTAAGGAATCATCTATGCCACTGGGCAAAGAACCTTTTATAGAACACAGGTATTCCATGAAGCCGTTGGCCCACGTACTATCTCCTTCTACCAAGAAGGTGCTGCTGCCCGCGCCTTCGCAAATCCCACCTCGTCCAATCACTGTTACCTGTATGGCACCCAAGGCATAAATAGCGTCAATTTCATTAAAAACCTCTCCCACAATCGGAACGAGTCCCACGGACATCCCCATGGACAGATCAGACACGTTTCGTCCGCACGCAGAGAGCGCTTCCTTTAAGGAAAAAGGGGAATATTTTTCTAGTCCTGCCACTACAATGACAGGTACTCCTTCGACTTGCAAAAGAGGAAGGATTCTGCCCGGCTCGCCACCAAAAAAGCGTCCGGCCATCATGGCGGCGTTGCCGTCTTTGTCTACGATGTTAGCTCCACAGATTGCCAAATCCTTAGGTCCCATTTGAGATACTATTTCCTCAAGATGCCCATCTGCCGTTTCTGCTTTGCCTCTTTTGATTACGATAGAGTGCGGACCATCAACCTTGAGAGCGGCCGTTACCGCACCCCTTCCGGTTATCCTTCCCGATATTCTCAATTTAATCCCAACTAGTGCTTCAGAGATCGCAGATACAGTAGTGCCGCCTTTAAGGAGAATGATTCCCTCTTTCATCACACGGTTAACTTCAGGCAATGAGGAAATGCCTTTCGCTATGACCCTTTTGCCTTCCTCGACCGTCAACGTCACCTGAATTTTCATTTTGTTTTTCCCAAGGTCTGCAAATGGTTCATGCGCCCGTACAGGGAGACCAATCTGTCGAATTCCGCTGGATCGTAAAAAGAAACCTTTCCTTCGCCATAATACTTTGCAACTTCCACGCTGAATCTGACTGCTTCGTCTATATCGATAGCTTGAGTGGCGCCCGTAGCGCATCCGGGCACTGGCACCTCAGAGGTCAAGGCAACTCCTACAACCGGAGCAGAGGTCGCCGTACACGGCTGCATTATGCTGTTTAAATGGTAAATGTCGTTGCCGTAAGGCGTGATATCCTGCATAGTTATAGGAAACACTGCCGGCATTTTTCCGGTTACGTAGCTCATGAGGGATAACAAATCCTCGCTGACACGTAATATCCATCCTTCTTTTACGGTAGGCGATATGGCAAACCCGCGATGGTTTATGACCCTGTTTCCGCGAGTCGTGTCTATGGACAGGAGCGCATCCAGTTCATCGGTTATTTCCTCCCTATTGGCGATCGCCATATCGATGGGGGAGCCCATGAAAGGAACCGGATCGTGAGGCTGGGTGGGGGCATTTGGACATATATGAGTAGAGACGAATACATCGCCCTTTAAGATATCTCCTTTGCTGTACATGTCGCCCAGGAGCATGGCGGCGGCTACGGCAGCTATTCCTCCATCAGCGTCCGAGACCAAGCCAAGCCTTTCCGGCCTTGCTCCCATACCCCCAAGTCTGCCTACTATGCCAAGCGTTGGGGCACATCTTCCGGATCTTTTGCCCTGGCTTCCCGGGATCCAAACCTTTACAAAATCCGTCTTACCGCCAGGGCCGGTTACTGTCTTTACCTCGACATCTCTAAGCCCTATCTTAACAAGTGTGTCTTTGACGTCCTGTCCGCTTACCTTGGGGTTGCTTAAAAGCTCTATGGCTTCGATGGTCCATTTTAGCGACATGATTCATACCTCCCTAAAATTTTAAGTAGCTTATTATCTCTTTTCCGATTACCTTCTCTACTGGCTCAAAAAGTTCTTTACACCGCATGCCTTCGCCTAGGATTAAATTGCGGGCAGAAGCCACGACAACTATTATTTTTTGCCCCTCACCAACTTCGGCGCTCGTTACGGGGATGCCATTTTCTGCATCAAGCGTCATGATGAGATCGGGAAAGGTGTTGATGCGTTTGCCTTTGCGCTCTAACGTCATGTATTCGTTCCAAAAGGTTATTTCATGACCGTCTTCCAATATAATCTTTCCGTGATCAAATCCTCCTTCGGAGACAAGCTCCTTATCCTTTACACGGGATGTTGTGATTACGTTACCTCCTAAAATATCCATTGAAGCAGAAGCTATAGCCTGCGGGTCGCTTGATTTTACCTTCATCATGGCCTCACCCAGATTGAAAGCCAATCTTATTGCGCCCGAGGCACCATGATCTTTTACGTAGGATGCCTTCACTGGATTTCTTGCCACGGCTACAAGGCCACCCGCACAGACGGCACATTGTCTCACCAAAGAAGAAGTTGATTCCAGGGCGCCTTTGAAAACTGCTTCCAAATGCTTCCCTATTTCAGGATTTCCTCCAACAGCACTTTGAACAGAGATGTAATCTTTGATACGATGCAATCCCATAGAACCCATCAAGCCAGTGGGATGAGCCCGCCCGTTACACGGGGCATCCACCAGCGATAGACCTAAAATAGCAGCTGGTACCCATCCGTTGAAGATAGACCCCCCTCCGCACTCGTTGGTGATGAAGGCATCTATCTTGGAAACGCCCACAGCGCGACACAGTTCGACGGTAAGTGCGTGATCCTGGTCCGTCACAAAGGCTTCTTTAGACGAAGGAGCCCCAACAGCAGAAGAGGTCAATACAACCGATTCGAGATCCACGTCATCGATCTCCTTTAGCAAGACCTTGCCAAGTCTCAATGCTGACCTTGCGAGCTTAATCCCTTCTGCCATTGAGCCGCCGCCGCCACCACCGAGCAGGCAGCCGCCGAGGGCTATGGCATCTACCATATCTTCGGTAATCAAGATTTCACTCAAATCAATTACCTCCTCTTTGCTCTAAAACTGCCCACAAGGCAGCCGCAGCTGCCTTCAGCGGATTTACTACAATTAGACCCGTTTCCTTTGCTATTAAAGATGAAATGCCTATAGTCGCCATTCCGGTACAGGCGAGGGCAACGACTTTGGCACCTTTTTGTCTCAGCTCATCTGCCGCCTTCAGCGTATTTGTCCTGCCCGCAAGGGTCATCAAGTCAAGCGTCGAAATTACGCCTTCAGGTCTTGCCCAGGCTATCATGCGATCCTGAAGTACCGCTTTCATACCCACGGGCACTTCATCTGTAATCCCCAAGACCCCAACGGGAAGATCGAAGGAAAGGGCAATGCAGGCCGTCGTCCTCCCTGCGCCCACTACGGGTATCGAAAGCATATCTTTAAGCTCGTTTACTCCAGGGTCTCCTGCACAGCTTACCAATATACCGTCGAAACCTTCGCTTTCGAATTCCTTTGCCAGGTTTATGACCTTCGGAACGGCCGCTTGCTCCGTCGTGTCATCGTGTATGCCTTCCGGCTGATCAGGAATGCAGCGCGATACCACCTCCAGCCCCGGAAACCACGACATCACCTTTTCCCCGTGAAGTTCGAGCAAATCCCGATCGCTTGTAGTAAGTACCCTTATTAGACCTACTTTTGCCATTTTTACCACCATCCAAAACTCCTCCCTATAGAAAAGAAAAATCCGTATATGCCGTCTCCCGCAATGAAACCAGATCCATAAAGCTCCAATTTTTCTTTGTGCGTTCTTTCATAAATACGCCTTATGCCAACAGCAACAAAAAGTCCAATCCCGTAAATAGGATTGTTTATCAGTAACCCCGTGGCAAAAAGAATGCCTAATGCTCTTTTAGCTCCACCAATAGATTGAATAATCGCCCCAGGTATCGCCCATATGATCAGCTGTCTGAGAATTTGTGGGCTTGAACCAGCTTGAATTGTGACTGCGAAGGCACGACTTACAGGGGGAATCAAATCCAACTTAAAGTGCATGTTCATAAATAAAGCCACCGCAATCATAGCAACTACACCGCCTATCATCTCCGAGATGAACTGCTGACGTCTTCCATCCAGCTCGTAAGGAATATTTTTGCCCATTCCCCTTATGATCCAGCCGGTTTTTAAGTCATAGCCCATGTCCGCAAAGCAAGGACCGGTGCTTGCCACATATCCGGAAAGCAGAGCAAGGGCAAGGGGAGGAAAGTTCATGAACAAACCTATGGATAGGAAAATTATCGTGATAGCAAAACCAGGAAACCATCCAGAGTGCATGGCGCACAAACCCACAAGTATCGGAGCTATGAGCGCTGATATACCAGACCATAGAACCCATAGCGCCAATCTCGAGATCGTCATCTCTGCAAATATCCCAGAGATAAATGCTAAGATCAACGCTCCAAATATGAAAAGAAGAAAAGAGGTAACAATTGCCTTCTTCGTTTGAGAACTATTCACTGTGGGTATGTATTCTGCATCTACCGTTTTATTCGCCGGATCGCTCTTTCGAAATATTATGACAATAGCTTGAATTAGAGACACCAATCCAGCACCAATCATGACACCATGTGGTATGTAGGTTTTACCCAAATCTACAGGAAGGCCAGCTATTCCCATAGAGGACATAAAAGAGGAAATATAGGGGAAATAACCTCTTAAGATTAAGCCCACACCTAAAGCCATCATGGCAGAAGGGTTTGCTATGAAAGCGATGCCAACGCCTGCCATTGGAAGTCCACTTGGTAATATTGGTTTTATCCTTAGAGCTGTGCCTAAAGCACCCAAAAGGATTCCGTGAAATAAAGTCCTCGCTTTAGCTCCACCTTCATCTCCGGCAATCAGCGCAGCGGCAGTGGCAACACCGGGAGGCCATGAGCCTACAGCGGGAAACAGTTCTGAATCATAAACTTTGTAAACAAAATATATACCAAGCAAAGTCGCAATAGTACTTCCCAAAAGCATCGGTACCAGCAACTTTAAATCGCCAAATGCGTACAATATGCCCACGGCTAGAAGCCCACAATTTGCAGCCGCAAAACCTCCTGCTGATGTCATTGTCTGAACTAAATTTTGTCGATCGAGGTTTCTGAACTTGGATAGAGCCGCTGAAGGAATTCTGGCGATCGACATCGCTATCAATGCACCGATGATGGAAGTGTTAGGAGTTATACCAATACGCGCGATAATTTGCATGCATATAACAGCCGCAAAAAAGGTTACACAAAGGCTCACAATAAATGTTTCTTTTTCTATTGCCTTAACGTGTTGATAGGATTTTTCTGACACTTTACTTTCCCTCCTTCTTACTGATTATTTTTTCAAAGTAAAAGTATACCGAGTAGGAGTGGGGGGATTTACATTTCATCCGTAAAAGCAAGATATAAAATTCTAGAGGAGAGGTAATATTTAAATTACCCAAAACGGAGAGCTAGTAACAGTATGTAGTTTCTATTAAGTGATATGACTAAATAAAATATAGGAAAACATATTGACCTTGCTACGCAACACAATAAGTACTTAATTTCACATTAATATGAGCATTAAGTACAAACACAAATAAGTACGGATGAGTAATTGGATAGGCTGACCTCCTTTTTGGTCAAATCTTATTGTTCAATAGCATTATCATTCGTCGATAGCATTGTAATTCATCGAGGCAATATAATAATTATGAGGCTTAAGACTAAATTTAACTCTTAAATCCGATCAAAGTAACACAATTTTTTATTTTTTCTCTACAGGTATTTGAAAATATTCATCAAGTTTCCATTGGCGTATTTCATCTATTTTGGGTGGTTCGTATGCTCCTACTTTACTGATTGTCCAATTGAGTTTATCTCTGCAACTTACTAAGTGTTCGGCTTCTTTACATGCTGCTATCATGGAATCGATTGCTGGTACACCTATGCAATCTTGGATTTTCTCGAAAAACCCAAATTCTTTTGTGCACCCCAAAATAATTACTTCAGCCCCATCCTCCTTTACTGCACGTTCTGCTTCCTTTAGAATTCTTTCTTCGGCAAGTTCCTTTTTCTCTTGAAAATCGAGGACGCCCAGTTCAACAGAGCGAAATGATGCCAACCTATTTTCAAACCCGTATTTTCTTACGTTTTCCTTCATATAGGGGATCACCTTCCGACGTCCTACTATTATCGAAAAGCTGGCTCCCAGTTTAGTAGCTATCGACAAAGAGGCTTCACAAGGCGCAGTAACTACAAGTCTATCGCTCATTTCCCTAGCCTCGTACAAAAAGGGGTCGTAAAAACACCCGATAATTGCAGCATCAAATCCATCAATTTCAGCTTGCTTTATCGTATTCAAGAGTTCAGGACCAATTAAAGCGGAGTAGTACAGGTATTCCAAATGATAAGGGGCTTTACTTAAAGAAGTTGCACATATAGTGCAGTTTTCCGCGTATTTAAGAAGATAGTTTTCAATTTCATTATCATAAGTATTGTAGCCAACAGGGCTAATATACATCAATTTTTTAACCATCTTCTAAAATCCTCCATCTAGTAGTATTTAAAACTAATGCAAATTTTATGTCAATATTTCTTGATATTTTAACAATTTAACATGTACTTTTTAGTACAAATGACACCGGACATGATGTTCTGCTTCAAATTCTTTCATTTCAGGATCTACTTCTTTACATTTATCCATTGCAAATGGACATCTGAGATTGAAACTGCAACCTGGCGGAATATTAACAGGGCTTGGGATTTCACCCCGTGAAGTTATTTTTTTAGGTTTCAGCTGTTCTTCTTCGCCAGTAACAACCGGTATAGAAGATAGCAACATCTGCGTGTATGGATGGAGGGGATTTTCAAAAAATTCTCTTGTTTTAGCAATTTCACACATCTTTCCTAAGTACATTATTGCCACTCTATGGGCCACATTTCTCATTAAGCTTAAATCATGGGTAATAAAGAGGTATGACAATCTGTGTCTTTCTTGGAGATCTACAAGTCGATTAATGACTTTTGCTTGAATGGAAACATCCAAGGCGGATGTTGGCTCGTCTAGTAGGACTAAATCGGGGTCGGTCGCAAGGGCATGAGCTATGGCGACAAGTTGGCGTTCACCACCGCTTAGAGACCTAGAGAATCGATGAACATAAGTCGGGGAAATTCCAACCTCTTCAAGAAGTGCTTCCGGAGAGCTAGGGAATTCACCATTACTGTTATTTTTATGTAATTTCAGCGGGATGGACAAGATCTGTCGAATCGTTCTTCTAGGATTTAAAGAGGAATTAGGATCTTGAAATACAATTCGTATTCTACCTTTCATTTCATGGGGCCTGAATTTGCTAGGGAAGGATATATCCTGACCTTTATATGTAATTTTTCCCTCAGTTGGCGCATACATTCCTACAACTGTATAAGCCACTGTGCTTTTCCCAGAACCAGATTCTCCAACAAGGCCAAGAGTCTCTCCTGGAAATATTTCAAGATTAATCCCATCAACGGCTTTTACAAAAAGCCCTTTTTTATATGGGAAATACTTTTTCAACATGCTCAACCTTAAAACAGGCACATTCATTTACATTTCTCTCCCCGCTAATTCGGATTGATAACGTGACATGCTACAAAATGATCTTTTTCATATATTTTTAACTCAGGTTTTCTTTGGCTACACTCCCCTTTATCAGCAAAAATGCATCGTGGCTGAAACCGACAGCCCGGTGGGGGATTTAAGTAACCAATCATTTCTCCTGGTATGCCCTCCGCAAAGCCCTCTCCTGTCAATTTAGGCACACATGCCAACAATGCTTTCGTATAGGGGTGAAGGGGGTTTGCAAAAATCAAACGAGTCGGGCCTATTTCTACAATCTCTCCGCCATACATGACACAAACGCGATCTGTGGCTTCTCTAACAACTCCTAATGAATGTGTGGCCAAAATTACTGACATGCCTGTTGTTTTCACTAAATTATTTAGGAGCCTTAAAATTTGATCCTGTATAGTAACATCAAGAGAGGTGCCAGGCTCATCAGCGAGCAATAACTTTCTTTCTGTCGCCACTGACATTGCGATGCATACACGTTGCCTCATCCCCCCGCTTAGTTGAAACGGATATGACTCGAAAATTCTCTCCGGATCAGGTAAAAGTACATCAGAAAGCGCTTTTAGAGCTATGTTTTTTACGTCATTTTTGTTAAGATTGACATTCCTGGCTTGCAAGCTCGCTTTTATCACTGACGTTATTTGCTCTCCAACCGTGAAAACAGGATTCAGGGAGCTAGTCGGATCCTGAAATATCATGGACATTTCCGTTCTTCTCATGTTTAACAATTCTGGATGACTTATTCTGCTGAGATCCTTTCCTTTGTATAAGATGGTGCCCCGTGAAGTGGCATTGCTATCAAGCACCCTTAAAAGGGCCCTAAAGGTAGTTGTTTTGCCACAACCTGTTTCTCCAACCAAGCCAAGCCTTTCACCCTCAACGAGACTAAAGGAAATGTCGTTTAAAACGTGCAACAAGCCTTCGTAAACCCTGTAATGGACGTTAAGATCTTTGACTTCAAGCAATACAGTATCATTCATTGTTTTTCCTCCGTTGAAAAGAGATCTCTAAAGCTATCGCCCAATAAGTTAAACGAAAGAACAATTATCATTATTGCCAGAGCTGGAAATACGGTTAGCCACCATTGTGTAGGCATGTACTTGGCTCCGTCCGATATCATAGTTCCAAGGGCTGGTGTTGGTGGCTGTTCACCTAAACCCACAAAGCTTAGTGCAGCTGCTGTCATGATGACAATTCCCATATCGAGAGTCATCTTCGTCAATATGGGAGACAAACAATTTGGAAGCATTTCCCTGAAAATTATATGTACCCAACTGGCTCCCAGCAGTTGCGCTGAGCGAACATAATATTCCCTATTTAAAGTAACTGCCATACCGTAAGCTAATCGGGCATACCATGTCCACCACGTAATGGTTATAGCTAGCATAGCATTCATTAGATTTGGCTTGAGAAGCGCTGCAACCGATAACGCCAGAATTAAAGGCGGAACGGCAAGGAAAATGTCGGTAAGCCGGGTAATAAAAGAATCGATTAATGAACCTTGGAAATAGCCTGCTATTAGACCCATGGTTGTGCCAAAGGGGACTGAAATACTTAGGACCACGACTCCCATCAATAGAGTCGACCTAAGAGCAAATATTATACGGCTAAAGACATCTCTTCCCATGGGGTCGGTCCCGCATAAATGTTTTAGGCTGGGTGGTTGATTGGCATTGATAAAATCAACCACCTTGCCGGCGTGGCTGGGATAAGGAGCAATATAGGGAGCAAATATCGCAGCTAAAACTATTACGATAACACCTATGAAACCTACTATGGAAAGTTTATTTTTAGATAAACGATACCACGCTCTTTTTGCTTTATCAGTCAAATTTCTAAGGGATCCATACTTGTCAGCGCTCATAAATATTATCACTCTCCAGCTTTAAGCCTAATTCTGGGGTCTATGATAGCCACGAGTATGTCAACAAATATGTTGGCAATTATGAAAACAAATCCCACGATGCAAATGACCGCACTCACTGCGTTTAAGTCTTTAAATAGCATGGCTTCCACTCCGTAACGCGAGAGCCCTGGCCAGTTAAATATAGATTCAACTAAAAAAGCATTAGCGAACAATGCACCGATTTGTAGCGCTAATACGGAAACGGCAGGGATTACAGAAGGTCTAAGCAGGTATTTAAAAAATATCTCCCTTTTGCTTAATCCCTGAGCCGTTTCCATGACAATGTAATCTCGCTCACTATTGTCTATCATTGAAGAACGGGTAATCCTCGCCAGTTGAGCCATACCATTCATTGCAAGGGCAGTCGCTGGGAGGAGAAGGTGAACAAAAGCATCTACTGCGACAGGAAAATCACCCCGTAAAATACTATCCACCACGATCATCCCTGTAATCGGTTGAACGCCTAATCCAACGCTTGTACGTCCTAAAACTGGGAGAATTGGCCATTTGTAACCAAAAAGGAGCATAAACAAGACTGCGAAAACAAATGAAGGTGTTACAACACCTATATAAGCTACTATCCTAAGAAAGTAATCCATATAACTGCCTTGGCTTGCAGTTGCAAGAACTCCGAGAAATATCCCGAAAACACATTGAATTATAGCTGCAACAATCACAAGTTCTAATGTGGCAGGCAAATAAATCTTAATGTCATCCGTTACCGATCTCATCGTCATTAGCGATAGTCCAAAATCTCCTTTTAATACACTGGTTATCCAATGAAAATACTGGTACATCACGGGTTGATCGAGCTTTAATTCGCTCCTTAATGCCTCAACTGCCTCTTCTGTTGCTCTGGGTCCTAATGCCATGCGTGCAGGATCACCGGGCACAACTCTGGATAAAGTGAATATGATGATCGACAGCCCAACTAGGGCTACTAACGACCACAAAGTGCGCTTACAAATAAAGCGAAAGATCTCCATGGATTTTGCCTCCCTGACACTAGCAATAAATTAGCTGCCGGCTTATTCTTTAAATTGGACGCCCAACATGTACAGCAAATCTAAACCTGGAACAATAGTTTTTCCTTGTTTCCCAAGTTCCGCAGGCTCCCACGTAAGGTAACCCGATTGATAGGCGTGAACTTCCGGCTCCTCAAAGATTGGAATATGGGGCTGGTATTCTACTATTAATTCTTGCGCTTTGCGATAAAGCTTAAGCCGTTCATTGAAATCGGTCTCCTTAAGGGCCCTGTCAATTGCTTCGTCGATATCGGGATATCGAACCCAACTAGTGTTGGTATATGTCCCGATTGATTCTGAATGATAAATTGCCCGCAGGAGCGAGCCTGCTTCACTGTAATGTGAGGACTCACTAATGGTTGTGCCATGAGGGGTATCTTCCAAACGTGATGCCTGGTCAACAAACTTAGCCCAAGGAACTTTAACAACTTCAACATTAACTCCCAGCTTATCGAAGTAAGTTTGGAAAGCTAAAGCCAGTTTTTCCCTATCTGGGACGTCAGCTACCCATGCTATTTCAACAGGAAATTGATCAGGATTGTCGGCATATTTGGAAAGAGATAACTCTTCTTTTGCCTTCTCCAAATCATAATCATAATAGGGCAAATCAGAGGCTGCACCTATAAGCGAAAGTGCGATTGGGGCTTTAGGTTGTTTTCTCCATGGAAAAATTTGGAGTAATGCTTTGTAATCTATTGCATAAGACAGAGCTTTTCTAAAATGTACATCATCAGTAGGGGGTTTGGCATTGTTCAATGATAGGTACAACATTTTACCGTTGGATATTGCAAATATATCGATTCCTTTGACTTTTTCGAGACTTTTGTAGGTTTCAACAGGCTGATATTCGTCAGTAAACTCAAGTTGTCTGCGCATTATCATAGTTCTAACAGTTACAGGCTCAGAAACGGCGAGCAATTCGAAGCCTTCCGGATTGCCTGGACTGAACCCCTTCCAATATTCTGGGAACTTAACCGCTCTTAAGTGTTGATTGTGTGCCATTTCTACAACCTTATAGGGACCACTCCCGGCGTCGTTATTTATGAGCCAATTTGTGCCATAGTCTTTAAATTCGCCGTAATTTCCGTCTTGTAAATGTTCTAGAACTTGTTTTTTGTTGACGATATAAAATCGGTTGAGTGTAGAAAGAAATGGACCAAAGGGCTCGCTTAAAGTGATTAGAACAGTATCATCTGAAGGATTTGAAATATCCTTCACCAATCCTTCAAACAAGTAGGAAAAGCCTCTTTTGACTGTCAAGAGCCTTTTCATGCTGAATACAACGTCATCTGCGGTTAATTTGTCCCCGTTATGAAATAATATGCCATCGCGAATTTTAAATGTGTATTTTAGACCATCTTCTGATACCGTCCAAGACTCGGCAACACCATTTTTTAGGTTGCCTAAATAATCTTGAAATACCAAAGAATCGTATAAATTTACTAAGGCGATCTGAGAGGCTCGATCATGTCCTTGCGCTGGATCTATGTTGGGTGTATTAGAAGCAGTAAACCTCACTATACGGTCGTCAACGGTGGCCCAAGCGCCACCAGCCAAAATCATCAACACACACAAGATTGCCATGACGATCCGTGTAACTACTTTCTTACCTGCCATATTTCATCACCCTTTTAGATTAGATATGTACTTCTCTTGCTTTTCTCGATACGAAACAGACACCTCCAATTTAGCTGAAAGTTCAATTTGCCAACTCAACCATGGCAGTACCCATTATTTGAAGAATCTTTAAATACTCCTCCAAGTCTATGAACTCATCTGCTTGATGTGCAACATCCGGGCTCTCGGGAAACTTTGGACCGAAGGCTACTATATTTGGAAGGGCTTTAGCGTAAGTACCCCCGCCCATCGATAACAATTTCGCTTCTTGTCCAGTCTTTTCTTCATATACTTTCTGAAGTTTTTTAATCAAAATGCTGTCCTTCGGCATGTTAAGGGGTGCTTTCTTGCGAAGGATGTTCAAGGAAAAGCCTTCCTTCTGCGATAAGGATTCTAAAGACAGAATTACATCTTCAAATTTAAAAGAGACAGGAAAACGTATATCCAAAATTAAAGACAGACAACCATCCTCAAAGTTAATTTGTCCTAAATTGCATGTTAGTTTACCTGATAATTCATCCTCCAAAAAAATTCCTAAGTTAACACCGTTAACGTCACCGTAGAAATATCCGCTCAGTCCCCTTAAACTTTCCCCCCAATCTTCATCGATTGAATATCCTAAAAGATATAAAAGGTTAGCTATGGCATTGACGCCCAGTTCGGGTGTACTCCCATGGGCCGCAACCCCAGACACCTTGATCGTCGCGATTTCGCTCTCTGCATTAACTGCGACTTTTATGCCCTTTTCGCGTGCAACTTTTTTAAAGGCGTTTAATATCTTTTGTTTTTCGGAAAGATCAAAAAAGCGGATTTGGGCTTCTGCTTCAGAGGGTACCACATTAGGTACAGTACCGCCACAAATTCCTAAAAGCAACGCTTTGGAGTTATTGGGCTGTATAAAAGGGACTTTAATACGTACATGCAGCTGTCCTTTTTCATAGGCAACTATAGGAAACTCTCCATCTGGGGTAAACCCCATTATAGGTATTTCCCCGCCATGCTCTAAGTAGTAATGCATGTCCTTCATACCGCTTTCCTCGTTAGTTCCAAATAAGATACGAATTCTGCGTTTTACAGGAAAAGAAAGTTCCTTTATAGCGTACAAAGCCCATAACGCACCTATAATGGGTCCTTTGTCGTCCATTACTCCTCGTCCGAACATTTTATTTCCATGTATCTCTCCGCCAAAAGGAGGACGCGTCCACCCTTCTCCGGAAGGCACCACGTCGAGGTGCCCTAGAACGACAATCATGTTTTCGCTTTCGCCGTATTCAGCCCAACCAACATATCCATCCAAGTCGTACGTTTTAAATCCCAGCGAAGACGCCGTTTTTAAAGCATGATTCAATGCCTCTTTCACTTGAATTCCAAAGGGAGCGTCCAAGGTAGGATCTCCTTGAATGCTCGGAATCCTTATAGATTCTTGAAGATTTAGTATTATTGATGGAAATAAATTTGCAATTCTAGCATCAAGAGATGTCATAGTATTTTCCTCTTCTCACTTTCTGTGGCAGGATTAATAACTCGGAATACCCATTTTTCTGCAAATTTCGGCTGCTTTAGGGTCTTTATAAACACCGTTTTCTTCAAACAAAACGTCATCAAGCAATATCGTTGGATTCAATGTAACTCCATCGGTATGTGATGCCGCTGACCAGCCCTTACCCATGATCTGTTTGCCTTGACTCCCAAATCCAAATTCTATGCATCCAAAAATCCTCTCGTCTTCTACAATTCGCCCTGTAGGCGCGGTTACGCCTGGATTGAAGCCAAGAGAGTAGTGAGCGAGCCTAAACATATTGGGATCGTTGAAGGATTTAAGCCAGGTTTCAAAAATTTTTGCTTCTCTTCCTCCGGAAATTGACTGTATTACCCCCTTTTCTATTTCTAACGCGATTGGCTCTCTTATGATTCCAAGTTGTGCTGGAGGAAATACCGCAGCGTCAAATACTATGGTGCCGTTTATTGTCTCTTCAACCGGACACCAGCTTACTTGCCCCGCTAACATGACAGGGTATCCCTTTTTGGTAGCTTTTTCTCCAGAGAGGCGTATTTTACGTCCTTGATTATATGCCACTAGATCTGTGCCGCTAGGATTTTTAACTTCAACCTTATTTGCTTTTCCAAGTATTTCCTGGAGGTGACGCCCAAGCTCCACGACCATGTCGTAATCTATTCTTTCTACACAGTTAACTAGCATCATCACATCCATGCCCGTTAGGTTGATGTACCTGCATCCCTTGTCCATGGCGTCTCTCCAGGTTTGAGAGTGCATAACGGTGGCGTAAGCTATCTCTATCCACACGTCGGCATTTGCAGTAGCCGCAGCCATATGAGCTGGCATTTCGCTTGCGAAGGTCTTAATCGGAGTAGGGTAGTACAATATAATGGGTTTAGCTCCAATTGCGTAAGCAGCGTCTCCGATCGCCTCGGCAACCCTCCTGTCGCCCGAGCTGTCACAGGTCACCACTACGGTCTCTCCCTCTTTTGCGAGCATAACGTCTCGCACCAATTTCAATGCGCCATTCATAGTTTCCATTGAACAATATTTTTCCGTTGGTTCTATTCCGCTTTTAAATTCCACCGTTAAGCCACCTTCCCTTTTATATGTTACTTTGATTATAGCTGACCATGTAGCCTTTTACATTGGACGCATTGATAAACAAGTAAATATTATTTGTAATTTTCGAACAATTTGCGATTATCATAATATTTGATTTGTTAAATATTACAAAGATTATGTTAATATATTGGGGGAAATGACAAAGCATTCCTCAAAAAGGTCGATTCCCCGGAGGGATAAAAATGTCTCTGACTGTAGAAGAGATGTTACAAATTGGCGTCCTAAGTGATGTGAAAATTCTGGCTGGCGAACAAGGGCTGTCTAACCGAATTGTTAAAACTGTGGTGGTAATAGATGTACCAAATGCTGGTCAATGGGTGAGAGGCGGTGAATTTTTACTTACGTCAGGATATCTTTTCGCGAATGACTCTCTATCATTCGTTGACCTAGTAGATAGCCTCGCCAAGAAAAATGCAGCTGCACTGGGCGTTAAAATCGGACGTTTTCTGAACAAGGTGCCGGAGGAAGCGATAGCAAAGGCTAATAAATATGATTTTCCGATATTAAAAATCCCAACCTTCATGAATCACGTTGACATAATAAACCCGGTGCTTTCGGCAATTGTAAACAGTCAATACAAACTGCTGGAGACAACTGAAGCTATAAGAACAGAATTCCTCAATTCTCTTCTTTTGAACAAGGGAATTGAGGACATGCTCAATATTCTTGCAAGGTTCTTAAACGTTGGTGTAGCGTATATAGATGAAATTTTTGGTATCGGTTACGGTTCCGAAAATAGTTCCTTTAAAGACACTTGCGTCGTGCCTGATATGTTAAGCGAAATAATAAAGGATTATACCCATGTAAAAATTACCAACGCAAATAAAACGATTGGACACCTAGTTTTTGAAAAAGAGCCCAGTTACTTGACTCGCTTCGCTGATGTTGCAATTCGCGAAGCACAAAGAGCACTCTTATTACACTTTCAGAGGATGGAATTTGCATCCAAAGTTGAAAGACGACACAAAGACGCATTCATAAAGGATATTCTATATTCCAAGTTTAAAAAACCAGCCGAGGTTTTCCTGCAAGCGAAAGTCCACGGGTGGGATCCAGGGTGGAAGCTAGTTGTAGCTACTATAAAAACTATCGAAGAAAATAAATCCACTAATAATACAACTACTGATGCTCTCCCAACTACTGATGCTCTTGTTGAAGAGGAGGAGCATTTATTAAACTTTTTAAATGAGAAGCTCAATGTCTACTTCCCAGGAACAATGGCAACGAACATCAGTCCATATTTTGTAGCATTAATACCCCTGAAAGAAGAGAAGGACTACATCGGTCTATGCAAAACAATAGAAAAGTTGCACGACGTACTCACGCGATATATGGAAAGTGACGTTGTTGTTTCTGTAAGTTCGGCGAAAAAAGACTTATCAGAAGCACCGCATGCCTTTTCTGAGAGTTTGGAGACTTTGGATATTTTAAGGCGAATGGAACAAAAACCGGGTGTGTATTCTTGGTGTGACCTAGGGGTAGAAAAGATATTGTGTGCTCTCAAGGGCTCTGAAATAAGCCGAAACTTTTGGAGAAAAACCTTGGGCAAACTTATTGACACGAAAGATGAAAGCTCCCTATTTTTATTCCAAACGCTTGAAGCTCTTATATCAAATGATTGGCAGCTAAAACAAACGGCGGACTTTCTTCACATTCACTACAATACCTTAAAATATAGGATCAAAAGATTAGAAGATATTTTAGGGATTGATGGGTTATCGGAAGGAAAAAGGCGTTTTGATATCAGCTTAGCCTTCATGTTGTACAAATTGGAAAATAGCGATCCTTTAACGCAGTGCAGTAGATTAACACATAATTAAATATTTCACTATCTGGCAACAATTTTTGTAGACTACTGCTGAATTTGCTTCTTGTTATCGTGCTAATAGCTGGTAATTTTACAATTCATCAATTACAAAAATGACACCAACAAAAATGACCCTGTGAAATTTCTGTCTCTTCAGGTTCTTTTTCCGCGCATATTTCTTTCGCTTCCACGCATCTGGTATGAAAAAGACAACCTTTAGGAGGATCAAGAGGGCTTGGAATCTCGCCACGTGGCACTTTGCGAATCCTTTTCCCCTTGCCCACGCTGGGTACGGCCTCTAAAAGGCTTATCGTGTAGGGATGCCTTGGTTTTAAAAATACATCGTCTTTACTTCCTATCTCCATTATCTTGCCCAAGTACATGACTGCTACGTGGGAAGCAATGTGGTCTACTACGGCAAGATTGTGGGTTATAAACAAATAGGTCAGTGCGAGGCTTTCTTTGAGCTCCTGTAATAAAGCTAAAGTTCTTGCTTGGACGGAGACGTCTAAGGCTGAGGTAGGCTCATCTAGAACCAAGAACTTGGGTCTTAACACTAAAGCCCTGGCTATGGCAATCCTTTGACGCTGCCCACCGGAAAATTCGTGAGGATACCTAAACATATGTTCCTCTCGCAGTCCGACGCACTCCAAGATTTCCTTGATCCTTATGTATATTTCGTCAGAGGGGAGCTTATAGTGTATCTTTAAACCTTCACCAATAATATCCTTTACTAGTTTCCTAGGATGGAGCGAATTGTAGGGATCCTGTTGAACGATCTGCATTTGCCTTCTGTATTTGATCAACTCTTTTGGTTTCAGCATCGTGATGTCTTGGCCATTGAGATATATCTTCCCTGATGTGGGTTCGATCAGTTTCAGTATTACTCTTCCGAGCGTGCTTTTACCAGACCCAGACTCTCCTACGACGGCAAAGATCGCGCCCTTTGGAATCTTCAGGGAAATGCCATTGATGGCTTTAACCTGAAGTGGCCTTGATAGTATAGATTTCTTAATGTCAAAATATTTCCTCAAGTTTTCTATCTCAACGAGGGCTTCCACGCTTAGGCCTCCTTAAAAACTGTCAGAATAAAGATGACATGCCACGAAATGACTTGGTTTTACTTCCTTCAGATCTGGAAGTTCTACGCGACATTTATCAAAACAAAAATCGCACCTGGGATGAAACCTGCACCCCGGAGGCGGGGCTATCAAATCAGGAACAGAACCAGGAATGCCCGATAAGACCTTCGAAGCTCCTATGATAGGTATAGAATCTATCAACCCTTTGGTATAAGGATGCAAGGGTTCTTCAAAAATCTCCTCCGAGCTTGAGATCTCAATGGCGTTTCCGGCGTACATGACGGTAATTCTATCGCAAAACTCCGAAGCAATTCCAAGATCGTGGGTTATAAGAATAACGGCATTTCTTCCTATCCTGACAAGTTCATCGAGTAACTGAAGTATCTGTGCCTGAATGGTTACATCCAGTGCGGAAGTCGGTTCATCGGCGATCAAAAGCTTTGGTTTTACCGCAAGAGCCATGGCTATCATTACTCGCTGAGCCATACCACCGCTTAATTCGTGAGGATATAGATCCATCGACCTTCTCCAATCAAGGCCTACCATTTCAAGAATCTCGGGAGCCAGCTCGTAGGCATCACCCATGCTAATTTCACTGCTATGAGCGATTGACTCGGCGATTTGAAATCCCACCTTAAAGACGGGATTAAGGGCAGAGATAGGCTCTTGAAATATCATAGACATCTTTTTGCCTCGAACTGTTTTATCCATCTCTTCTTCCGTTATTTTTAAAAGGTCGGTTCCTTCAAACAAAACCTGCCCCTCGATTATCTCACCGGGGGCATCTATAAGCCTCATGATGGAAAGAGCAGACACAGACTTGCCACAACCCGTCTCTCCCACAATCCCTAGACGTTCCTCTTCGTTAAGCCACAATCTAACGCCATTTAGAGCCTTGATTATCCCTCTGTATGTCCGAAAGATGACGCGCAAATTATTTACCTCAAGCAACCTCGCCATCGATCGAGTTACCTCCTAATTCTAGGGTCCATGATATCGCGTATACCGTCGCCAAGCAGATTAAAACCTAAAACTACGAGCGCTATGAATAAACCTGGAAAAGTTGATATCCACCACTGCTGTACAAGGTAGCTTCTACCATCGCTCACGATTGCACCCCATTCAGGCGTAGGAGGTTGCGCTCCAAGGCCAAGGAAGCCCAGCCCTGCAGCGGTTAGTATAATTGACCCCATCCTCAAGGATAGCTGGACTAACACAGGTGACATGCACATGGGCAATACATGAAGGAGTAATATTCTAGTGTTACTGGCGCCAAGGGCCCTGATAGCTTCAATATAGGGTAGGGATTTTATCTTCATGGCTTCAGCGCGCGCCAACCTCGCTATCACGGTCCATCCCACTAAAGATATCGCTATGATAGCATTAAATACCCCTCGACCAAGCATGGCAGACAAAGCCATGGCTAAGATTAAATTGGGAAAAGATAAAAATACATCTGTAATCCTCATCAAAACGTCATCTATAATGCCACCAAAATAGCCCGCCGTGATGCCCACGGCAACCCCTATCGTTCCGCTGATAACGGTTACAAGCAAAATAATACCAACCTCGATGCGAGCTCCGTATACGACTCTGCTGAAGATATCCCTTCCGAACTGATCCGTACCGAATATGTGATCACTGCTAGGAGGAAGCAGGCTCCTTGAAATATTTATCTCTATCGGATCATAGGGAGCAATCGCGGGCGCAAAAATGGCTATCACGATGAAAAAGGCCACCAATATGGTGCCAATCATGGCCAATCTATTTTGCCTCCACAGGTAAAGCGTATGTTTCCAATCCTCGATCAAAAGCTGACGACGCGATATAGCGACGTTTGAACGTTCCGTCTGCAAGCACGATCCCTCCTAAACTCGCATCCTAGGATCCAACGCAGCATAAATAATATCGACAACTAGGTTAACCAGGGAATAAACGATGGCAACAAATAAGGTGCCTCCCATGATTGCTGGGTAATCCAAAAGAAGCAAAGAATTTACTATGTAACGCCCAAGGCCTGGCCAACCAAATATAGTTTCGGTTAAAACAGCTCCCTCAAGCAAGCCGCCAAAGGTCAACCCAATGACAGTAACAACAGGTATTAAAGCGTTACGCAAGGCATGTCTATATATGACGAGCTTTCTTCCTATTCCCTTCGCCCTTGCGGTCCTTATGAAATCTTGTCTTAAGACATCTAGCATGCTCGAGCGCATGATTCGGGCAATGGACGCAGTGGAGGAGTATCCAAGAACTACAGCTGGCAATATTATGTGCGACAAAGCGTCTTTAAAGGCTTCGAAATTTCCTGCAAGCAAAGAATCCAACAGCAAAAGACCGGTAACCTTGGGCGGCAAATAAGTGAATATGCCAACACGTCCACTGCCAGGCAACCAGCCCAAACGATAATAAAATAAAATCAAAAGCAAAAGTCCGGTCCAAAAGACCGGCATCGATACGCCTAATATCGAAAATACCCTACAAAAGTGATCTATTAGCTTGTTTCGATGTACGGCAGAAAAAATTCCAAGAGGCACTCCTAAAACTACGGAGATTAAAGCCGCCACTATGGCAAGCTCAAGTGTTGCGGGAAAAAATTCTGCTATATCTTTTATAACGGGCCTGTTGCTCTTAATGGATATCCCGAAGTCGCCTCTAACCACGCCAGACATGAAATCAACAAACTGAGCATATAAAGGTTTATCCAGGCCCAGGCGCCTTCTCATTTCATCAACCAGTTCTATTGGAGCGTTACCCCCTAAAATAGCTCCTACCGGGTCTGCAGGTATTGCTCTAGCCACAACGAAAACTACCACGGAAACACCAAAAAGGACAATGAGCATCAAAAATAACCTTTTTATGACGAATGTTTCAAGCCTCATTTTATATTTTAATCCCCCTGCCTTTTAGTCAGAAAGATATTATACACTTTAAACAGAGAAGGGGCCTTTAAAAACAGAACCCCTTCCCTTTAGACACTGACTTCCACGTATAATTAAGTTCTAATGGAAACGAAATAAGGTGATTCTTAGTTTTTACTTCTTTGAGATTTTTGTAAAGTCAAAGGTAATGCTATAACCAGCCGCTGCATCCTCAAATCCAAGCACGTTATCCCTTATGACCCAAAAATCCAGTGGTTGGTAGAGCATGACGAATGGGCTTTTTTCGATCCAATATTCCTGAAGCTCCTTGTAAAGTTCAAGTCGTCGCTCTTCGTTTAATTCTAAACCGGCTTTTTCCGCCAAATCCGCGGCATGATCA
>Ga0208693_1000965_pt1 | contig 21588 bp, 24 predicted proteins | sample AD_UKC071_MetaG_FD_184438 | JGI IMG/M metagenome (GOLD analysis project Ga0208693, IMG submission 184438) | Active sludge microbial communities of municipal wastewater-treating anaerobic digesters from USA - AD_UKC071_MetaG (SPAdes) (version 2) | ecosystem: Engineered > Bioreactor > Anaerobic >... | reverse complement strand
CACAACGGAGGGAATGGACGTCGAACAACAAAAAGACCTGGCCGACCGTCTTTCCGACAAACTTCCTTCCTCAATCGTGTTTATCGCCAATATCGTTGCCGAGAAGGTCGTTTTTGTTTCGAAAAATAAAATCGACAAACTTCATGCCGGCGAGACCGTCCGACTGGCGGCCGGGATCTTGGGCGGCGGCGGCGGTGGTCGGAAAGACTTCGCCCAGGCGGGCGGCCGCGACGCGGCGCGCCTCGCCGAGGCCGTGGCCGCGGTCAGGACCATGATAACGGAACGTCTATGAGAATACTAGGGCTGGATTTGGGATCGAAAACGCTGGGAATGGCGATCAGCGACGAAACGGCCACGATCGCGACGCCGCTTGGCACCGCTCGCATTCCCGAATACGATTTGGAGGCGGCGCTTGAGGCCGCTCTTGATGTCATCGACAAATATCGGGTTGAAAAAATTGTCTTGGGATTGCCGCGGCATATGAGCGGCGATATGGGTACTCTGGCCGAGTATTGCCGGAGATTTGAAAAACTGTTATCGGAAAGTTCTGCTTTGGAAGTGATAATGATCGACGAACGGTTGACATCGCGGATAGCCGAAAGGGTAATGTTGTCGGCGGATGTAAGCCGGAAAAAAAGAAAAAAGCATGTCGACAAGCTTGCAGCGGCCGTTATCCTACAAAGCTATCTTGATTCAACCATAAATAAGCAGAAAGGAGTAAAAAATAATGGATAAGGAACATCTTACCTTTATCGACGAAGACGGCAACGAGATCCTTTGCGAGATACTGTTCACGTTCGACTCGGAAATGTTTAAGAAGAGTTACGTATTGTTTTACCCGGTTTCCGAAAACGAAGAAGACAATATCGAAGTGATGGCCGCTTCCTATGTTCCCGGCAAGGACGGCGACGGGGAATTGTTCCCGATCGAGACGGACGAAGAATGGGAATTAATCGAACGCGTGCTGAAGCAATACGAGGAAGACAACGCCGAAGAATTTGACTACGAAGACGAAGACGAAGATGAAGAAGAAGATTATTGCGAAGATTGTGATGATGAAGACGATTTCGAAGATGATGAAGACGACGAAGACGAGCAATAAATCTCTTGCTTGAAACCGAAAAGGGCCGTCAAAAAGAAAACGGCCGAAAATGTAAGGCGAGACCAAAATCTCGCCTTTTTATTGCTTTGTAAAATCTAATAATTGTCAAATAAGCAGTTAATTCGTATTAAGGTTGAGGTGAAAAATATTCTGTCTTTTCGCTTTCGTTTTCTTTTTATTCGTTTTCATCGGTTGCGACGGCCATAATTACGGCAGTTATAATTATCCGGTGGCAGTCAATCCCGACGCGCTTGGCGAGAGTTATTTGGACATAACGGAAAACCCGTTCGTGTCCGCCCAAGAACAAAGCGTTTCGGCTTTCGCCTTGGATACCTCGACGGCGGGTTACGCCAATATCCGGCGGATGAGTATAAAAAAGAATTTCTTGAGCTTGTGGAAAAATATAATAAATGGTTGGAAGTAAGATAAAGAACAGCATAAATACGCAAAAAAGGTGAAGCCGATTAGGCTTCACCTTTTTAAAGCGCCGGTTTAACTTTCAAAAGCGATAACGTAAGAAGCAAGTTCGATGAATTTCTTTCCGTTTTCCTCCTCGGGTTCGTAAAGAGCGAGATGTTTTTTCGGCTGCCGGATGGGGATTTGCGCGATGAGCTCGCAATCAAGTTTTTCCGCGACGGCCTCGCCGCCGCCCCGGCCGAATATATATTCCTTTTCCCCGGTCGACGGATTTTCGTAATAAGCCATGTTCTCCACCACGCCGATAATACTTTGTTTCAGTTTCCGGACCGCGATTCCCGCTTTCGTGGCGACGTCGCTGGCGGCCAGGTGCGGGGTGGTGACGATTATCGCTTCCGCAGTCGGCACGATGTTCTTCAAGTCAATGGTAACGTCGCCGGTTCCCGGCGGCGCGTCGATAATCATAAAATCAAGGTTTTTGTTCCAGGCGACCTGATAAAAAAAGTTCTCCAGCATTTGATGAAGCATCGGGCCGCGCCAGATGACCGGGTTTCCCGGTTCGGTAAAGAACGCCGTCGACATGATCTCGATCCCGTGGCGGCGGAAAGGAATTATTTTTTTCTCGGCTGTCGCCCGGGGATATTCAAGCGTCATTCCCAACATCGCCGGGACGCTGGAACCGTAGATATCGGCATCGATTATCGCCGCGTTCTTGTCCAGTTTGGCGAGGGCGTAAGCAAGATTTACGGCGACGGTCGATTTCCCGACGCCGCCTTTTCCGGAAGTGATGATGATAAACCGGACGTCGCGGTTAACGATCGACTCGATTTTTCTTTTCTCCTCAAACTGGATCTTAACGCCGCTATAGCCCAAATCTAGTTTCACGACGCGGGCGATTTCCCGTTTCAGTTTTTCCTCGGCTTCGCCGCCCGTTTTATGAAGGGCGATTATAAGAACCGCAAGGTTTTTCTCGGCGTCGACGCCGACATGCCGGATTGCTCCCTCGGCTTCGAGCGTTTTTCCGCTTGTTTCGTCAATCAAGCGGCCGATTTTTTCCCGGATTAGTTTCGTATTCATGTTGTTTCTCCTATTATCGGTATTTTAAATTCATTGTCCGCGGTCGTCATGCCCGTTAGCAAATCGTAAAGCCGGCTGGCTTTCAGTTCGGTCATCGCGATCTCGTCGGTCGTGTTTTTAAAAGAGGTGATGATTTTATCCTTCGTGGCTTTCGGGAGTCCGCGGATATGGGCAAGCCCCTTTTGGCTCGCGCCGAGAAGGCGAAGATAATAGCTGTTCGTCTCCTCGTATTTTTTGTCCGTAGCAAGCAAAATATGCATTATCAATCGTTTGATTTTATTGCGGGGATAACGCTTCGTTTGCATTTTCCCGACGAATTCCCGGTAATCGTTCTCCCGGGTAAGTAGTCCCGCGAAACGGTTTTCGATGCCCTCGGCGACGCCTAAAACGGAACGCATCGCCGCGGCGCCGCTCAGAAAGCGGTATTTAAGCAGGAGCATGATGTTTTTTTCCGCCGTCGCGAGATCGATAAAGGGCGTGTCTTTGCATATTTCGGGAAGGTAGGGCGTCGGGTCTTGATGTTCGCGGAGAAGATTCCTAATCGCGGTCGCGCTTGCCAGCGGGCCGGTCGCTTCCTCGTCGAAATAATTGTTTCCGATTCTTTTAACCAAGGTGACGGCGATATCCCGTCCCGTCTTGTCGATGCTTCTTAAGTATTGAACGGCCAAGGTATTGTTCGGGAGCGTAAAGTTTTCGATAATTTCTCCGTCGCGAGTCAGCTCCTTTAGCGCGCGATAGCAACTCGCGGAGTAAGACAGCCCTTTTGCGAGATGCGCACGGACTTCCCGGTCAAAACCGGGGTCGTCAATTATTTCTTTCATCCGCGTTAACCGGGCCAAGTCGTCAAGCTCGACGCCGAAGGCGATATCGGTAATCGCCATCTCGTTGAGGATGGCGATGGCGTTCGCGGCGAAGTAATCGGCGCTGTTGACCGCGGAAACAAACGGCAACTCGAGAATGATGTCGACGCCCGCTTTAAGCAGAAGCTTCGTTTTCGCGAATTTATCGATCACGGAAAGATCGCCGCGCATCGTGTAATTCCCCGAGACGACGGCGACCGTGAGATCGGGAGCCGCCCTTGCGGACGCTTCTTTAAGAAAATATGCGTGGCCGTTATGGAAAGGGTTAAGCTCCAATATCAGGCCTAAAATTTTTCGCATGGTCATCACCTTGTTATATGTATTATACCATAAATATGAGAAAGCATTGACCAATATAATAAATTACCCTTATAAAAAATTTCAGTTTTATCGCGCCGTCGCCTGCCGGGAAAATCCTTGTTTTTTAAATTTATGCTTATCAGGAAAAAAATAAATATGAATAACAAATTTTTAATGACAAAATAATATATTTTTACACAATTTTCCCTTGTTTTATGGTATAATAAATGAAGGTGAATAGATGATGAGAAGAATTATAAAAACTTTTTTTTATTTTGCGTTGTTTATTATTTTAATTGGCTGTAAAACGAAAAACCCGATTGAAATCGCTGCCGGCAAAGTGTTTGCTGGCATTAATTTGCAGGCGGTGACCGACGATTTAATCCTACCTTCGGAAATCGAAGGCGTCGCCATTACGTGGGTCAGCGGCGACCCGGACGTTGTTACCTCCGAGGGAGAGGTATTCCGGCAGGAAGAAGACGTCACCGTTGATCTTTACGCTTATTTCAGTTATGAGAATTTATCGGATAATAAAAAATATACCTTGACCGTGGTCGGTCTATCGCGCTCGGCCGCGGAGAGGATCGAATATGTGAAAAGGCGACTTTTACGCGGGCAAACGTCTGCGCCTTTGCGCTCCGATTTGGTTTTGCCGGAAGAAGTAAGCGGCGTCGCAATTTCCTGGGTCAGCTCGAAACCCGACGTTCTCGACAATACCGGCAAGATTTACCCGCTTGCCGCGGCGGTCGAGGTCGATCTTTACGCCTATCTTTCTTATAACGGCTTAAATGACAATAAAATATTTAAAGTTACCGTCGCGGCCTATGATAGAGACGATATGGATAAACTAATCGCCGTTCGCGACGGGCTCTTTGCCGGGATTGATAAAGATAACGTCGTATCCGATCTTGATTTCCCGACGGAAATCGACGGGGTGCGGCTGGAATGGCAAAGCGACGACCCGGAGACAATCGATAACGCGGGGATAGTTTATCGCCGCGCGGCAGACGTTACCGTGAGCGTGACCGTAAAACTTAGCTATCGCTCGGCAATGGGCGAGAAAACTTTTGTTTTTACCGTTTTGGCCGATGACACCGCCGATAACGCGTTGGTTCAGGCGGTTCTCGCGAATCTTTTACAAAACGAAAACCTCGACGAAGTGACCGAGGATTTGGATTTGCCGAAACTTGTTTCCGGCGTGGCGATCAAGTGGGAAAGCGGCGATCCCGCGGTCGTGACCAACGAAGGCCGCGTGTTTCGGGCGGATGATGACCGGATGGTTTCGCTTAAGGCAACCCTCACCTATAACCGCGTTAAAGCGACTAAAACTTTCACATTGAAAGTAAAGGCGCGGGATACTCAGGTCGACGATTGGGAATGGTTACAATCCGTAAAGGAAAGCCTTCTTTCGGGCGTTGATCTCGATAACGTTACCGAGAATTTGTATTTCCCGTTGGAAGTCGGGGAGGTCCTATTATCTTGGGAGAGCGATAATCCGGCGGTAATTGATAACGAGGGCGCGGTAACGCGCGGCGTTAAGGACGAGTTCGTCACGGTTACCGTGAGTCTCGAATACCGCGGTTTGACGGACGAAGCCGTCTTTTTGATCACGGTTAAGAAAATTGAACAGACGCTATCGGAATATTATCGGGGCGCGGAGGGGCTTACGGGCGCGGAACTGAAGGCGTTCCTGCACAATATTATCAAAGATCATTACGAATACGCTTATACAAGAACCACCGAATTGCTTATGGAGACGGACGAGGATCCGGAAAACCCGGATAACGTGATTTTGTTTTACACCGGCAGGAGCGAGCCGAAAAGTTCTTACAATTCCCAAGTTTGGAATAAGGAACACGTTTGGGCAAAATCTCACGGCAACTTCGGCACGAGCCGTCCGGCCGGAAGCGATATTCATAATCTGCGGCCGACGGACTCGCAAGTCAACAGCATACGCGGAAACAAGGATTTCGACGAAGGCGGCACTTTGGTAAGCCCCGAACGCGGTTACGCGCCGGGTTCTTCGTTTAATTATAGCGACAGCAACTCATTCGAGCCGCGCGACGAGGTTAAGGGCGACGTCGCCAGGATCCTTTTCTATATGGCGACGCGTTATGAAGGCGAGAGCGGCGAGCCAGATTTGGAATTAAACGATTGCGTCGGGAACGGTTCGGAGCCTTATCACGGCAAACTTTCCGTTCTTCTTATCTGGCATAAGGAAGACCCGGTCGATGATTTCGAGCGGAACCGGAACGAGGTAATCTATTCTTACCAAAATAACCGCAACCCGTTTATCGATTACCCGGAATTTGTCGATTTAATTTGGGGCGAGAAAGCTAACGCTAACCAAACGGCGGGGATCCAAAATATTCTTTTCGGAATCATTGTCGATTTAACCGCTCTCCGCCGGAACAATTTTACATTATTTATACATAATGCTTAACAATTATTCAAGATTGTGATATAATTTTTAAAACGGTTTGCGCCGTATTTTATCCGCGTTTTTGGGAAAATTAACATCGAAGAATTTACGGTGATTGCATTGATTAGAAGAATATTAACAACGATAAAAGAAGAATTAAAAACGATCATCGCCGATTACGAGATTGAAGATATCCCGGCGATTGAAATCGAGACGCCGAAGGATCCCGCTTTCGGCGATTTCTCGACGAACTTGGCGATGCGCCTTGCAAAACGGGCGCGGAAAAACCCGAGGGCGTTAGCCGCGAAGATCGTCGAAAGACTTGATTGTCGGAAGCTGAATCTCGAGAAAGTCGAAGTGGCCGGCGCCGGTTTTATTAATTTTTACCTTGACCGTCGGTATCTTTCCCGGGTAGTTTTCCAGATTCTAAATGAAAAGGAAGACTTCGGCGCAAGCGATATCGGTCGCGGCGTGAAGGTAAACCTGGAATTCGTGAGCGCCAACCCGACCGGATATCTCCATATCGGACACGGCCGCGGCGCCGCTTACGGCGATTCCCTGGCGCGCGTTATGCGCAAGGCGGGTTATGAGGTCGCGACGGAACATTACGTTAACGACGCCGGCAACCAGGTTCATAACCTCGCCCTTTCCATCTACGAGCGATACAAGGAACTTTTCGGGCTTCCGTGCGAATTGGGCCCGGACGGCTATTACGGCCTGGAGATTATCGAGATTGCCAAACTAATCAAAGAAGAAAAAGGCGATTATTATCTTCATAACGAGTGGTACGACGATATCCGCTCTTTCGGGCTCGAATATTTGCTTGACGGCTTGAAGCGGGACCTGCGGGAGTTTAACGTCGAGTTTGACGTATGGTTCAGCGAGAAAAGCCTTTATGACAGCGGCGAAGTGCAAAGAGTAGTTGATTATTATAAGGCCAAAGATTACGTTTACGAAGCCGACGGCGCGCTTTGGCTAAAAACTACCTTGCGCGGTGACGATAAGGACCGGGTCATCGTGAAAAGCGATAAAAACTTTACTTATATCACTCCCGACATCGCTTATCACGCCAATAAAATCAACCGCGGGTATAATTACTTGATTGATGTTTTGGGCGCCGACCATCACGGTCATATTCTTCCCTTGAAGATTGCCTTAGAACTACTCGGATACGATACGGAAAATATTCATATTGAGATTTTGCAGATGGTGCGCGTCATCCAAGGCGGCGAGGAAGTAAAAATGAGCAAACGCAGCGGGAAGGCGATCACGCTGCGCGATTTGATCGACGAGGTCGGTAGCGACGCCTTGCGTTTTATGTACGTCGAGAAAGCGCTCAGCACGCACATTGATCTTGATCTTGATCTCGCGGTGAAAAAGTCAAACGAAAACCCGGTTTATTACGTCCAGTACGCCTACGCCCGGATTTGTTCGCTTTTCCGGGTATTAACCGAGCAGGGTTTGACGTACGAGCCGGTTAAAGAATTTAAGGTTTTGGACGTCGCGAAAGCGAAGGATTTGCTTCTCGGACTTGCCGTGTACCCCTTATATGTCGAGGAAGCGGCGGGAAAAAGATTGCCGCATAAGATAGCTCAATATTTGTTGTTATTAGCCTCCGGTTTGCACAGTTTCTATAATAGCGAAAAGATTATCACGGACGACCCGCTGGAGACGGCGGAAAAGATGACGTTAATGGATGCGGTCCGGACGGTTTTGAAGAACGGCTTAGATTTAATCGGAGTTAGCGTAAAAGAAAGAATGTAGGAGGCATCATGAAAAACTTCTTCAAAAAATATCTATTTGTTTTTGAATGGATCGGCGCCGCCATCCTTTTGGCCGTCGGTATCGTTGTTGTAGTCACCCCGGATATTTTCCTGTATATCGCCGGCATCGCCTTGATTATATTCGGCTTGTTCAGGTTATATCCGCTGCTTAAGACGACTAAAGACAGGTTGATGATGTCAATTTATCTTGTTGAGATTTTGCTTAATGTCGTGGTCGGAATCCTTTTGGTTCTCGAGGGCGGGAAAGACGATGCTTCCCAAAGCCTCTTGCGCTATTCTGTCGGCGGCATTCTCTGGCTGCGCGGCGTTCTTTATTTCTTCGCCACGGTTTTGCGGAAGGAATCGACCGATTACGCGCAGTTCGCGACCCATATCGGCGTGATCACCTTGGGGCCGATTATCGTTTTTACCGATTTCTTTAATCAGAAAAACTTGGCCTGGATATTGTTGATTTTCTCCATTTTAAGCGCGCTGGTCATCGCTTTTGACGGGTATAAGAACTATAAGAATTACCGTTACGAATGGCTTGCGAAAGAAGAAACGCGAAGAGTAAAGAAAAAGAAGGAAAAAGAAGAAGTAATCGAAGAAGAAGATAGGAAAGAGGATCCTTTGCCGAAGAAGGAAGAGGTCATAATTCCCGAAGAAGAGAAAGGCGATGAAATCAGGGCGTGAAATTGACTAAAGAAGCACAACTCCTTAAGGAACTTTGCGAGATTGACGGCATCGGCGGCCACGAGAAAAACGTGCGCAAATTTATGGAGCGCGAATTCTTGGAAGTCGTGTCCAAAGAAGAGATTTCGTATGACGGGTTGGGTTCGATCATCGCCCGGAAGACGGGCGACCCGGCCGGCCCGAAAATCATGCTCGCCGGTCATATGGACGAGATCGGAATGATCGTGACTAAAATTACCGACGAGGGATTTTTGAAGTTTCAGACAATCGGCGGCTGGTGGAGCCAGGTAATGCTTGCCCAGCAATACACGGTAACGACCGTCGAGGGGAAAACCTACGAGGGCGTGATCGGGTCGAAACCGCCGCATCTTTTAAAACCCGAGGAAGCGAAGGCCGCTGCGACAATTGACGATATGTTTCTTGATATCGGCGTTAAAAACAAAGAGGAAGCGGAAAACTTGGGAATCCGTGTCGGCGACATGATTTGCCCGAAGATTGCTTTCCGCCCGCTTGCCAACCCCGATTATCTTCTCGGCAAGGCATTGGATAACCGCTTGGGCTGCGCGATCGTTCTCGAGGTGTTCAAGCGTCTTAAGGACGAGACTCATCCGAATATCGCCTACGGCGTCGGTACCGTGCAGGAAGAGGTCGGCCTGCGAGGCGCCCGCACCTCCGGATACGCGATCGAACCGGACATTTGTTTCGCGATTGACGTGGGAATCGCCAAGGATACCCCGGGAACCGATATGTCGATAAAACTCGGAGCCGGACCGTGCCTTCTGGTCTATGACGGCGCGCTCATTGGTCATGTCGCCCTGCGCGAGAAGGTCATTGAAATCGCGAAAGAGGAAAACATCCCTTACCAGCTTGATTATCTCCGTCGCGGCGGCACCGACGCCGGCGCCGTGCACCTGACGCATAGCGGCGTCCCGGCGATGTCATTCTGCATCGCCACCAGGTATATTCATTCTCATACGTCGATTGTTCATAAGGATGATTATGAGAACGCGATCCGGTTGATGACGGCGGTAATTAAAAAATTAGACCGTAAAACGGTTGACGCCATCACTTATGATTAAAAATGATTCGAGACATGCAAACTACTTTTTCAGGATAAACTGAAAAAGTAGTTTTTTTACGCGCGTATAAAAAAATGAGCGCCGATAATGTCGGCGCTCATGCGCTGTTGTTTTATTAATAGTTGATTACCCATTTGATGCAATTGTCTTTTTTACCGCCGAAAACGTCGTAGCCTGTTAAGATGTCATCAAGCGGCGCGCGGTGAGTGATAAGCGGCTTCATGTTGATTTTTCCCGCGGCGATTAAATCGATTAATTGGGGGATGCGGTTGGCGTTGACAAGCCCCATGCTGATGTTGATGTTTTTGATCCATAATTTGTTCATTTCCAGTTCGAACGGTTTTTCGAAAACGCCGATGACGGATACGTTGCCTCCGGGACGGACCGCGTCTAAGGCGTATTTCATCGTCGGCGTCACGCCTACTGCCTCGATGCAAGCGTCGGCGCCGCGGCCGTGGCTCAATTTCTTGATTTCTTCAATGATATCGCAATCATTGGGATTGAGCCCGACATCGGCCCAGCCGTTCTTCACGGCAAAGTCAAGCCGCGATTGAATCGTGTCGACCGCTATGATTCGGGACGGTCCCCATAACCTCGCGGTCGCCATCGCGCACATTCCGACGGGACCGCTACCCATTACGGCGACGACATCGCCGGGTTGGATGCGCGCGTTTTCGGCTCCCATGTAACCGGTGGATAGAATATCGCCGACAAGCAGCACGTCCTCGTCGGTTAGATTATCGGGAATAACGTAACACCCCAGATTGGCGTGGGGGACGCGGACGTATTCGGCTTGGCAGCCGTCAATCATGTAACCAAAAATCCAACTCCCGGTATCGCAATGCGAATATGTTTGCGTCCGGCAATAAAAACACTCGCCGCATTGGGTAACGCATGATATGGCGCAGCGATCCCCGACTTTAACGTTTCTGACGGCCGGCCCCGCCTCGACTATCTCGCCGCAAAACTCATGACCGAGAATCCTGGGCGGCGTTACTTCCGGCAAACCGCCATGCCAAATGTGAATGTCGGTTCCACAGATCGTGGAAGTCGTGACGCGGACAATCGCGTCATCCGGCTCAATGATTTTGGGAACGGGCACTTCGTCGAGCGAAATTTTACCCGGACCGTGATAAACCAAGGCCTTCATGGTTTCTTTCATTCTTTACCCTCTTTCTGTATAATTATTTTAAAAATTATTGACAGATTTTGTTATTCCATATAATATATTACCATAATTTTTTTGTTTGTTCAAGGTTGGTTTAAAGTAAGTGTTTTCACTAAATAAGCAATCGAGAAGTTCTTATAATTCCATATTGTATTTTTTATCGATATTTAGTATAATAGTTGTGAAAAGGCCCGTTGGAGAAGCGGTTAACTCATAGCCCTCTCAAGGCTACATTCACGGGTTCGAATCCCGTACGGGTCACCATTCGAAAAACGCCATACCGAAGCGGTATGGTTTTTTTACTTTTCCATCAAAAAAAATTGGTTATGTTTGGTAAAATGTTTATGAAGGAAAAATACGTTAAAATTTAGAATATGTAAACTTATGATTGAAACATGGTGTTTTTTTTCCTTTGTGCCCGCATATGATATTAATGAAGGGGGACAATGAGAAGTGAGCTTTTGAGAGTTATGATAACCGCGATTTATTTGCCCGGACCAAAACGATTAAGGGTGGGGAAGAGTTGGTAATCGAAGTCACGGGCGATTGTAAATATTATCATCCTCCGTTTAGGATATGAAGGCTTAAAAGTAAGACCGGCAAACCTTGATCGAGAAAAAACTTATACCGTTAATGATTTTCCTTATCTGGATTTTACTTCCGTGAGCAAAGGCTTTAATGATTTATATTTAGAATTAACGGAACCCGGGTATTTTAACGTTATGCATGTCGCCGACATATTATCGCGAATGGATGATTTTGAAGAAGTCCGATTTGGCGTTATCGATATCGCGCCGCCTTTATGGCTGTGGAATATTTCCGACAAAACGATTGCTGATTTTGTTGATGAGCAAAAGGAATATTCCAAAACGACGATAATCGGGTTAAGCCCCGATGAAGTGTCTGTTTCCACTTATTTCGGTTTAAGCATTGATATCATGATGATAGAAGAGTTATAAAACATTGACGAAAAAACACTAAAATGCTGTTAAAGTTTTTAGTGTTTTTTTTATTTCACAAGAAGGATGTTGAATTGATAATAAAAAAAGGGTAGAATATACATGAATTTATTCGATATTGCGGATAAAAAATAAAAGAAACGGAGATCTAAAAATGTATCAAGTGATTGTCGGAGAATTTAAGAAAAGAGAAAACCCGCGCCGGGCGAAAGAAATGGCCGCCTACATGCGCAACCAGTTTCTTTTTTATGGCATAAAAACACCCGAACGGCGGGAAATAATCGCCCCGATTCTTATGGAAATGAGTAAGCAAAAGGATGTCGACTGGAATTTTGTTTTTTCCTGTTGGGAAGACCCGCGCAGGGAGTTGCAGTACGTGGCGCTTTCTTATTTGGATAGAATCCGCGCCCGCTTGACGATCGATGACATCGATCGCTTAAAACGCTTGGCCGTTACAAAATCGTGGTGGGACACGGTTGATAGTTTGGATACCATTATCGGCGATATCGCTTTTCGCGACCGGCGGGTAGACGAGATTCTTCTTTCTTGGAGCCGTGACGATAATATTTGGTTGCGGCGCATCGCCATCAATCATCAACGCAAGCGAAAGGACAAAACCGACACCGCCTTATTGGAAGAGATTATCCGCAATAATTTGGGAAGCGATGAATTTTTCATAAACAAGGCGATCGGTTGGAGTTTGCGCGAATACAGCAAAACGAATCCCGTTTGGGTGCGTGATTTTCTCGATAGATACCGAGGCCGGCTCGCTAGACTGAGCGTCAGGGAAGGAAGCAAATACATATAATCACAGCCAAATTATGACAAAAAACCGTTATCATTATCTTTACACATTGGCAAAAATATTGATTTATGATATAATTTTACTTGGTTTTTTTGTTCGCATACAAGTTATACGTTTTTATTGCATATCCACGGGATTAAATTAAACAATAATTATAATCGGATATGATGTTTTGGAAAAAACAATATGAAAAAGGAAGCTTATGCAGTCAATTGATTTTTTCGAGTTTGTTGAACATGTGATTTCCAATCCAATCGCCTTAGTCACGGTTCTCCTGATTCTGGCCGTTATTTTGATAAACGGTTGGACGGACGCCCCCAACGCGATCGCCACATGCGTATCTACAAAAGCCATTACCCCGCGGAACGCGATTATTTTGGCAACCTTCTTTAATTTTCTCGGTGTTTTCATCATGACGATGTTTAACGCCAAGGTCGCGGCGACCATTTATAATATGGTCGATTTTGGCGGCGACGCGAAACTGGCGATAACCGCGCTATCGGCGGCGATGATTGGAATCGTTATTTGGGCGACTCTTGCCTGGTTTTTCGGAATCCCGACAAGCGAAAGCCACGCCTTGATCGCCGGTATCTCCGGCGCGGCAATCGCCCTGCAAAACGGATTTTCCGGCATCAATCCCTCCGAATGGGTCAAAGTGCTTTACGGCATCGGCCTTTCGACGGTTTTAGGGTTTGGTTCGGGCTGGCTTTTTGTAAAACTATTGGAGAAAATCTTTAAAAACGTCCGCCGCAGCAAAGCGCAAAATTTCTTTAGAAAGGGACAAATCGTCAGCGCGTCCGCGATGGCTTTCATGCACGGAGCTCAGGACGGTCAGAAATTTATGGGCGTTTTCATGCTCGGCGTGTTCCTGTCCCAGGGACAGTACCAGGTTACGGAATTCTTTATTCCCGTTTGGCTGATGATCTTAAGCTCCGCAGTGATGGCTTTGGGAACCTCGATCGGCGGGTATCGAATCATTAAGAAAGTCGGGATGGACATGGTCCGCCTTGAACAATATCAAGGCTTCGCGTCCGATCTCGCGGCCTCGGGTTGTCTTTTGCTTTCGTCGGTGTGGGGAATCCCTGTGAGCACCACGCACATGAAAACGACGTCGATAATGGGCGTCGGCTCCGCGAAAAGATTCTCCTCGGTCAAGTGGAACGTCGTTGGCGATTTAGTGATGACCTGGCTATTGACTTTTCCCGGATGCGGGCTTATCGGCTACGGGATGGCGAAATTATTTATTTTGATCTTTTAGAGAAAGGAAAATAAGGAAATGTCGAAACTGAAAAAAAATTATTATTTTGTTTCTTTTTCCGAGCTAGCAAAGTATTCTTTGCGGGAAGCCGAGCTTTTAAACGAAATCATTATTGATTATGACAACCGCGACATTAAAGAAGAATTGAATAATATGCATGAAATCGAACATCAGGCCGATACCGCGAATCACACCGTCATCTTTAAATTAATCAGGGAATTTATTACGCCGATTGAAAGAGAAGACATCATCGCGATCTGCCAAACGATTGACAACGTTACCGACGCCATTGAGGACGTTTTGTTGTGTTTCTACATGTATAACGTGAAGAAGTTGAGACCGGAACTCGTCGAGTTCTCGAGAATCGTTATCGACAGTTGTAAAGCTTTGGTAAAGGCGTTTGATGAGTTTCATGATTTTAAGAAATCAACAAAATTAAGAGATTATATCGTCGAGGTTAATAATCTTGAGGAAAAGGCCGACCGCCTTTATACGGAAGCCGTCAGGAAACTCTATGTTGATACGGTCGATCCGATAGAATTGATTATCTGGGATAAGGTCCTCTTGCAGTTTGAAAATTGTTGTGACGCCTGCGAGGACGTCGCCGATGTTATCGAATCGGTCATTATGAAAAATATTTAACACGAGTCTCTATTATGAGGCTTTTTCTTTTTATAGAAAATTTGTATTATTTGGCTTTGTTTGATAAAATGGTTGTGATATAAACTAATCAACATGTGATAAAAGAGGTTGATATGGGATACTTTCATAATTATGCCTATAAACCTGATATTATTATTTTAAAGACTTTTAGATATAATAAAATAAAAAAAGATGAATATAGTTTAGTTAGAATGTTTTTTGTGCACATATTGACTTTGCGCACATAAAATTTGTGCATGAAGGTGATAATATGCGCTATTTACCGTTTGGATTAAACTATGATGATATTGACATTTATAAAGCGTTAAATACAGCTAATAGTAAACTTGGCGAATTAAATGGTATCATTAATACTATGCCTAATGTTGATAAAGAAGGATCGCTTTTAATAAATGAAAGCATGACTCCTGCAGAAATACACAGTTTGGTCGCAAAGCTTGAGGAGAAAGGGTTTATTCCCACAAACTATGGTGAAAATGCATTTGATGGTTTCGAAGTAGCAATGCCAAGAGAAATGTTTTCTGATAAGGCATTAGAAAATCTACATAAGATAGTATTTGCTAAAGGTGAACTAATCTGTAAAGCTATTGGTACATTTGATTTGCGAATTATTGAAAATGATGTGAAGGTTAGGTTTCCATGGTATCCAAAGACGGATGACAGTGGTGAGGTAAACTATTACTTACAGTTTACTGAAGCCTTATGCAAAATGGCTATAGATCGAAATAGGGTTACATCCACAGCAAAGAAAAGTGAGAATGAAAAATATGACTTTAGGTGTTTTCTATTAAGACTTGGCTTTATAGGAGACGAGTATAAAGGATTAAGAAAATTTTTAATGAGAAACTTATCTGGAAATGCTGCCTTTAAACATGGAAAACTAAAGGAAGAGTTAATTAGTTTTTGAGGTTATTGAAAGAATGAATATAATAAATTGTAAAACCATAATTACTTATTATTTAGCACAAATACTGTAATTCATAAATAAAAATATAAGTATCACTTGAATATTGACAGTTACATTTAAAATATGTTAAAATAAGGAAAGAGATAATAAATATGGAGGCTAATTATGAGTAAATTTTGTTCTAATTGTGGTAATGAACTAAAGGAAAATGCAGATGTTTGCTTATCTTGTGGTCAATTGATTAATACTATTAATAATGGAACATCATCTAATCAAGGACAAGCTTTAGCTACAATTTCGGTGGTATTTGGTTCATTAGGGTTTTATCCTTTAGTTTTTATTGGTTCAATTGTAGGTTTGATTACTAGTTTGATTGGTATCAATGACACAAAGAATCAATATAGAGAAAGATCTAAAATCGGGTTAGGCTTATCAATTGGCTCATTATGTTTTTGGATTCTAATGATTATAATAATTGCAGCTACAGTTTAAAAATATATGTTAGACTAGCTGGATTGTTATACTGAAATTATATTTAATTGTAATAAAAATTTAGAAAAGGAAGATAGCAGTAATTGCCGTCTTCCTTTCTTTATACCCTGTTTGAAACCGTGACTTTTTGCGTGAAGCCCCCCGCCCGTTGCTCTTTAATAAAGTTGTGGAGATAATTCCCCCCCCTTACCCCAAGCGGGAGTCAATATTAAGCCATTTTCAGAAGTTTTACAGCTTCTGGAAGGATAAGTCTACCATCTAATCTTTCACATCCACTGAACCCAATTTCACCTTTAATAAGGTATATTTCACTTAGAACATTAATCGTAAGTGGTTGACGTTCGATAATCCAATAGTAACTAAAATCACCAAAGGCGATAGGGATTTCACCACTTACCATATATGGCATATAGTTGGAATACTCAACAGGTTTTCCTAAGATGGTGTTATCTGCTTGATTCCATAGATAGTTGCCATAATCATCCTTTAATGTTCTTAGCTTAAAGGTAGTTTCATCATTCATTAACCACATTGCGTTTCTTCTATGTTCTGGCTTTAGTGAGAAGTATAGCTTGATCACTTCATCATAGGTTAGGACTGTTGATCCTTCGGCTGTAACCCCGATTTCCCCGCCACGTGTGGCGTTTAAAATGCCTGCAGGTTCATTGATACCATCTCCGTTAATAAAGGCACTCTCTTCGCTTCTACCAAACCTACGAACGAACTCATTTTCAAGATAACCTTCCAGGTTGAAGTCATTATCCTTCACAAAGTGCTCTTTAATTTTAGATAAGCTGGCTAACTTGTAAGAGCTGACAGGGAACTGTCTGAACGTATCGGCACTCTCTGGGAATGCTACTGATTCATTAACCCATTCAGCTACACCAGTTGATGCCACAGCGTGGATTGTTCCATCTTTGGATGTTGTATGAACCACAGTGGCTAATCGTCTGAATAGATTTTCTTTCTCTAAGGCTTTTTGATACTTTTCATTAAACTCTGTTGGAACGATATAGCCATCTGATTCTTTACCTTCATTCATATCATTATAGGCTCCTTTTTTACCTCTCATTGCGTTCCAAAAAGCATGATTGTAAATTGTAGTTGTTTTCATTAATGTTTCCTCCTCAAATTCTGATTATAATAATCTAATAGTTCATTGTAAGTTTCAAAGTAGTGACCACTACCTTTATATTGGATACACCATTTTAATTTACTTTCTGGTCGTTTATCCTTCATAAAGATTACTGGATACTTCTTTAGAATTAGGTCAATCACCTCAAAATTATTAAGGTCAAGACCACTTTTAATTTGTTTCAATATACCTACCTCCCTTCAGAACAAAAAATACAGTAGTATTTATTAGTTGAAATCTTGACTAATTGTGCCATACATTTCGGACATCTGACTTTATGATCAGTGATTGAATCGTACGGGTTTTTATTAACTAGTTCATAGACGTTACCTTTTTCCACAAGGTAATATTGATAAGAATCATTTAACAGTACATTATCGCTATATGGTATAGGACAAAGTAAGTTATATGCATCAGGTATAAGTACATAATCTCTCATGTTTATTCCTCCTTTCTTTGTTACTTTGATAGCAGAGTAGATGACAGCGTTTTTTAGTTAAGCTACAAATTTAACCCAATAAAATCAAGGTCTTTAACGTTTTGTGGTTTTTGTAGCTATCTTGTTGAGTTTGTTTAATAGTTACTATAACTACACATGGTTTTATAATTATATTTATACTTTTATATTTTTTTTCAAGAAGTTTGAAACTTAGCTACAAAAGTCATTAAACTTTTATAAGCATTATAATTGTGACCTTTATTTGGTAGCTGAGTTCAAAAACTATGATACCAAGTCTGTCATCAAAGTCATGAAAATAGTGCTATATCGTCATAACCATATACTTTTTTGTAGTTTTCTTTCGCTTCATCAGTCAAAGTATATCTACTATAATAGCTACCACCATTTCTTCTGGTAATTAAATCAGCATGAGATGCATTTAGGAAAGAAGCAAGTTCATCCCTAAACTCCTTAGCTGTTTTAGCATAGCCATGGTTGTTATCCATGCACCAAGCTTTATAGACATTATAAACTTTTCCTGTTGTACAATTATCTTTAATCTTTAGGTTAGGACGCTCTTGCATACATTCTTCATAGAACGTAATCACTGTGTTGTTTCCCTTCATATAGTCTTTTCTTGCTTTTACAACACTTGATGGTTCATCAAATGAATAACCATTTGCGATGACTTGTTTTAAATGCTGTTATTTTGGGTGAAGCAAAGGAATCCAGTGAAATAGAAAATATAGTAACTACATTTGATGATATATTTAAAGAAATCACTTTAAACAAGCAAAACCCTGCTTCAAAAGAAGTTGTGAACTATAGGCAAGCGGTTTTATATGGATATAATGAGGTTAAAAAAAATGGATTCATTAGTACTAAGATGCTTGAGGATATTCATCATATTATAGAACCTAATGTAGGTGGTATTAGAAAGATTCCCGGAACTGTCATTATGAGTACTAGAACAAAAGAGATTCTTCATAATCCACCACAAAGTGAACGAGAGATTCGGGAATACTTGTGTAATCTCGAGAAATATATTAATGATAATGAAATAGAAGATATAGATCCACTTATTAAAATGTCTATGATTCATTATCAGTTTGAATCAATCCATCCATTTCATGATGGGAATGGTAGAACAGGAAGAATACTAAATGTTTTATATTTGGTATTACAAGATAAATTATCATTACCTATTTTGTATTTGTCTAAATATATCAATTCCACCAAAGAACAATATTATGAATGTTTGCATAACATGAGATTAGATGAAAAATATATTAAAGATTATTTGCTCTACATGATTAACGGAGTTGAAAAAACCGCATTATTTACTTTGAATTTTATTAATAAGTTTAGAGAGAGTATGAGTCATTGTAGAGAAATGATAAAAAATAAATGCCCTAAAATCTACTCAGAAGAATTATTGGAATATTTGTTTTATGATTTTTATACAAAAAATGTATACTTAAGGAATAATTTATCTATATCAAGAAATACTGCAAGCAAGTATTTAAACGAATTAGAGCAAGTAGGCATATTGCTGTCAGAAAGAGTTGGCAAGGAAAAAATATATAAAAATAATTATCTTTATGAATTGATCAAAGAATGGTAATATTAGAATATATACAAAACTGCAAAAATAAGTAATCGAGGCTTTGTGCACAATAAATGATAAAAATTGTGCAAAAGGTAATTTCAATCTTTCTACCTAGGCTATAGTTGCTAAGATAAGTTTGAACTGCCGTTCCTACAAGTGTCAACCCAGGCGGTATCAAAATGGGAATCCGGAGGATACCCGGATATCGAACTGATACCGAGAATCGCGAAATATTTCAATGTGACTACCGACGAGTTGTTTGGTCTACCGGTCAATGATTGCAAAAACATTGAACAAAGAGTAGCCATATACCTGGGTAGTTTACCGAGCAATGAAGAGCGTTTTGCCTAGGCGTTTTCGCTGTGTTACTATATTGAAGTAAGCCTGAATGGTCTTGTCGATATTAAACCATATGATGTCTTTAAAGTAATGGAAGAAAAATGCGCTTCTCAAGTCTTATCAAAAGAAGGCATCGCGTTAAATCAACTTAACAAGGAAAAACCCTTTTTTGCCTTGTTTCCAAGGCTTGAAAACAAAAACTATAATGCTTTCCTGAAAAATAAGGAAAAGATGCTTTCCTTCCTAAAAGAATTAAGCAATGACAATTTCTTCAATGCCTTGATTCTGATCAATTCCCGCGTTAACAACAGTTTCACCGCGAATCTATTTGTCAAGGAACTATCAATTCCTCTTGAAAGAGCAAAGGAAATCATAGATTTGCTGATTGATTTTAAACTTCTTAATGTTTCAAAATTGGAACTTGATGATGAAATCATTGATAATTACACGTTAAATGATAATCCAGCGGTCTTGGGTTTATTCGCATTCTTAGATATGATTGTGGAAAGGCCTCATTCTTTCTATTATTATAACAAGTCAAGAGACGGACATTATTTTGATTTAAAGAAATAAGAGTGTATGACCATATCAAAGCCAATGATTGATTGATTCACAGGCTATTCCTTTATTGGATAATCCAAAAGGAATAGTTGTTTTTATTTTTTTTTGGAATTTATAAGAAACTGACTAAAAGTGTTTATTTAATCAATGTTTTGTGATACTATTAACAGAATAAAAACAATTTGAAAGGATATGGAATATGTCACAAGAAATATGGGACGCCTATGACAAGGACGGCAATCCCCTGGGATTCGAACTTGTAAGGGGTAAACCCATCAAAAAAGGCGTTTTTCATATCGTGGTTGAAATTTACCCGATAACGGAAAATAATGAGGTTTTGATAACGAAAAGACATCCGGACAAGCCATGGGGATTAAAATGGGAAATACCCGGAGGTTCCATTATAAAAGGCGAAACGCCCGAAGAAGGCGCGATAAGGGAACTAAAGGAAGAAACGGGCATAGAAGTAAAAGAATCCGATTTGCATTTTGTATACTCTTATTTATATAAGGACATTCCAGTGATATGCAAGTGTTTTATCGTGTTCATAAATAAAGAAAAAACAATAATCCGCCTGCAAGAAGGCGAAACCATAGATTATCGGTATCTTCCTTATGACGAGTTTAAGAAATTCATATTATCCGATAATTATATCGATTTGATAAGGGAGCGCTTTTCGGCGCACGAAAAATTGTTTGACGCTATTGTTCATGAAAGATAACATCACGCTTGTCCGGCAAAGGGGTCTTTTATAACATATTGAGATGTGATTTAATTGAAAGTAATGATTAGATTGTCTTAAATCGATTAGCAGAATGAAGGCGAAATGGAACAAACATCTTATGGCCGCCGGAATTGCGTAATAGGCATGAAAAAAGCCGGCGATGCCGACCCTAGTAGGAAAGGAGAGGGTGAACTTATGGCAATGAAAAAAGGCCTAGTTGTTAGGCCTTTGAATTTTGTTTGATTATTTGGTTTATTTCATCAATCGTTGGAAGACGATAATCGGGGTTACCATCATAATAACGCCCAAGAAAATGTCGGATTTCTTTTGCCGTATGTCCCCTTTTATACAAATAAATAATATGATCCTTGTCAGTTGGTCTGTTTGCAAATAATTCTCCAATTGTCTTTGCCATGAAATCAGTCCTCCTTTCTTTTCAATAACTTCTTCAGTCATGATAATCAAATCATATTTAGATTCGATACTAGAAATACGATAATAATATCCTCGATTTATAAGTATTTCTGCCTCATATGAAATCTTTACTGTCCCATCAGAACGGGTCGGTTTGCTTTTGCAATCCCATTCAGCCCCTATGCTTACTCACCTAATATATCAATAGAATTATTGAAATCTCCATTTTATATTCATTCGCTGTCTACATTAGGAGTATCATACTAGATTATTAAGCCCGGGTTTTACTTTTCCAACTTGCTGATAGCCTTCTTTGCTTCACGGCGAATCCAGGCTTTTTCATGATTCAAAAATGGTTCTATATAGGGTATTAAATCTTTGTTTTTGTAATATTTCATGGCT
>Ga0208693_1000953_pt1 | contig 21749 bp, 26 predicted proteins | sample AD_UKC071_MetaG_FD_184438 | JGI IMG/M metagenome (GOLD analysis project Ga0208693, IMG submission 184438) | Active sludge microbial communities of municipal wastewater-treating anaerobic digesters from USA - AD_UKC071_MetaG (SPAdes) (version 2) | ecosystem: Engineered > Bioreactor > Anaerobic >... | reverse complement strand
GATGACACTAACGGTGCGCAGTGGTCTCATAGTCCCGGTTCGACTCCGGGAGCGCACACTGGCGATAAGTGAAGCCCCATCACTAAAGCCCGCGGTGACGGTTGGGGTGACAAGGGCTAGCGGGCAAGGAAGGAGACAGTGCAATGTTGTACAGAGTAGAGTTGATTCATGATGGGAGCAATGTGGCAAGCGTGTGGGAGAAGATTCTACAGGCCTACCCCGGCCTTGATGGGGATGACCTCGGGGTAGCAATTTTCGAGGATGTTCTACGCTACTGGCCTGGGGCAACGCCGATAGATTTTGGGGACTGGCATGGAATCTACGAGGCGCCAACGCCACCGCCCGATGGGTTCCCGGAGTGGTTCGTTGTGGAGCCGATCCCTGAGGACGACAATGCCTGACACGGGCGATGTCCAAGCCGGTAGGTTAGCTTCGCTGTGTAATAGACGAACTAGGAAAGGAGGAGTGTCCATGGATCATTATTTCCTTATTGAACCAGACTTCGAGAATAACGCTGAAGAGTGGTGGGACGCGTTAAGAACGCGATACCCGGCGCTTGGAAACGCCTTGACTAACTGCAATCACGTTATAGTTACAGAGAAAGTGCTCAAGGCAATTATGGCACTGCCTGGCTACAAGGCAGGCCCATCATATGCCAGGACGCCTATTCTGATCTTTAGACTCGGCGAGATTGCGTGTAGAACTGATAATGGCGAGAAGATCGCAATTGTGCACACTTTAGCCTAATGGGCTGGTGCCAGTTGCTGGTTGCGGCGGGTTACCAGGTTGACTTATGACAACCCTCCAGCCTGTCCCGGGTTGGGCGTAGCCGCTGGTTCGATTCCAGCGGGCAGGCTTTGCGGGCTATAGGAGGCATGGCGATGGGATGGATTAAAGTCTTGCAAGAGGAGAGCGACAACGTGATTGGTGCCGTGTGGCAAAGGGCCGACGGTATGCCGGGGTTCGGTATCTCGGTTTGGCACGTCTTAGAGCCGGAACGTGCGCCGGAATACGCTGACTACCGGACCAAGGCGGAAGCGGTCAGTGCCATGCGGTTCGTGATGGGACGGCGGGAACATGAGGCGACCCAATGGGTGACCGTTGACGTGGTTGAGCGGGATGGCCAGCGTTATTTCGTCCTCTGGAATTGGACAGAGGACTTTCACCGCAGGGGATATGCTGTTGTAAAGGGTCAATTCCCGACAAGGGAGGATGCGTTGCGATCAATCGGATAATAGGGAGGACAAGATGGAATTTGTTTGGTCCGACAAGCTTGGTCCGCGGCGGCGTGCAGCGTGGCTGTTGCTGATCACGCCGGAAAAGGTTCACGTCTTCCAAGGGAAGAACATCCCGGGCGTTGTGGCTGTCGTTGGCACTGATTACGAAAAAGCCGGGGTCTGGTCGCACACAACCTACCGGCTTGAGGTAGCCGACGGCGTGCTGGTGATCGCCGGTCGGGACGGGTTTGAGACCGCGCGATTTACAGAGGGACTGGCCAACGCCCTGGGCATCGGGCCTATTGACCGGTGGCAGGACTTAGCCAACGCCCTTGGGGTCACACTGTCGGTAGCGCAAGAGTTCGTTCGTTCCTGGCGGCCCAAAGCCGCGGAACGGTTGGACCAGGTCGAAAAAGATTTGGACACGATTGACGCCGAGGCGGGCGATGCGGGGGCCGACGTTGTGGCCATCACTATCGGCTGTCCTCGGCGGCGCGACCTAGAGGCGGGGTACTGGTCGTGGCCGATTCGGGTGATTGACCAGCATGGCCAGGAGGTGGGGCGTGTGTGGAAAGTGGATGGGAGATGGGAAGCGAGCGGCTGTGTTAAGATACTTGGGGCTGAACACATCGCCGGTCCCCGTGGTGGTTGGTGGTCGTTCCGGCTTGCGGTACCGGACGGGTCAAGTGTTGTCCATGGTGATTGAGGAGGTCTATCGTGATGGTGGTCAGCGGCTATTCGTTGTTCCAGGTCGCTTACCGAGGGGAAGTGTTTACAAGGTTAATGTGAGTCGTTTGCATTACGGGATGGAGGTGCCTTATAAGGATGGGGTTCCTACCGGCTGGCGGTACACACTACTACGTTTGGAATCTGTGCTGTGATGAAATGATGAAATCACGAAGCTGGAAAGGAGGACGAGGATGCTGTTGGTTAAGGTTGTCCTTGATGATGATATGGCCGAGGTGCTTTCTACCTTAGAGGTTTGGGAAGCGTTCGCCAACACCTTAGCGAAGAAGCTGGGTGGGAAACTGTGGGGATACGAGCCGGAAACTGACGCCCCCGTGTTGGAAGTCCCCAACGTTCCAGACAATATGTGGGAGCCGGAGCATGGCTACTTCACGTTGGAACTGCTAGCTGAAAACGATGTCACGATGTTGTAGTACCGTTTGGACTGGCGGAATTGGAACTGGAAGAATGTGACAGGGAAGATTGTGAACTTGTGGTCGTTTATTAAGGGAAAGGAGCGTACCATGCGTCGACGAAGATTGGTGTTAAAGCGAAGGCAAGGTGAAGCAGTAGACCTTGCGACAAGCGACGGCCTTGTGACCATATACATCAACAAGATAAAGGGCAAGGCCGTCAGCCTGGCATTTCTGGCACCTGAATTGGTTAAAATCACACGCGACTATGACGACGCAAGGAGGACAACTAATGTACAAACGACGCAATAACACATGCACAATTTGTAACCAACCGGCGACGCGGCAATCAAGGAACGGTGCGCCACTGTGTTACGCATGCTTTATAAACTTAGCAGACGAACAGGACGGTTTGCCAGAAGCGCCATACCCGTGCGTCTTTGCGCCCGGTTCACGGGCAAAGGTCGAAGTACTACGCTGGCGATACTTGAACGGATTTAAGCTATTTAGGAACGATGACTACAAAAGAGAATGATATGGGAAGGTTTCAAGAAAGATGGAAGTATCTTGGGGCATCGGAACTGGCGGCGGCCATCGGTTGGTCACCGTGGACGGACCCTGCCGATGTGTGGCGTGCCAAGGTGGAGCGCGTCGAAGAAGAAGTTGACAACCTCGCCGTCCGCATCGGTCAACACATGGAATCCTTCATGCTCGACGTAGCCTCCGAGAAACTAGGAGGCAAGGTGGTCGCCGACCAGCAGGACAGGCCAATCGAAGGTACGCCCATTGTGTGCCACTGCGACGGACTACTGAACGGCAAAGTGCCGGTGGAAATCAAGGTCACCGGAATTGCCAATCCAGCACCCGCCATCTGGACGTCAGGGATCCCCCTCCCGTATTACGTACAAGCGATGGCCCAAGCTGTCGCTTTGGGCAGTGACATCACTTGGGTTGTCGCACTTATCGGCGGGCGGGGCATCCGCGTGGAATCCGTGGAATTCGCGCCCGAAATCTGGGAGATTATACTGGAACGGGCCCTAACGTTCTGGAATTGCGTCGAGGAAAAGAAGCCCTTGCCAGACGGGTGGTGGACGCCACCGCCCAAGAATCCTGGGCAAAAGCCCAAGGAACTTTCAGACGACTTGGCCGAACTAGTGTTGCGATACGCGGAGTTGAAGCAAGCCGAAAAGGAACTGCAAGACATCAGGGCCGCCATCGTCGAACGCTTGCCCGTTGGCGAGAAGTTTCGCGCAGGTGGTGTTGTCGTCCTGCGAAGCGCAAGGACGTCAAAGCACATTAACACGAAGCAACTGGAAAAGGATTATCCCGACTTGGTCGCTAAGTATAAGGAGGAGCGGACTTATGATGTTCTAACAATTAAGGTATTGGAGGAAACGTAATGTTAACCGAAGAGGTTCGTAAATTCGTAGACACAATCGTTGTCATGGGCGACGTTGATGCGGCGTTTGAGTATGCGGAAAGCGTCGTTCTCCCCGACGAGACCCCAATCACGTCATGCCGCACTATTATCGACTTGTGTCAACGTGTGGTTGACACGGACGCCGATGCGGATTCCGTTATTACGGATTTCCTTGTGTCGGCGTTCCTGTCGGCGGTTACTGCCGGCGTGTTCAAGAGAACGTTGAAACAGTCTTTTGGAAAGGAGTAGCAAGATGGACGAGACTTCCATTCGCCGTGAAATCGAAGCAGCCGTTGCGCCTATCAGGGCATCGTACGGTAGCAAACTGGATGAGCAGTCGGTTGAAACGCTGGTTCGGCGCCTTGTTGCGCTGGACCTGCGCCCCGACTTGGGGCAAGTAGCCATCGTGCCAAGGAAGCAAGATGACAAAGTTATCGTCCAGGGCATCATCACCATCCAGGGCAGTCGTGCATTACTGGCCCGCATCCCAAACGTCAAAAGCGCTACCGCCGTCATTGTCCACGCGAAAGACAAGTTTGAAGTCGAAGGTGACGTGGTACGACATACGTACAATCCGTTCGACCCCGAACGAAATCTGTACGACTTCGACAAGATACTTGGCGCTTACGTTGTAGCAACACTGACAGACGGCAGCAAGGTCTATCACTTTGTTTCGAAGGACAAAATTGCCCGTTGTCGAGCGTGCGCTAGTGAACGAAATCGACAAACTGTGTGGACAAAATGGTTGGCGGAAATGGTGATGAAAACCACCATCCACGACTTCCTGCGACGTGGTCCCATACCGTTCGATAACCGCGTCAACGAAATGGTTAGGGAAGCCTTGGCAATGGATGACGAAGCTTTGGAAACCAATCCGGATAGGGTTGTGGTTGACACGGACAACGGTGACATTAGCAGTGACGACTTACCGCCAGTGATCGATGACGTTCCCGAAGAACCGGCGGACGATAACCCGTTTGCCAAAGCCCGTTCATCTGCGGAAGCCATGCAAATATTTTCAGCGAACGCTGAAAAGTGGAAGTCGGATAGGGACTTGTACGCCAAGCGTCGGAAACAGCTACAGGAAACGCTGGCCAAGTTCAAACGTGTTCACTCTAAGTGAAGCTGAAAAGGAGGACGTGCGATGTTGTGGGCGAAAGACTTCAAGTGTGCCTTTGAATACCTGAGGGGCGCTTCTGATTCGCCTGGGTTCAGTGTCGAGGTAATGCCACCGATTGTCAGGTTCGTGGCGCCGTGCAATGGATACGTGGCGCAATACGAAACTCGGCTAATCCGCGACGTTAATGCGTGGTTCCTTACCCACGTGGGTTTCCAGGAGCTGGATGTTTTCCCATTAAAACGGGAAAACGTAATCGTCTTTGACACTTCCAATTATGAGAAGGTTGCAATTCACGAAGTAGGGCCGAACGGCAACACAGTCGCTTCCGTTATCACGGAAAGATACAGCCTTGACATCACGGCGTGGTTTGCGAGCGACGGTTCGTCGCGCTGCGTAGCCGGCCAGGCATTACCTGATATTGGGGCGACTGTAGCGCAGTTGTGTTTCGATGGGCGTCGGCTACTTGCGCCACATAAACCGTTAGCTACAAGCTCAACCCCACGTGAAGTCACGTTTGTGTTGACAAACGGTGGTGGTTGCCATGTCATCAGTGATGGCAACTTTATTACGAAGACGTCGTGGCAAGAAGCTGACATAGACCTCCATCACATCCATAGGTTCACGGTTGATTCCCGTGTCCTTTGGCTTGAAGGCAGGCACGTCGAAATGAAGCTTGACACAAAACAGCAAGCGACGTTCAGCATCCGTTCTGGCAACGGCATTCGCCGGATGGTATTTGTGGCGAACAAGGCAATTGAATACCAATTGCCCAGGATTGACGACACCTGGTGCGTTGCCTATGTGGCAATCCCTGGTGATGACTTTTGCTTGCCAAGCGAGGTGTCGTTGCATGTGGAGGACGACCGTGTTCGCGTTGTCACTTGCGGTGATTGTGGCGAAAAAAACATGTCAATTGGCCACGTGCTATCGGGCCATGCACCATTTATTAGTCACAAATTAAACGGTTCCGTGTTTCACGAAGCCATGCGTGCTTGTGGGAACGCAGCATTGATGTATCTACCGCAAACGCCAGCACCAATTGTGCTGCGTGGGCAGGATGGTGCTTGGCGGTACTTGTTCGGGCAAGTGAAAAGGATAGTGCGCTGAAGAATGGAGGATAAACAAATGGACGTTTGGCTGCTGTACGACATGCTGCAAGCAGTGGGATTATCAGGCAAGATACGGCGAAAGGTTCAACGGGAACAAAGGATTGCGGCTACTGAAGCTGAAATGACACTCGTTGGCCTATTGTTCGCAAGAGAAGATCTGAAACATGCATGCGAGGAAATCGCCAGAAAAAGTCTTGGGTTTTCACTTGATACGCAGATAAGCACATCATCTGATACGCGGCAAGTATTGTTAAGGCACGGCGAGAAAATTGGAACGGCTGGCAATCACGTTGTTCTTTGTGGCTTCGCCGTGCCAATCGCAGACATAATCGAAGTCATGCGTTAGTGTGTGGTGTTGAACTGGTTTTCTGGACAGGAGGACGTGCGATGTTGTGGGTGAAAGACTTCAAGTGTGTTTGCGAATGCCTAAGGGCGTTCGCAGAGAGGATCGGCTTCATCGCTTTGATTGAGTACGAAAGCCGGTGGCCAGAGCTGGAGGAGTTCGCGGAGGCTATTTGGCGCGAGCATGCGGACGACATAGAGCGGCTATGCGATGAGTATGCTGTTGAGGTCGGGGCGAGGGATGCCGATGAGTTCGTGCTAGAGCAGCGTGGACACCGGCGGCCAGTGGACTACGTTGCGATTGCGATTCGGTACCTGGGTCGAGATGCGTTAAAGGAGGTTTGAGATGCGGGTTAACAGTCTTGCGTTACACGATTTTGTTGGGTTCTTTGTCGAGCAGTCCTCGGCGGGTCATGACAGGACGGCACTGCTGGTGCAGGGAGGCTGCATCCACGGCTACGTGCCACAGCGGAACGGCGAGCTTTGTTGGTACTGGTATCGGCAGAGCATGCCGGTACTGGTGGATGGGGACGCGATCGCTGGTCCGGTCGTGGTGTCGGCCCGCACGCTCTACGACTGCATTCCGACGTTCGGCGACGTGTCCGTAGCGTTCGAGAGGGGCGAGGGCGACAGCGGGGCGGTGATAATTGAGCGCGACAGGTACAAGGCAACGGTACCGGCCTTGTGGGTGAAGCAGTTACCGGACAACGGTAGCGAGGTCTGGTGTGCCGTCATCAGAGACGCCCTGGCTGCTGATCCCGTCGCATGGTGCTTGCTAGCCCACCGTGGCAGGCAGGTAACGGTTGAGATTCTGGAGTCGGGCAACCTGGCGGTTCGCGGTCCGTTCGGTGAAGGGATCGTTCCGCTTGAGAAGGTACGGTGCTCCGGCGAGCTGGTGAAGCCGGTTAGGTTCACCGTGCCCAAGCGATTCAAGTCGGGGTGGTCGTACTTTTACATCAGGAAATACGGCAAGGGGTACGTTGCCGTGGAGACGGGGTATGGCGAGTATTTGATTAAGGAGGATGTGCGATGACAGAGGGACTCTGTTGCCGATGCGATCATGGGCTGTCACTACCGCGGCATGGCACTGCCCTGCCGATTCGCTGGTGCGACTTGTTCAAGGAGGACAAGATCGGCGTTCTTGAGTGCGATCGCTACGTCGGCAGGTCTGGTGCATGGCGGGACCACAAAGAGGAAGTTGTGAACCGCTCGCTGCAAGTGTTTAAGACCTCGCCGATTTATCGTCGGCGGGTCTGGGTGTCGTTAAACGAGGCGAAGAAGAACGGTGTTCAACCGTACAAGATTGCATCGGCGGCGGTCATCTTACGGTCCTGCGGCTACATCGTTGAGATCGTACAAAACGATCGGACTGACTGGAAACGGGTGTCCAGCCCGATCAGCGAGCGTGATAGGTGTTGGCAGATCAAGGACGGTTCGGACGTTAAGCCGTGCGATACTGTCTGGCAGGCGATGCGTGAAGCGTTTGGCATTGCAGAGGTTTGGACAGAGGAGGAGATGATCAATGCGAAAAAATCAGTGTGAGGACTGTGTGTTCGGGGTGAAGCTACCGAGGCATGGGACGTGCCTCCCTATACGGTGGTGTTCGATTCTCCGGCGTGACGTATTTCCCGTGGAGGTATGCGACAAGTGCAGCAAGGATTTCCAGGACGAGATCGTTCCTGTGCGTTATCGGGATGTTACGTTGGCCGTGCTCAACAGCGAGGTTGATGGGTTCGATGCACGGACTGTCACGCTCTACGCCGATAGGTACCTTGCGCGTGGTGCCACGGTGTACGACGTTGCCGCTGATGCGGCGATTCTGCGGCATTACGGCTATGACGTAATAATAACGGAAAAGCGACCAGAGTCGCCGGTTGTGTCCTCGCGTGACATTTCGCCCAATCCGAATGGGTGGACGATAGCATACGTGGACAATCAGGAGGAGATTGTGTGCGACAGAGTTGTTGACGCTTTGGTTGTTGCGTTCGGGTATAGGAAGGTGATAGAGGCGTGGCCTGGCGATGGAGAGTCCGAGTGCGTATGAGTTATCGCGGTGGGTAAGGACTGGAATGAGGCGGCCCAATCGGATCATGGCCCCGTTCTGGTACTACGGAGGCAAGGGCATGCTAGCGCGCAGAATACTGTTGAAAAGGAGGACGTGCGATGATTTGGACGAAGCACTTGCAACAAGCCATCAGGTTCTTGGAAAAGGTGGACTCGCGATATGTCAGCATTTCCGTTGATGGTTGGGGGGTGTCATTCCGCACCCACACCGACGATTGCATGGCGAACTTCACACTAAAAGCAGCGTTCCCATTTAAGCGTCACTTCACGGCATACTTGGACGCGAACGAGTTTAGGTCCATGCAATTCGCGGCAGGTACGATGACAGATTGTGAAGCGACCAAGGACGGTGTCGTATTCCGTGAAGCCAGTGAATCAGTAGGCCGCCTTGCTCCAGCGGTTCCTTGTGGCGTTGACGTGTACCCAAATTTTCCTGTACGTGATCGATACGTGGGCGCTATCAATCTGTGCGGGCCTGAACATATCAGGCCGTTGGTGTACTTCACCAAGGACAGAATTACCATTGACATTGATGTGTCGAATCACAAAAACGTAGCGACACTTTGCACTGGCGGTTCACCGTGTTCGATGACACAAGCAGGCGTTTACGAGACATGGGGCGTCAGGGACGATGTTTTCACCGTGCCGCCATGTATCCTTGGCTTTGCTGACTTTCAGGAGGTACGTTTCGACGTCTACAATACCTATCTGTATGCAACAGCATCTTCAAACGCGCGGGACGTTTTCGCGTCGATGTCGGTTATGCGCGGTGATGACTGGGAAACTCATCTACCGCGCGAAGACTTTCGGTGGCACGGTTTCATTGCCGACGACTGTGATGACTTGTCACGTATCGTTCGTGGCGAATTGAAGCTTTACCCCCGTGATGGACACATATGCATCGCGCGGGACGATGACGCTGAAGGCCAGCGGATTGGAAGAATCGTTGACGACAGCCATCCGGAACACGTCTATTGTGTTCCTGCGCGTTACCTTTATGGCGCATTGTGGGCGTGCGAAGGGCCGGCTCTCATTCACCTACCTTCCTTGGATGGCTACGTCATACTTGAAGGCATCAATGGTTCCCGGCACTGGGTTCCGTTTGAAGGATGCAAAGCACAACAAACTGCAATAAGGCGATAGGCGGCAATGATAAAACTTCGCGACTACCAGGTGGCCGCCATCAACGCCGTAAAGCAAGCCTTCCAAAATCGTCAGGTTGCCCTGCTTCAAATGGCAACCGGCCTGGGCAAGACGGTTGTGTTCACTGAAATCGTCAAACGTAGGCCATCAGGGCGTGCACTAATCCTTGCCCATAGGGAAGAGCTTGTCTTTCAGGCGGCCAATAGACTCGGAACAACGGCAATCGAAATGGCCGATGAAAAGGCCCCGCGTGATGCGCCCATTGTTGTTGGCACCGTACAAACCGTTGTGCGACGGCTAAACCGTTTACCAGCACAAGAGTTTTCCCTTGTCGTTATCGACGAGGCGCACCATGCGGCGGCGAAAACATACTGCCGTATCATCAACTGGTTCCGCGCCAACCCCAATTGCCGAATCCTTGGCGTCACAGCCACACCATTCCGGCATGATGGCAAAGACCTGGAATCCCACTTCGGGCCACCCGTCTACAAGTACAGTCTTGTGAACGGCATTGAAGACGGTTGGCTTGTCCCCGTGCAGGAGTTCATCACGTCAAAGGTGACGGTGGACTTGGAAAACGTCAAAGTTCGGCATGGCGACTATCCCGTGGAAGCTATTGAAGATCAACTGAAACAAATACGCAATGTCGAAGCCATTGCCAGTGTGGCCATAGACCAGCCCGGCAAAGTACTCGTCTACACACCAGGCGTTCAATCCGCCATGCTTGTCGCGCAATCACTTAACCGCAAGTGCCCAGGTGTGGCAGCCGTGATTCACGGCGGGACTGACAAGGACGAGCGGCGACAAATCATTGAAGACTTCCGCAGCGGCAAAATACGCATCATCACGAATTGCCTTGTCCTAACAGAGGGGTTCGACGAACCAACCGTTGACACAATTGTGATGGCGCGTCCCACAAAGTCGCGCGTACTTTACGCCCAGGTGATGGGCCGCGGGATGCGTCCCCTGCCATACATCACAGATGCGGCAAACGATTCCACCCAGCGAAGAATAGCCATTGCCGAATCCGCAAAACCGCACTTGACGATTATCGACGTCAACACAACTGGCAAGCCGTCCGTGTTGGCAGTGGACTTGTTCCATGAGCACGACGAACGCAAGGCGAAGTACATTCACCAAGTGGCAAGACGGGCGGCAAAGAAAGGTCCCATCAATTGTCAGAACGTCATTTGCGAAGCCAACTACGAATACGAATCCCGTGTCAAATACCGATTGCGAAGTGTTGACACAAGGCGTTTTGTGCGGCGGGATTCATTCCTCGACTTGCTGTACACCCTTGGCGTGCCCGTTGACGTCAACGGCACCCCAGTTCCTGGACAATTAGCCACCGCCCTCGAAGCCTTGGGCATACCGAAGAACATCGCACACAACGTCACGCTGGAACAGTGTTCAAGGATTTTCCGAATCGCAAGGCAACGAAAGGCAGTTGGATTGGCAAGCTTCAAGCAGATGCGAATACTTGTGTCGCACGGATTGCCAATCGAAAAGGCGATAACCGCCACGAAGGCGGAGGCGTCGGCGACAATCGGCAAACTGGCGGCTGGTGGATGGCGAGGATACGTTAGAAACCTGGACGTCCAACAGGGAAGAACAAATCCTCGATGGTAACCGGTTGGGCTTTCACGGCTTGTTGCTTCTTCTCCCGTTCCCGTTGTTCGCGTGAAATCTTCTCGACGGTGCGCAAGGCATCGTACAACTCTTGCGCCCGTGGTGATGCACCTTCGCGAATCCACGGACGTTCAATCAGCCCCACCTTGTCCATCGTCAGCAATTCATCACGCAGCCTCCGCATCGTATCCCACGTCATGACCTTTTCCACATCGTAAGTTCCCACCTTGACGCCACTTATCGCATCAATGGCCTTAGCCCACATCGGTTCCTGCCCGGCTGCAAGTTTGCCCAGGTAACCGAGGAACGACAGCGGTGGGGCGATAGCCGTCTCGAATGCCCGCAAGGGATGCGACACGACGGGTGGAAGTCCGGTAATGCCAGTAAGCTTTTCGGTTAATGAACGGTAATCCCTAATGCTCATTCCCGTGTACGGTTCACGGCCACTAGCCAAGACGTAGATTCCCCGAAGCACCGGATGCGTCCAGGATATGGACTTGGCTAAAAACTCCGACACGTCCGGCGAAATCATGGCCAAGTCTTCTGGTGGAAGGCCAAGGGAACGAACAACGGTGACTTGCCCGTTCTCATCGGCAATCGGGAAGGCCAAGCTGTTTTCAAGCCATTCCGGCATCTCGTGCGTTGACTGCGACTTGATGCGGCCAATAGAACGCACAATCTTGGACGGCCAGGAGTTCCAGTCCAGCATCACCTTGGGGATGTTGTAGGACAGGTTACTTCGCAGCCACCCGTAGAACATGATTGTCGGTCGCAAAGCCCGCCGTTCAAACGGTGACATGCGGGAGTAATCGTAAAGCACCGTCTTGGCCAGTTCCGCGGCTTGAGCAGGTTGCATGCCCGCCTTGCGGGCCGCCGTGTAAATCGCACCACGGGATACCTGCTCCGTTGCGGCGAACAGATTGCGCCCCGTTTCAATAAGTGGATTCACCGCCTTTCCGGATACCTTGGGTGACACGAAGCTTAACAGCCCGTCCCATCCGAACGGCTTGCTTACAGCCCTGGCAATCGGACTAACAGCCTCTTTGGCGCTTAAAGCCTTGGGCAAAGCTGCGGCAATTGATTCCTCGCCGAACAATGCTGGCAAGTCTGGACTGCCAAGCAATGTTGCCGGACGTTCCAACGACACATCGGATACACGGTGGCCAGTGGATAGGACGCCAAGCTTCCGCATTTCATCATAGTATTCGGCCTCGTGCAGCGTTCCCTTCAGGAATCGTTCCGACAATTCCATGAACGTGCTGGCATATTCCTTGGGGGTGTACGGCACATCCGGGTGAAGAATCGACATCAAGAAGTTACTGGTCAAGTCACGAACACGGGACGAAATCCGTGGTAGGTACGTCCAGCTTGAAAGCCACCCCATGTACTTGCTGAGGATGTTTTCGTATGCCAACCGTTCGTCTGTTCCGGGGACGAATACCTTGACGAATCGTGACAACGCATCGGCTGACTTCGCCGGGACGGCTATCAGTTCGGCAGCCCTTGCCGACGGTAACCCGCCGAGGGCCTTGTCGATTTCCGGGTTCATTGCCCGCAAGCGATTGACGAACGTTTCCAAACCCCGTGGGGTAAGGGGCATCGCACTGTGCCCAGCAATCGGGACGCGAATCTTGTCCCATGCTTCAGCCAGCGTTATCAATCCTTCCGGCATCAGTCGTGGATCGTCAATCACCTTGGCGACGTGGGCCAAGCCCTCGTGGACACCGGATAAGGCGGCAAGGTATTGGCTTTGCCCAACGAAATGCTGCCAAAGATTGGACAACACATCGTTGGAATATACAGGGCGTCCGCTGTGCTTCATCAAGTAGTCAAGCAATAGGTACGACGTTCCGTTCTGTTTGAACAGACGCACCATGTTGCGTGGAAACTTGGCGGCCTTTAGGATAGCCCTGTACTGTTCAGGCTTCAAATCTTTGGGACGGAAGAAAAATGCCAAGGCTTTGGCCGCTTCAGCGTCAATCGACTTGTTCCGTGCAAGTTCCACCAGCCGTTCGTACTGGCCAACTTCCGGTTCAAAGTAGCGACGAAACAGGTACTCTTGCAACAACCGGCGTGTACTACCTTTCCGCCCTTTGATGGGGACGTCGATACCGTAGCTCTTCAGTGCATCTTGGGCAAGTGCCCTTCGCAGTACCATCCCGTTGCTCCCAGACGGCAAGCCTGGGACAAGGAATTCATCACCAGAAAACTTTGGCGGCGCAGTCGGGCGGATGTCCGACAACGGTACCTCAATCGGCTTGTTCGCTCTTGTCCACAAGACCGCGGTTGGGTTCGGGCCTGGCCGATGTCCAATGTACCTGGCAACCGGTTCTGTGGAATTACCAATGGCCACATAATCGCCAAAGATGATGCTGTCCCCTGTCTTCGTTTTGACGGCTTGCAAGTTGAAGCCAGACAGCGGCGGGATTTCATCGGCCAGTTCGTCCGGGATTACCAGCATCGCGTTCGTGCCGTTCTTCTCCGCGGCTATCATGGCGTAGCTGCTGGGAAGTTGCCTGGTAAGAATGGCATCACGCGATGCCCTATTCACTGGGACGCGGCCAAACGGGGCGAATTGTAACGGAGCAAGTCGCTTGGCTGTCTTGCGTCGTGCCGCCTCGCTGATGAGGGCCTGGTATCCAGTGCGGCCAAACTCATCACCAGTCATCGGTGAGTACGTCGGCAAGTAAGCTGGATCGCGTGTTCGGAAGTTGGGATACCCCAGTTCAATTAGTTGTTCCCGAAGCTTGTCGATTGGTGCACGAATCATGGTATCCGATGTCAGGTACACCTTCTCGGCAAGCTGGTCCAATGCCTTTGCCCCAGGCTGTGTCGATACCGCTGACTTCAGTATGTCGTCGATTGTCCGTTTGGCATCCTTCCCTCTCTGGGCGATGTACTGGACAAGTTCGTTGACGTTCAGCGGGGCAAGACGGTTACCGGCCATGCGCATTTGGACACCAAGGGACGCCAGTTCATCCGCCATGGCGGCCAACATGGCCTGGGAATCATGCATGTGGTTCGTCAATGCTGCCAAGGTATGACGTGCCGATTCTGTGGCAAAAGCGGCGGCGGATTGGGCTGCCTTGTCGTATGCCCCACGTACCGTCCAGTCGAACAGGGCACGCAAGGCCCGCATGGGGGCAAGTTCAGACACGCTTTGCACAAGCCCGCTGCCAGGTAGCGGTAATTCAATCCGTGGTGCTACTTGCCTCAGAATGCCAACGGGTTCGATGATAAGCCCACGTACACCACTGGCAATCTCCTGCATCTGGCCGGGGATACTGACGGCTGGCAAGATTCCCTTTCCGGCTTGCAGGTTCTTCATCAGTCTGGATTGTGACGATAGAAGCTTGATAGCCGCACCCAACGCCTTGCTGTCGCCACGTTGTGCGGCACGATGGAAAACGTCGGCAACCTTCAGGGCTTGCTTCGTTGGGATAGCCCGCATGATTTCCTTGGCGGCATCGGCTGCTGGCTGGCCAGCAATCTGCTCCAATAGCTCTTCGACAATGTTCGTGGACGGCGTCTTGGGAACGTTCAGTCGCTTGGCGAGCGGGGCGCCCTTTTCTAACAAGTCACCGATGTTGTCCAGTAGGTTTGTGACAGGCTTCAGTGATGATAGCTTGCCAAGCTGGAACGCCTGTTCACCGATGCGGGTGAGGGCGCCAATGCGTGGAACATATGCCGGGCCGAACAACTCGATTGCCAGTCCTGCGGCGTCAAGTACGGCGTCCAGTGGTTCTTCGATGGGATGAAATCCTGGAATATTCTCTTGGAATCCCCAGCGTTCAAGGACTTCCCTCCCAGTGATATGGTGTGACGGAATGGGGATGCCAAGCTTTTCCTCGTAGAACTTTCGCAAGTAGGATTCGCTGAACGGTAGAAGCAGGGAAAGCTGTGATACGTCCCCTGCCATAAGGCCGCGGAATGCGGCGAATGGCTTATCGACGATGGACGCGGCAGCGGATAGTAGGCTTAACCCCTTGGAAACGATACCTTGCCGAATCTGTCCCACGGCTTGCTGGACGTTGGATTCAGTGATGGGCGAACCAACGTCGCTGCGGTCCGCAAAGGCGATGTTACGGATGTCAAGCAGCCTGGGGGCCAAGAGGCGTTGCGTCCAGTCGTCTTTAAGGTGGGGAATTTCAATCCCGCCAAAATCTGGCATATCGACGAGGCGGCGTTGGGCTTTGGCCAGATAGTCCTCGTCAAGCTGCTGCCGTGGCGTCCGACTGAGTGTCGGTGGCGTCACGGGCGGTGTCGGGACTATGGGAACTGGGACCTGCGTCATTGGAATGCCTCTAGGTTAATAACCGCTGGTGGTCCGATAATCGGCAACGTCTGGAACATCGGGATTTGTTGTTGGTTTTGTTGCGGTAGAAATTGCTGTGGCATTGGGAACATGGGGAAGATAGGCTGTTGCCAGACGCCTTGTTGCGGTACTTGCGGTTGCGGGAAAGCTGGTATTTCCGCTGGTTTCTTTCGTTCAGACAGGGCTTCAAGTAACTTGGTAAGCGCGACAGCCCCGATGAATGTAAGGGCGTGTGGGGCGATACCACGTAGCGTGCCCAGTCGTCCGGTTGTCCTTGGCTGGGCTGGCTCTTGGGGAGCTGGCGAAACACCGGCACCAGTCGGTGCGAGTTGTTGTGGCGTCTGAACTTGTCCAGGTTTTGGCCTGGGCGCACCCCGCCCAGTTACTGAGCGCAGTGTGCCAGACGCGGCAAGTTTGCCCGCCTTTCCAGTGTCTTGGTACTCCTGCGGACGCACGTTCGCCAGGCCAACTTGCTGTTTTTTCTGCGTCCCAGCCTGAGCTGATGGTTTGTTTGCTGCTTCGAGTCGGTTTCTTAATGCCGTTGCGACTTTCGTCGGGATGGACTTGCCGCTGTTGATATACGACAGTGATGTTTCGGCGAGTCTTACCACCTCTGGATCGCTGTGGGTCGTGAGGCCGAGTAGCAGGGACTGTAGCATCCGCTTGCTCATGCGTGCGGTAGCCCCTTTCCCAACGCCGGGTGCCTTGGCAGGTGCTCCGCCAGACTGAGTATCGGCTTGTCCACCACCGGCTGGCTGTTTTTGCTTCCCGCCACCGGCTGGCTGTTTTTGCTTCCCGCCACCGGCTGGCTGTGTTTGCTCCCCACCACCGGCTGGCTGTTTTTGCTCCCCACCACCGGCTGGCTGTGTTTGCTCCCCACCACCGGCTGGCTGTGCTTGCGCCGTTGACGTCTTCCTCTTCGGCTGTGCAGCCGCTGGCTGGTCAAGCTTCAATGCAAGCGCTTCAGCGTCTGTGGACAACGTTCCCTTTACTTCCGACACCCAAGACTTAAAGAAGTCCTTGTTGGTAGCAACATCAATACCACCCGCTTTCTGTGGCGGCAGTCGATTACCAAGCGCGGTCACGACAGCCTGGGCAAGCTGCCTGGCGGCATCAACTGACAAACTGTGTTTGCCAAGCATGCCGCTTTCCAATGCCGCAAGCGCCTCATCCACCGTTAGCTTCCGAAGCTGTTTTTTACTTATCGACTTGATTTCAGTATTTGGACTTGCCATTTTTTCGGCTCCTCTCTTTCCAGCACCGGTCTCCGCTGGCGTTTGCGGTACCTGTTCACTTGGCGTCTTTTCTTCCGTTTGTTCCCCCGCTGGCTTGTGTGGTGGTTCTGTCTTCGGCTCTGCTTCGGCTTGTTGTTGCTTTGCCTCTTCAGTCGCTGTTGACTTAATCCGTGGATTTGGTTCAATGCCTAGCTGGCGTGCAAGCTCACGCGCTGTCTTGTTGTAACTGCCGTAAAACTTCAGAAACTTACCAAGACTTGCCCGTTGGGTAGGGGTTAGGTTCTTCTCTGCGTATTCGCGTGGGTTTGTTATATTGCCTTTCTCAAGCTCGTCCAGAAACGCAACGACTTGCGCACCGAGTTGTGCTGTCTTTTCTATGTTCAGTGACCGACGCCCTTTCATTAGCTCGCCAACCGCGTCAACGCTCTCGTCAGCGGTTCCAACAACCTTTTCTGGAAGGATTATTCCGTAAGCCTTCTCTACCAGCTCGCCCAATCCTTGCGACTTACGCTGTGCCGCGGAACGCTCCAATGCCTCAATTTGCCGGAACGCGGCGTACTTGTTGCCGAGGCCACGGCGTAGTGCATTGTTCCTTATCGCCCTGGCGTGACTGAACCCGGCTTCACCAATCGTTCGCTCCAGCTTCGCTTGCGCTTTCGCCCTAGCATGACTGGCAAGCGCATCCCTGGCGGCGACGATAAGTTTCTTTACAAGCTTGGCGTGCTCCATCTCAGGGTTAACTTTCGTCCCTGAAAGCAGCTCGACTAGGTATTTGCGAACAGCTTCCTTGCGCTTTGGGTTATCGACTGACTCGACAACACTTGAAGCGTACTTCGCCAATGCGTCGTGTTGAATACTTTCCCCACCACGCCGAACGACTGCACGCGCCCAGTTGACAAGCGCCTCCTTTATCGCATTATTTGTTAGCTGCCCAGATAGGCCAAGCGCGTCGGCTACTATTTCCTGCGCGTCCGTTCGTCGAACGATGTGCAGGCCCTCTTGAACGGTTTGCTTTCTGGAACGCTTCTCCATCGGCTAGCCCCACAGCGACGGTATCGTTACCGGTTGCGGAACGCCTATCGGCCCACCAGTCGGTTGCGGTAAACCAGGCCATACAGGCGGCAACGTCTGCGGCCAAGGAATCATCGTCGGCATGTACGTCGGCGTCACCGGCATCGGCGTAGCCGCTTGCTTGGCAGTCGCTTCCACACCAACGCCAAACATCTCTGGTATCGAACCAACACGGTGAAACATACTATACATTTCACCCACACCCATAAGGCCGGAACCAATGCGCCCCGCGCCTCGTGCCACCTTGCCAGTCATGCCAGCGGCTTTACCAGCCGTTGCCGCGGCTTTGCCAAGCTTCGTCGCACCGGCCACACCCTTGATGGCGCCCGCAGCGGGGATTGCCATACTGCCGATTGAAACCATTGGCCTTGCAACTTTCCAAACATCCGTTTCCGCAGGTTGCGACGGCATCACGCCAAGCCCTTCCAGTGCGGTATTGATTAAGGATAGTTCGTCCAGCGTGTCAAGGAAGTCGCGGACGCCTGTAGGCAGTGATTCACCAAAGAGTGCTTCCGCACCACCGGCTAGCAGTCCAAGGCCCTCAGGAACAAGAAGAAGCAACGCTGGGGCTGGCATAGATTACTCTCCCGGCTGGGCACCCATTAGTGGCATCCCAAAACCCTGCTGTGCTGTCGCCATCCGCATCAATGCATCAAGTGCTTGCTGTCGAACGTTCTTGTCGAGTTGCGGCGAATTGGCGATTGAACGCAACCAATCCATTGTCTGCTGTTGTTGCTGCTGACGCTGCTCTTGCAACCTGAAGAGCGCATCAAGGTTCATGTACTGGGACCACAATGCCGCTTGCGGCTGTCCCATCATAGCATAGTACTGACGCAACCCCTCATTCTCTCCCGCCGTAACCTGTTGCGTGAACCGCTTGGACACGCCGTATTCCGCCATCGGGTCAGGTGGCAATAGCGGTTCAGAATACAGTTGATGGTATGGCAATGATGCCTGAGCGAATTGCCCCGCCGTTGCCAGTGCTTGCTGTCCGCGTCCCAAGATAAAGTCGGCTGGGTTGGTACTTGTCAGCGCACCAAACTGTTCGTCGGTGTACGGCGAATAACCAGCACCACCCGTTGCTGCTGCGGCTTGTAGTGCATGTGCCGCTTGCTGTGGTGACATGCCAGCACGCATGAATCGATACAAGTCGGCCCGCATGCGTTCACGTGATAGTCTATCACCACGGTTGCGGAACGGAACTTGAACCGGCCCAGTATCGTAAAACACTGGTGCGGTGAATTGATTCAGCAACCTGTTGTGCATATCCCTGATGTCTTTTTGAACGCCGTAGAATCGTTGTTCCCTAAGTCTGTTTGCGCGTTCCAGTTCGCCCATTGTGAAGTCGTCGCGTCGGCCAAGGCGTCGGTAATAGTCCTCAGCCCATTTAGCCTCTGGGTTTGTCAGTATGGGCGGGGTTTGGAACATGGGCATGAAGCCAGCGACTGGCGGCATCATGGGCTGTGGCCCTGCTGGCTGTGCACCAGCTTGGGCGCCGACGGCGGGTGGTTGTTGTCCGCCACCCTGTTGGCCAGCTTGTTGTGCTGGTGGTAATGCTTTCGGCATGGGTGGCATCATACCGAATTCGGCTGGTGGCATACCAAAGCCTGGTGGCGGTAACTGGCCGGGTAACTGCCCACCTGCTGGGGCTTGTGCTGGTAGTCCGCCACCAGCGGCAGGTTGCTGTCCGCCGAGCTGAATTGGCGCAATGGGCGGGATTGCTGGAATTGTCGGCTCTTGTGGGCGGATACCCTTGTAGAATGCTTCTGGATTGTAGTTCGGGTTGTAAATGACAGGCATTAACCAATTGACGCCAAAATCGTAAAGCGTATTAAGGACGCCAGGATGGTATTTCCACATCTCGCTGTAAGATAGTCTATCGTCCGCCATTGGCCATCACCTCCCAATATGATTTGTCAGTGCGCCGACTGCCGCAGCTAACACTATACTCAAAGCCCACCAAATCACATTCACCCTGCCGATTATGCCATCATCAAACAACTTCTTCTCTATCCGCTCCAAACGCGAAGAAATACTTTTCACCTCCGCGCGCAATTCCGTTACGCAAATCCGCAATTCGTCTAAGCGGGCTTCGTCTTGCATTCCCTTCTTCTCCGCTGCAATTTTCAGACTGACGTAATGACGAACCGTACAACTATCTTTTGCCCGCTGTACGGTGTCAGCGTGAAGGTAACCCTGTAACGCTTGTTGGGTGCGGGGAAAGCAGGATTAGTCGAAATATCAAGGACGTGACGAAAGTTGTATCCTATATCATCAATCGTCCAAGTATTGTCGGTTTGCAAGGTGTCATAGATTAGGTTACTAACAGGTACCGACACATTATTGTGGCCTGTTACAGGGTCTCCGTCCGTACCATCACTATTGACTTCGGTGATGGTGTAGGACGCGCTACTGATGTCGGATTGCGTGATGTAGGTACCATCGTAATCCACCACCCTTGCAAGCAGGGTAGCGCTGGCATTGTGGAAGGCACGTCCATATGCTTCGTAGGCGCTCATATGAACACCCCGCCGATGGTAGCTGGAACGTGGTTTGTGGCGGCTTCAGCCCCACACGGGTTGGGGAAAGCCTTTTCGCATTGGGTGGCGTACACGTCACCGCGATTGGATTCAGCGAAGACAATCCCCACGAAATTGGTAGCGAAGGCGTAGCTGGCTTGGGTGTTATCGGTGAATGCGTCGGACGGCGTACCGGGCGTGAAGCTGTCACTGGCTTGTGCACCGGCGGAATGTGTAACGGCTTGCGCGGTGGTAGTGGCGAACGTGTTGGAACGTTCGTTGCCAGCGGTGAACGTTTGTTGGGCGTTTTTGTATTCACCCGGCATTTTGCCAGCTACTCCTTCAATTAAATGATAGATGTAAAAACGGTCGTTAGCAATAGTGCAAGCCAACTGCTGTCAAATGTTTCCCTATCACGATACGTCAGGTGCGCCATGTACCAAGCAACGCCCAGACAACAGTACCGCATCATTCGTCTGGTCACGTATCACGTAATCGTAATCGCCTATCGTCGTAATCTTGTTATCCGCCCCGTTCAACTGAATCAAGCTATAGTCATTACCAGAATCGTACGTCACCGTGATTTCACTGCTTGCCGTGGAAAACGTGGCAATGGCCGTATTAGGCATCCGCCTGTCGTAGACGACGAGGTACAGCGAGCGTCCAGTTAAATCTTCGCCGTCCACCACCCAGCTTGCACGTGGCTTGGCGTGTAGCCAGAAGGTGATGGTACCGCCTTCACCGGATGGCTGTTGTACGGTAGCCTGAAGTGGCTGAACAATGACTTGCACGCCACCACCTGCCCATTCGGAGACGGCACCGTAAGTGCCAGTCGTTGTGTGCTGTGAACGCAACTCATCCCACACGGCGCCCGCCACTGCGGCAAGTCCTGTACCGCCAAGGTTATTAACCTGTCCGATGATTACTGATGACTGATCGGGCGCAAGACTGTATCCTGTCTTGTCGTTGTTTATGGCGACTGTAACTTGATCAGTATTTGGATTGAAGGTACTTCGACTGCTGATGGCGGCGTCGAGGTAGTACCCGAACGAACCAGTGATGGTATGCCCAGAGCGTGGTTCATCCCAAATATCATCGACACCTTGCGCAGACAGACGATAGCCTGATTTATCGTTCACGGTGGTGACGGTCCCACCGGTGATTGTGCGCGTACCATGCGACCAAATCGCGGCAGGAGAAACCGTCGCCCACGCCGAGTCGCCGTGCGAAGCCAGCTGGTCCAAATCGGCGTAGGACGATCCGAGATGAGGTGTATTTGTGCTCGGTGCCTCGGTTGTTCCGTCAATCCCCAGGCGATGCCTGATTTGCTTCTTTTCTGCATCGGTCCAGTCTGTACCGTCACTCCCTCCGACGCCGACTGCATAGACATAATTATCCTCATTAAACGTGAGCTTATCCGTCTTGG
>Ga0208693_1000947_pt1 | contig 21812 bp, 16 predicted proteins | sample AD_UKC071_MetaG_FD_184438 | JGI IMG/M metagenome (GOLD analysis project Ga0208693, IMG submission 184438) | Active sludge microbial communities of municipal wastewater-treating anaerobic digesters from USA - AD_UKC071_MetaG (SPAdes) (version 2) | ecosystem: Engineered > Bioreactor > Anaerobic >... | reverse complement strand
CAGGCGGTCAACGGCAGCCCGATCTCGTTGTTGAAGGAGCCGACCGGCGCGATGGTTGGTCCGGCCGGGGCGAGCACCTGCGCGATGAGGTCTTTGGTGCTGGTCTTGCCCGAGGAGCCGGTGACGCCAATGACGCTGAGCCCGCGCGTCCGGGCGGCCGAGACGACGCCGCGCGCGACGCCGGTCAGGCCCGCGATCGTGTCGGCGACGACGACCTGGGCGATCGGCGCGTCGACGTGACGCTCGACGATCGCGACCGTGGCGCCCTGCGACGCAACGCCGGCCACGAAGTCGTGCCCGTCAACGCGCTCCCCGGCGATGGCCACGAACACTGCCCCGGGGGTCACCTGACGGCTGTCGGTCACCACGTCGGGCCCGGCGACGACGGACGCCGAACCGATCAGCTCGCCTCCTGCCCAGTCGGCCACCTGGTGGGCCGTGGAGAGGTCCACTACTTCCTCCTCGCCAGGTCGCGGACGACCTCGACATCGTCGAAGGGCCAGACCCGGTCGCCGATCGTCTGACCGGTCTCGTGGCCCTTGCCTAGAATCGCCACCCAGTCTGATGGATCAGCGAGCTCGAGCGCCGCCGCTATCGCCGCGCGCCGCTCACCGCCGTCGATGACTCGGACGCCATCGCGCGCGCCGTGCCGCGCTCCGGCCAACACGGCCGCTCGAATGGCTTCCGGGACCTCGCTGCGCGGGTTGTCGTCCGTCACGATCACAACATCGGCAGCCTCGGCTGCGGCGCGCCCCATCGGCTCGCGCTTACCGGGGTCGCGGTCGCCGCCTGCGCCGAGGACGGCGATGTGGCGTCCACCGGACGGCAGCGCCCGCAACGCCGCCGCGACGGCGCTCGGAGTGTGGGCAAAGTCGACGACGACGTGGGGTGCATCCGGCCCGAGGTCGACCTTCTGCATCCGGCCCGGCACCTGCGCGGTGATCAGGCCAGCGGCAGCCACGGCCACGTCAAGGCCGGCGCTGCCGAGCATCGCGAGCGCGGTCAGGGAGTTGCGGACGTTGAAGTCTCCGAGCATAGAGATGCCGTAGCACAGCTCGCCGCCCGGGTGCGCCAGCCGGACGGTGGATGACCCGTCCGGGGCGGTGGACCAGTCCAAGACGCGATAGTCGGCGTCGGCCTGGACGGCGGTCGTGACCAGGCGGGCATGTCCGTCGGCCCGGACCAGGTCGGCCAGGCGGCATCCCCACGGATCGTCGATGTTGATGACCGCAATCCGGGCTCGTCCGCCCAAGAAGAGTCGGGTCTTGGCCTCGAAGTAGTCGTCCATGGTCGCGTGGAAGTCGAGGTGGTCCTGGCCGAGCATGGTGAAGGCGGCCACGTCGAAACCGATCCCCGTGGCCCGGTGCAGCGCCAGCGCGTGGGACGAGACCTCCATCGCCACGGCGTCCACCCTCGCCTCGACCATGTGGCCGAGCATGCCCTGCAGGTCGGGGGCGTCCGGGGTGGTCACCGTGCCGCGGGGCGTGGCGACCGCGGAGCCGTCGATGCGGAACCCGATCGTGCCGATCGTGGCAACGCGGCGTCCGAGCGCCGCCAGACCGGCCTCGAGGAGGAAGACGGTCGAGGTCTTGCCGTTGGTGCCGGTGACGCCGAACATCTCCAGGTGCAGCGAGGGTCGGCCGTAGATGGCGGCCGCCAGTTCGCCCATCTCCGCCCGCGGATCGGGGCATACCACGACGGGCACCCCCACCTCGATCGAGGCCGCGCCCGCGGCGTCCGTCAGGATCGCGAGCGCACCGCGCTCGACCGCCTGTTCCGCGAAGGACGCGCCGTGCACGTGCTGCCCGGGCAGGGCGACGTAGAGGTCGCCGGGGAGGATCTGGCGCGAGTCGAGGCAGATGCCGGTGAGGCGTCCGGACGCTCCAGGCACGAGCGAGTCGAGGGCGATGCCTGGGTGGTGGCGTGGCCTCAAGGGTGCAGCGGACATGGCGTGACTAGCACTTCTTCTTCGGCGATTCCCCTGCCTGCAAGGGCTGCAGCATGCAGTACTGATCCGCGTTCGCGCTGGGCATGATGCCGTAGCGCTGAATCGCGAGGCTCATGATGTCGTGATACACGGGCCCGGCGACCTTGATGCCGGCGCCAGCGTGGGAGCCCTTCTGGAAGAAGACCGTGTAGACCAGCACCTGCGGGTCCTCGGCCGGCGCGACGCCCATGATCGACATCACCAGGTCGTTGTTCATGCGGGCGGTGCCCGTCTTGGCGGCGGTCCTCACGCCCGGGATGCCGATGACCGGGTAGCTGTCGAGCACCCGGTTCTCCATCATCCCGAGCATGTCCTTCGACGTGGTCGACTTGATCACGCGGCGCGTCACCGGTGCCGGGACGGTCTTCGCGACGCCATCCGGACCGGTCGTCGAGGCGATAATCGACGGCGCAACGTAGACGCCGTCGTTGGCGACCGCGTTCACCGCGGCAGCCATCTCGACGGCGTTGACCGACAGGCTGGTGCCGAAGGCGACCGAGTCCATCGTGTAGCTGTCCTCGAGGATCTTGTCGACCGGGAACACACCGGGGTTCTCGCCGGGGAGGCCGATGCCTGACTTCTGACCCAGCCCGAACGCGGTCAGGTAGTCGATGTACGCCTGCTTGCCGGCCGCCCCCTTACTGCTGAACGTGCTGCGGGCCAGCTGGATGACGCCCTGGTTGGACGAGTTCACGAGGATGCCGCGCGTCGTGTAATCGACCTCGCCGTGCTGCTCGGAATCGCGGATGGTGTTGTTGCCTGACTTGATGCCGTCGGCGTAGGACGCGACGTGGGTGATGCTGTCCGGCGTGGCGCCGCCGGCGTCGAGGACGGTCGCGAGCGTCAGCATTTTCATGGTCGAGCCGGGCTCGAAGGGCGCCGAGATAGCCGGGTTGCTCAACGCCGCGGGGTTGGACTTGGCCACAGCGACCACGTCGTTCCCGTTGAAGGACGGGGTGTCGGCCAGGCACAGGATCTTGCCGGTCTTGACCTCCATGACGACCGTGAAGCCCCACTCCAGGCTCATGTCGGCGCGCTGCTTGTCGATCAGTTGCTGCGCCTGCCAGCACATGCCCGAGTCGATCGTCGTGGTGACCGAGGCCCCATTGGTCGCCGGCGTGATCGTCGAGTCGGCCAGCGGGATCTTGCCGTTGCGGGAGCTGGCGTAGATCTCCTGGCCCGCCGTCCCGGTCAAGGTCGCGTCCAGCCCGAGTTCCAGGCCGGCGCCGCCCTTGCCGTCCGACATGTAGCCCAAGACGTTCGAGGCCACCGTGTTCATGGGGTAGACGCGGCGGGGATTCGGGTCCTTGGTGACGACCCAGTTGAGGCTGCTGCCGATCCCGTTGCGACGAGCGTCCGTGACCCGGTCCGCCTGGATGCAGTTGTAGCCCTCGATACCCACCTGGGTCATCAGCTTCACGTACGGCTTGAGCGAGCCGTCCGCGGCCTTTTCGGTGAGCTTGGCCTTGACCTGGTCGGCCGGGAGGCCCGTGCAGCGCGCGATCACCGGGACGAAGGCGGCGACGATCTTGACACCGTCCGCCTTGTCGGCGTCGCTGGCCTTGGTCACGTCGGTGCCCTTGCCAGCAATGATGTTCGGGTGGACGACGAGGTCCACCGTGGCCTCGGTGAAGGCGAGGATCTTGCCGTCGCGATCCAGCAACGAGCCCCGCAGCGGCTGCAGTTCGCGGGTGACCTTCATCGCCTGCGCCGCCTCCTTGGCGCGGTCGGACGCGTCGATCACCTGAAACTGGACGGCCCGCGCCCCGGCCACGCTGAAGAACACGGCCAGGGCGAGGAGCAGGATGCGGATGCGTCCGGCGGTGGACGCCAACGGGGTGCGTCCCCGGACCCGGACCCGGACCCGCACCCCAGACGGCTGCCGACGCTCGCTCATGGGTGGCCTATGGCTTCGCCGGCGCCGCCGGGGCGGCCAGAGGAGCGGCGGGCAGGTCGAACCAGGGCTGGACGTCGGACTGAACAGGGGTCACCGCGACCGTCGTCGGCGCGGACGGCACCTGGACGCGCAGAGCGGGCAGCTCGTTACCGGTGGCGGGCTTGGGCGAGCCGAGGATCGCACCCGTCCTCAGGTCGACGTAGGCCGGGTTCGCGTTGGGGATCATCCCCAGCGCGCCAGCCGCCGCGGCGATCTCGCCCGGCGCCGACTTCACGTACACCTGGGCCTGCTTGTTGGAGACCTCCAGGGCCAACGCGGCAGCCTGCCGCTGCGCCCGGTTGAGCGCCATCTGCGAGTTCTGCACGTAGACGTTGAGGGCCAGGAGGCCAACCATGCCCACGGCGAGGAGCAAGACGACCAGGATGGCGAACGGCAGCCCCGGGATCGCGGCGCGCTTGCCCCCGCGTACGCTCGTCAGAGGTGCGCGACGCTCGGACGCCCCGGCCTTCGCCTCTGCGACGGTCCAGACGCTCATGCCGCAGCCTCCAGACGCCGGATGGCACGCAGCCGCGCAGAGGCAGCGCGCGGGTTCGCGGCCTGCTCCGACTCGGCGGGACGCTCGGCACCCTTGGTCAGCAACGCGAATTGCGCGCGGTGCTCGGCCAGCACCATCGGCAGCCCGCGCGGCGCAGTGTCGGTGGAGGCATCCCGGAAGGCGTTCTTGACCAGGCGGTCTTCCAGCGAGTGATAGGCGAGCACGGCGAGGCGTCCGTTCGGCGCCAGCGCGGCCAGGGCGGCCGGCAGGAGGCCCTCAAGCGCTTCGAGTTCGTGGTTGACCTCGATGCGGAGCGCCTGGAACGTGCGCTTGGCCGGGTGCCCGCCCGAGATCTTGGACGCCGTCGGGATTGCCGCGTCCAGCACCTGGACGAGACGCGCCGAGGTGTCGAACGGACGATGGATGCGCTCGTCGGCGATGCGCCGCGCGATGCGGTCGGCGAAGCGCTCCTCGCCGAAGGTCCGCAGGATCCGGGTGAGGTCGGCGACCGAGTAGGTGTTGACGATGTCGGCGGCCGTCTGGCCGGACGTGGTGTCCATGCGCATGTCGAGCGGGGCGTCCACGGCGTAGGCGAACCCGCGGTCGCGGCGGTCGATCTGCAGGGACGACAGGCCGAGATCGGCCAGGATGGCGGCCACCCTCTTCAGCCGCAGGTCCGCCAAGACCTCGGGCAGCTCGTCGTAGACAGCCTGCACGAGGGTGACCCGGTCGCCGAAGCGCGCGAGGCGTTCCCCGGCGAGGGCGAGAGCGTCGGCGTCCCGGTCGATACCGACCAAGCTGGACGTCGGGGCGGCGTCCAGCAGGAGGCTGGCGTGCCCCGCGAGCCCGAGCGTGCAATCGACGAAGACAGAGCCCGGGGCGGCGAGCGCCGGGGCGAGCAGTTCGACGATCCGGTCGGCGAGGACGGGGATGTGGATGCGGTCGATGTCCGGCATCTGGGCCCTCCTCCCCTGGCTCGGTGTTTCGGACGGCGTCCGCGTGGCATGGCGTCGGCCTCGCGTGGTGCCTGCCACCGGGGAAGTGGTGTCAGGAGCCACTCGAGGCGGAAGCCGCGTCACGCGTCCGCGATCCGCCCTGCGTTGACGTCGGAATCGAGCTCGGCGAACTTCTCGAACGAACTCGCCTCGAACTCTTCCCACGCCGTGCGATCCCAGATCTCGACGCGGTTGTACGCGCCGACCACTGCGATCTCCTTGTCGAGCCCCGCGTACCGCCGCAGCAGCGGCGGGACGGTGAGGCGTCCCTGCTTGTCAGGAACCTCTTCCGAGGCGCCGGACGCGTAGAAGCGCTGGTACTCGCGGGTCGACCGGCTGCTCATCGAGCCGCTCAACTCGCGCGCCGCCTCGTCCTGGAAGCCCTCGGGAGTGAACACGTACAGGCAGTGCTCCTGCCCGCGCGAGATCACGACACCCTCACCCAGCGCCTCACGGAACTTGGCAGGCAGGACGAAACGACCTTTGTCGTCGAGACGTGGGTAGTGCGTGCCCAGAAACATGGCACTCCCTTCCCCGCATCGCCCCAATGCTCCACTTCGCTCCACCCTACCCCATTTCCCTCCACTGATGGCAAGGCTTTGCTCCCCCTCAGGGGTCCGTTCGCCCCGCGCGGTGGTCTTGGCCGCCGAGTAGGGTGCAGCCGTGGACAACACCCCTCCCGTCGACCAGGTCTTCTCGCTGGCCTCCAAGCTGCGCTCGACCATCGAGACCGTCATCGAAGGCAAGACCGAGGCCGTCGACCTGGCCCTCGTGGTGCTGCTCTCCGGCGGACATCTGCTCATCGAGGACAGTCCCGGGGTCGGCAAGACGATGCTCGCCCGGACGCTGGCCAGGGCGATCGACTGCTCCGTGAAGCGCATCCAGTTCACGGCAGACCTGCTGCCCAGCGACATCACGGGCGTCTCGATCTTCCGGCCGGACACCCGCAGCTTCGAGTTCAAGCCGGGCGGCGTCTTCGCCAACATCGTCATCGGGGACGAGATCAACCGCGCGTCGCCCAAGACGCAGTCGGCGCTGCTGGAGGCGATGGAGGAGCAGCGGGTCAGCGTCGACGGCGCGACCCACTTGCTGCCGCGGCCCTTCATGGTGGTCGCGACGCAGAACCCGGTCGAGATGCAGGGCACCTACCCGCTGCCCGAAGCCCAGCGCGACCGGTTCACCGCGTGCATCGCCATGGGCTACCCGACGCGGGCCGCCGAACAGGCCATGCTGGACCACCACGTGGCAGAAGATCCGATCGACCGGATCGTCGCCGTCACCAACGGCGACGAGGTGCAGGCGGCCGCCGGGATCATCCGCCAGATCTTCGTCCACGCGTCTTTGAAGCAGTACATCGTCGAGGTCCTCGATCGGACGCGGACTGATGCTCGCGTTCGCCTGGGGGCTTCACCTCGAGCCGGGCTGCAGTGGGCACGAGCGACCAAGGCCCTGGCGGCCATGAGCGGACGCGGCTACGTGATCCCCGAGGACATCGCGTCGCTGGCGGTGCCCGTGCTCTCGCACCGGCTCATCCTGAACACCGGCGGCAGCACCCGGACCGCGACCAGCGAGGTCGTGGCCGACATCCTCGCTCGCGTGCCACGCCCCCGACGCGGCTAGTCGACGTGCCCAGAAACCTCACCTCCCTCACGGCCCAGGGCGTGGCGCTGCTCGTCCTCGGGGTGGGCACGTGCGTGGCGGCGTGGTTTCTCCGAGAGCCGGTGGTGCTGTGGCCGGGTCTGTTTCTGGCGCTGCTGCCGCTCGCGTCCTGGCTGGTCTTGAGCCGCGCGCGACCGCGGCTGCGGCTTGCTCGGACGCCGCGTCCGGCCGAGGTCGAGGCCGGCACGCCGTTGGACGTGGACGTGGTCGTGACCCAGTCCGGCGCAGCCGCGCCGTGGCCCCTCACCGTCACCGACTTTGTGCCTACCTCGTTCGGACGCCCCCAGTCGATGCGCCTCAGCCCGCCCGGCGCCGGACGGGCCACCGGCGCCACCTACCAGTGCCGGCCGCAGCGCCGGGGACGCTTCGTCTTGGACGCGCTCGAGTTCTCCACGTCCGAGCCGTTGGGGCTGGCTCGCCACCGGACGCGTCCGGCAGTGCGAACCGAGGTGCTCGTGACGCCCCGAGTGTTCGCCCTCGAGACGGCCGAGGGGGTCGCGTCCGGTGACGTCGCCGAAGAGACGTCCCTACCCCACCTGGCCTTCGGCGGACCCGACGACGTCCTCGTCCGCGAGTACCGTCCGCGCGACGACGTCCGCCGCATCCACTGGCCGTCCACCGCCCGCACCGGCACGCTCATGGTGCGGCGCGAGGAGCAGGAGTGGGACCCCATCGCGTGGGTCCTGCTGGACACGCGTCCGGTCGCTGCCGCGTCCGAGGCGGCCGCCGACGATCGCTTCGAGTACCTCGTCAGCCTCGCGGCGTCCGTGGGGGTGACGCTCCTGGACCACGGCTTCGAGGTCGGCCTGTCGACGCCGGACGGCGCGACGTTCGCGTCCGAGTCGCGCGTTCACGGGACGCCGTCGCGGGACTGGCTCCGCCACCTGGTCGACGCCCGTCCGACCGTCGGGACGATGGCCACCGCGGTCTCGGCGGTGACACCGGGCCCGACGGGGCACCTGATCGTCGCCGTCCTCGGACGCCTCACGCAGGGCGACGCGATGGCCCTGTCCACGCTCGGCTCGCTGCGACACCGCTGCCTGTGCCTGTACGTGCCCGTCTCGACGCCGGACGCCGCGGCGCGTGCCGACGAGGCGCAGGCCATCGACCTGCTCACGGACGCCCACTGGCACCTGGCGCCCGTCACCGTCGGCTCCGACCCCGCACCGGCCTGGGAGTCACTGTCGGGGGCGTTGACAGGGGGACGCCGATGAAGGGCCCGCCCGTCGCACGGAAGGCGTTGCTGGGGGCCGCGCTGCTCCTCGCCGTTGTGCCGCCGCTGACGACATGGACTGCGATCGTCCGGGACCCCTCGGCGTTGGTCTTGGCCGGCGGCGGGGCGTTGGGCGTCATCGCCACCGGCATCGTCGTCCGGACGCTGCGCGTACCCGAGCGCTTCGTCGTTGCGCTGCAGGTGATCGTGCTGGCCGGGGTGCTGGCGTGGGTGGCGTCCTCGCTCGGCGGGCTGCTGCGCGTGCCGGCCCTCGTTGCGGACGGCGTCCGGCATCTCGCGACCAGCAGCGCACCCGTCTCGCCGTCCATGGGGACGACGCTGCTGCTGTTCATCGCCATCGGCGTGCTGGCCCTGGCGGCCGACGTCGTGACGATCGCGCTGGAGCATCCGTTGGCGGCCCTAGCTCCCCTGCTGGTGCTGCTGCTGGTGCCCGCGTTGGTGCCGAAGACCCACGCGGGCCCGGTCACCGGGATGCTGTGGTTTGCGCTCGGCTTCACCGCCGTGTTGCTGGCCGGAAACGTCCGCTTCGCGTTCCCTGAAGGCCTGGGGGGCCGGCTGGTCTCCCTGGCGGCCGCCGGACTGGTGGCGTCCCTGGCGCTGGGGGCTGCGCTGATCATCGCCCCGCGCATTCCGCTGCCGTCGGCGTCCGGTGGCCAGGACGGCGAGCCGATCCAGATGGCGGACGTCAGCCTCGACCTCAAGCGACAGATCAATCAGGGGGCCGACCGCGCGGCCTTCGACTACACGACCAGTGACGGCGCGGGCGCGTACCTGCGGCTCTACTCCCTGCCGACCTTCTCGGCCGGCGGCTGGCACCTGATCAACTCTCCCGTCCAGACTGGACGCCTCCCCGCGCCGCCGGGGCTCGATCGAGGCACGGCCCTCACGACCACGGTGACGATCACGGGCCTGCAGTCGGAGTGGCTGCCCGCCCCGTACGCCCCGACGTCCACCACCGCCGGCGAGAAGTTCGGCTTTCTGCCCGACTCGCTGGCCTTCCTGGCGCTCGGCGTGCCCGGCCGGGCCTCAGCCACGTCGTCGCTCAGCTACACCGTGCAGAGCGTGCAGGCGAAGCCGACGTTCGACGAGCTGGCCGCCGCGCAGGCTGGCAGCCCGCCGGACGCCGAGGTCACGGCGTCCGTGCCGAGCGACATCTCGCCGACCCTGGTCCGACTTGCCCACGACATCACCGCCGGCGCGGCCACGCCGGGGGCGAAGGTCCAGGCGATCCTGGCCTACCTCAAGCGGCCGGAGTTCTCCTACAGCCTGGACGCTCAGCCCGGGTCCGGCTACGAGGGCCTGGAGGCCTTCCTGCTCCGCGACCACAAGGGCTTCTGCGTCCAGTACGCGAGTTCGGTGGCTTTGCTTGCTCGCATCGAGGGGATCCCGTCGCGGATCGCCATCGGGTTCACCCCCGGGCGCTTCGTCGGCGACCGCTGGACGGTCACCATGCACGACATGCACGCCTGGCCGGAGTTGTACCTCGCCGGCTGGGGCTGGGTGTCCTTCGAGCCCACCCCCGGCATCGGCAGCGGCTCGTCCGCGCAGGAAGCCCCGACCCGGACGACGACGCCCACGACGACCAGCACTCCCACGTCAACGCCATCGGCGGCACGGAGCGCGTCGTCTTCGGCGTCGTCCAGCCCGCGGCCGGCGGCCGGTTCGCCGGGTGGCCTGCCACGTGACCTCCTGATCGGACTGGGCATCGGGCTGGTGGTCACCGTTGCCCTAGCCGCTACCCCGGCGCTGCTCCGCGGCCGGATGCGACGGGCGCGGCTGGCGCCCGGACGCGACCCGTCGGTGAGCGCCTTGGACGCCCTGGACGAGATCCGGGCGATCGCGCTGGACGCCGGACGCCCCTGGCCCGCAGGCTCCCCCCGCTATGCGGCGTCCGAGGTCGCCGCCTGGGTGGACGGGACGGCGTCGGCCCAAGGCGTCCGGGAGGTGGGAATGGCCGCGGAACGTGCCCAGTTCGGCGGCCCGGGCCAGGAGCCGTCCGCGCGAGATTGGACGCCGGTGGCGACGGGCTTCGCCGCGGACCTGGCGGCGCGGACGGCATCCAAACGGCAACGCTTCAAGGCACGCTGGCTGCCAGCATCGCTGTTCGGCTGAACGAGAAAGGCCGACCCAACGGGGTCGGCCTTTGGATGATCTGGGTGTTAGTTGCCGTCGTCGCGGTGACGCCAGCGCTCTTCGAGCCGGTCCATGAAGCCCATGTCGGAGGTGACCCGCGACGGGGCGGAGTGCGCGTCGTCGGCCTCAACGCGCTGCCAGGAGGTGATGGCGAGGATGGCGGTCGCGAGCATGACGAGGAAGCCGAGGATGCTGACGATGGGCGACGTCTCCATGCCGGCCACGAGCGCGACCAGGCCCACGACGAACCCCAGAGCGGCCAGAAGGGCGCGGCGGCGATGGATCTTGATGACGCCGGTTCCGCGAAGGGCGTGGGCAAGCTTCGGATCGTCGGCCGCGAGAGCCTGTTCCATCTGCTCCAGCAACCGCTGCTCTTCGTCAGAAAGAGCCACGTCGCCTCCTCGGTCCCTGCGCAGGGTGTCCTGCGGTGTGGCCAGTGTAGGCGTCGCCGTCTGAGAACGGAACAGACTACGGACGCCGCCTGCCGGCCAGCGTCGCCCGCTGCACGGCCCGGGGGCCGAAGCGGGCGACGGCGGCGTCCGCGGCCCGCTCAGCGTCGCGCCAGCCATGGTCCGGCTCGCCCAGCATCGGCTGCTGATAAGCGGTTTCAGCGTTGACGAGCCCTTCGACGCGGACGCCGACGCGCCTGATCCGGGGGCGGTCCAGCCGCATCGCCCGCAACGACTTGACCGCCGACGCGTGCACGTCGCCGGTGGCGTCCGTGGGGCTGCGCAGCGTGGCCGAGCGCTGGACGACGCGGAAGTCGGCGAAGCGGACGTGCACCGTGACCGTGCGGCCCAGGACGCGGGCCGCGCGCATTCGGGACGCCACCCTTGAGGACACCCGCAGCAGCTCGTCCTCGATCAGGCCGAGGTCGTCGGTGTCTTTGGAGAAGGTCTCCTGGCTGCCCACGCTGCGTTCACGCTCGTGGGCGATGACGCGGCGGGCGTCCACCCCCCAGGCCAGATCGTGCAGCTGGGCGCCGAGTTGCGCACCCAGAGCCCGCTGCAGCGTCGAGCGTGGGGTGTGCGCGATGTCGGACACGGTCCGCAGCCCGATCTTGTGCAGCGCGGACGCCGTCGCCGGGCCCACCCCCCAAATCTTCTCGACGCCGAGCGGGTGCAGAAACGAGATGACGCCGGTCGGTGGCACCTCGACCAGCCCGTTGGGCTTGGCCGCGTTGGACGCCAGCTTGGCGATGAACTTGCTCGGACCGATGCCCACCGAGCAGGGCACGCCCTGTTCGTCGGCCACCATCGCCCGGATCAGCTCGCCGATCTGCCGAGGGCTGCCCAGTAGCCGCTGGGCGCCGGTGACGTCCAGGAACGCCTCGTCGAGGCTCATCGGCTCGACCGTCGGGGTGATGGTGGAGAAGATCGCGAACACCCCCTCGGAGACGGCCGAGTAGGTGTCGTGGTCGGGGCTGACGGCGACGGCGTCCGGACACAGCCGACGCGCCCGGGTGGACGACATGCCGCCCTCGACGCCGAACGCGCGGGCCTCGTAGCTGGCGCTCAGCACCACGCCGCGCGACTCGCCGCCGACCCACATGGGGCGTCCCTTGAGCTCGGGGTGACGGCGGAGCTCCACGGACGCGTAGAAGGCGTCCATGTCGACGTGCATGATCACCGGCATCGTGCCACCACCGCCTCACGCACGGGCCGCCCTTCGACCGTCCCTCTCGACATCGGGCTCACCGCCACACGCATGGACCGTCGTCCGAACGTCCCTCCCGGCATCGGGCTCACCGCCACACTCGCCCGCCCTTCGCACGTCGCAATGACCGGCATCGCGACCACCTCACGCACGGCCCACCGGTCAACCTCCACGCTCACCGTCATCAGGCTCACCACCCCGAGCTGCCCTGGCTGGAGTGCCAGAGCTTGCGTTGGGGGACCGTCTTTGGCGACTCGCCGGCGGGGGCGATGTCGGTGTACGGGTTCTGGACGAAGCCGCTCGGGTGGACGAACACCCGGCGCTGCCCCATACCGCCGGCGGGGCCGTGCTGCCCGGTGTCGGCGGGCGGACCGGAGCCCCAGTCGTCGCCGCGTTTCACCGGCTCGGGCATCTCGACGGGCGCGTCGATGATCTCGTGGACGGCCGCGATCGCCGCCACCTCGTCGCCGGTCTCGTCGAGGACGCGCCGCCACACCGATTCCAGATGAGTCAGTTCCCAGGCCCCGGTGGCACGCAACGAGACCCCGCGTGGGCCGGTGCGACGCAGCTCGCCGCGTCCGACGAGGAGCCACGAGTTGAACACCGTGGCGGCGTAGGGACCCTGGGCGTCCGCGAAGAACGTCAGGTCGACCGGGCCGGTGGTGTCGTCGAGGGTGAGGAAGATCACCCGCTTGCCCGAGCGCACCGGCGGCGTCTGGGTGGCCACCTTCACCCCGGCGACCAGCATCGACGAACGGCTGCGCCGCTTCAGCAGCCCCTCTGACCAGGCGATCCCCAGCGAGCGGAGGAACGGCAGGTGGTCGCTCAGGACGTGCCGGGTGGCGTCCAGGCCGATGATGTCGAGTTCAGCGGCCATCCGTTCGTCGGCGGTCATCTCGGGCAGCCCGGTCACGACCACGTCGCCGGGTCGCTCTCTCACGTGCCCATCGACCCGGCCCTCGTCGAGACCGCCGGCACTGACATCGACGTGCAGATCCAGACCGCGCTCAGCCGCGAATGCCGCCTCGGGGGCTCCCCCTTGCCGATCACTGGGCGGAGGACCCAACTCCAGCGCGAGCTGGACCGCTTGGCGTCCGGCCGCACCGGCGGACGCCAGCCCTCGGGCGCGACCCGTGGCGCGGGCGTCCACGCGGGAGGCCCGGACCAAATCGGCCAGACACAGCAGCAGATCGCGGCGGGTGACGACGCCGCGGCGTCCGATCGACCGCGCCTCGCCGATGCCGTAGAGGTCGTCGAAGGCGCCCGCCAGCACCAGCCGTTCGGCCAGATCGGACGCCGGCGCGGCCCGCGTCCAGAAGTCGATCAGGCCCAGGTACGGACGCCCTGCGACGATGCGCTCGCTCTCGGCGTCCGTGATGCCCCGAACGTCGGACAGAGACAAGCGAATGCCGTAGCCATCGATCGCCCCCCACGCGCCCCCTGTCTTCTCTTCTGGCCAGGCGCTCGCGCTGCGCTGCTCGAGCGGCGCCGTGGCCCGTTCAGTAACGGGCTCGATGCGGTAGTCGGGCATCGACCGGTTGACGTCTAGGGGCAGGATCGGAATGCCGAGGCGGCGGGCCTCCTCGAGGATCAGCCGCTTGGGGTACATGCCCGGATCGTGGGTCAGGACACCGGACAGGAATGCCGCCGGGTGATGCCGTTTGAGCCAGGCCGACTGGTAGGTGGGCAGCGCGAACGCGGCGGCGTGGGCCTTGCAGAAGCCGAAGGAGGCGAACGACTTCAGCACCCCCCAGACCACCTCGACGGTCTGCGGGTCGTAGCCGCGACCCAGCGCGGTCGGGACGAACCAGCGGCGCACATCCTCTTGGCCGGCCTCGGAGCCCAGCGCCCGCCGGGCCTCGTCGCCATAGGCATAAGAGCAGCCCGTCATGATCGAGACGATCTTGATGACCTGCTCGTGGAAGACGACCACGCCGGCGGTCTCGGCGAGCGCGGGGATCAGATCGGGGTGCAGATAGCGAGGGACATCCCAGCCGTTGCGAGCGCTCAGGAACGGGGTCACCATCTCGGACTTCACCGGACCCGGACGGAACAGCGAAATGTCGATGACGATGTCGGTGAAGTCTCGCGGGCCGAACTTGCCGACCAGCTCGCGCTGCCCCGGCGACTCGATCTGGAAGCAGCCGAGGGTCTCGGCGCGCCCGATCATCTCGTAGACACTCTCGTCGTCGAACGGGGCGAGGGCGTCCAGGTCGATGCGCTCGCCGGTCGTGCGCTCGACCTCGTCGACGGCGTGGGCCATCGACGACTGCATGCGGATGCCCAGGACGTCGAGCTTGAGCAAGCCGATGTCCTCGACGTCGGTCTTGTCGAACTGGCTCATCGGGTAGTCGCCGAAGGAGCGTTCGACGGGGGTCCGGTCGAGCAGGGACGCGTCGCTCAGCAGGACGCCGCACGGGTGCAGCGCGACGTGTCGCGGCAGCCCGTCGAGGCGTTCGACCAGCTCGAACAGCACCTGTAATTGCTTGTCGTTGAGGTTGGCGGCGCGCAGTTCGGGCAGGTCGCGCAGCGCGTGGCGGGCGTCGCGGGCGCGGATGTGCGGGAACGACTTGGCGATGGCGTCGATGTCGCCAGGCGGCAGGCTCATCGCGGCGCCGACGTCGCGGATGGCATGCCGGACGCGGTAGGTGTCCATCATCGCCACGCAGGCGACGCGCTCGGTGCCGAACGTGTCGAAGATCATGTCGTAGATGTCGGTGCGCCGGGCGGACTCCACGTCGATGTCGATGTCGGGCAGGGCGCGCCGCAGGGGCGACAGGAAGCGCTCCATGATCAGCCCGTAGCGGATCGGGTCGACCCCCGAGATGCCGAGCGCGTAGTTGACCAGGCTGCCCGCCCCGGAGCCGCGCGCGGCCACCCGGATGCCCTTGGCCTTGATGTCGTCGACCACCCTCGCGACGGTCAGGAAGTAGGACGCGAAGCCGAGTTTTCCGATCACCTCCAGTTCGTCGTCGAGCCGCGCGAGCGCGGTCTCGTCAGGGACGCCGTAGCGCACGTTCAACCCGGCCTCGCAGCGGTGGCGGAGGTCGGTGAAGCCGTCGGCGGCGCCGCGGACCTCGAACTCGGGCAGGTGGATCTCGCCGAGCCCGACGTCCGCGGCCGGGTCGAGCCGGCACCGGATCGCCAGGTCGCGGGTGGCGCCGAACAGCCGGGTCGCATCGCGGCGTCCGGCGAGGGCACAGACCTCCTCGGCCACGGCGATCATCTCTTTGCCCGACTTGAGATAGCCCTCGGCGTTGCGGCGATCGACGTTGCGGACGTCCAGCGGAACGAGCCGGCGGGCGGCGTCCAGGACGTCGGCGGCGGGGGCGTCCGAGCGGGACGCCATGCGGACCGCGTTGGTGAGGACTCCGGTGATGCCGTGGCGGTCGGCGAAGGCGAGCATGCGTCCGGCCAGGGACGCCGACCCCTGCCCATGGCCGGCGACCCGATGGTTGGTGACGCCGATGGCGAGCCGGTCGCGCGGGACGACGTCCAGCCATTCACGCAGCAGGGTCTCGGCGCGGTCGTCGGAACGCGCATCGAGCGCGCGACCGAGATCGGAATCAGGGCCCAGCATGACGACCAGGTCGTCGCCGTGGCGTCCGATCAACTCGCGGGTGACGCGCGGACTGCCGCGCTCGCCGTCCGCGTGGGCCGCCGAGACCAGCCGGCACAGCGACGCCCAGCCGCGTCGGCTGGACGCCAGCGTGACGAGGCGTCCGATCATCGGGGACGCCTCGCGCGGCCCGGTGCCGACGATGGCGTGGGCGTCCGGGCGGCCCCGGATTCCGGCCGGACGCAGGGCGAGGTCGGCCCCGATCACCGGGGCGATGCCGGTCTCGGCGCAGGCCTTGGCGAACCGGATCGCCCCGTAGAGGCCGTCGCGGTCGGTGAGAGCGAGGGTGTCGGCCTCGGCGTCGACTGCCGCTCTGACCAGGGCCGACGGGTGCGACGCCCCGTACTGCAGCGAGTACCCGGACGCGACGCGCAGGTGCACGAAGGGGTCGCTCATGAGGCAACCCCCGGCCTGGCCACCGCCACCGCCGGACGCCTCCGCCAGCCCAGATCGACGGCGCGGTGAAAGGCGCGCGCGTCGCGGACGAGATCGTCGGCTTCGCGCTCGCTGACCAGCGCGGACGCCCCCGCGGCCACGGTCTGGCGCTTGAGGTCGAGGGCCGCGAAGTATTCGGACCACTCCCCCAGTTCGGGCGCCACCTCGGCGAGGACGGCCCACACGTTGCGGCGTCCACCATCGAGCGAATGCAGGGCACCCCGGCGGCGGGGGCGTCCGGACAACGCCTCAGCCGCGATCCGCAGCGCGGCGGCGTGGGCGAGCAGGTAGCGCTCGGCCGGACGCTCGGCGTACTCGGCGGCGTCCAGGGACGCGGCGATCGGGTCGGTGAGGTCGGGCATCAGTCGAGCACCGCCCGCAGCCGCCAGTCGGGCTCGCCGGTGGCGGTCGTGGTGTGGGCGAGGTCGTAGACGCCCGGGAGCGACGAGCGTCCGGCCATTGCCACCACCCGCCAGACCTCGGCCTCGGCGAGGAGGTCGTCGCCGGGGCGCGTCCACCAGTCGGCGGTCTCGAACCACCGATTCTCGACTTCGAGGACCTTCCACAGGCGTCGACGCCAGACGAACTGGGCGGGGCCGACGTCGTCGCCGGAGGGGGTGTCCAGCCGCTCGGAGCGCACCTCGATGGGCTCGTCGTATCGTCGCATAGCGCCCCTCCGATCGACTCAGTATCGAACAGGTGTTCGATGGGAAGGATCACTATAGGAGGGGCCTCCGACAGTCCGTCAAGGTGGTCTCCTGACCCTGTGGATGACTCCTTCGGCAGTCGGCCCGGCGGGGAGAGTTCAGGGTGATTTACGAGATCCACGACGATCGAGTCGTTGTGCGGGTCATCACGATTCGACACCGGCGAGATGCCTACGTGTGACGGTCCATACCCAAACGCCGGACTAGCCCGACGGACGTGCGCCCCGTCACCTCGCGAGACCACGAGACGGTGATATACCAACCCTGACGGCCCACGCCACAAGCCCGGACCGCCTCCTACCCGCTCCGCGACCCGGAGGTCCGCATGTCAGACCAGCACGATCCCACCCTGCCCGACCACCTCGCCCCCTGGATCGCCAAGGGCCAAGAGCTAGCCGCCGCCGACGAGCGCGAGCGGGCCCGGATGCGGCAGATGCGTTTCGACACCATCGCCGTCCACGGCCTCTACTCCGCCGAGGCCGCGCTGGCGAACGGCGGCAGCGTCATCGAGCCGGCGTTCCTGAGCCCCGCCCAGCACTTCCCCGACAGCGACGCCCTCGAGGCCGCGCTCGGCTACCTGATGCCCGCCTGGGGCTACACCCGCATCGCCAACCCGACGGTCGGCTACCTCGAAGAGACCCTCGCGCTGCTCGAGACCTACCAGACCGGACTCACCGCGTCCTGCGTCGTCACCGGCTCCGGCATGGCGGCCGTCGACATGGCCGTCAGCCCGTTCCTGGCCGTCGATCCGAGCCTGCCGCCGGCCAACGTCGTCGTGAGCGCCCGCTGCTACGGCGGCACCTTCCAGCTGTTCGCCGAGCGCTACGCCCGCGAGCGCGGCGTCGATGTGCGCTGGGTTCCCGATCCGCTCGATACCCACGCCTGGGCGGCCCGCATCGACGAGGGCACCCGCGTGGTCTACGGCGAGATGCCGTCCAACCCGTCGCTGTCGGTGTTCGACATCCCGGCCGTCGCGAAGCTCGCCCACGCCGCCGGCGTCCCGTTGATCGTCGACTCCACCGTCGCGACCCCGGCGCTGATGCGTCCGCTGGGCATGGGCGCCGACATCGTCATCCACTCGGTCAGCAAGTCGATCGCGTCGTCGGGCCTGGCGATCGCCGGCGCGCTCATCGCGCGCCACGGCCTCACCAGCCGCTTCGGCACCGACGACATGCGGGCCGACTTCGCCATGCACGTCAAGCTGCTGCCGATGCGCGATCACGGACCCGCGATCAGCCCCTTCAACGCCCTCATGGCGCTCACCGATCTGCGGACGCTCCGCACCAAGATGGACGCCTGGAGCCGCAGTTCGCTGCGGATCGCCGAGTTCCTGGACGCCCACCCGGCCGTCACCCGCGTCCTCTACCCCGGCCTCCCCACGACGCCCGGGCACGATCTCGCGCAGGCGTCCATGTGGCTCGCCGACGGCGACGCGGACGGTCAGCCGGCGAATCGCTACGGCCACCTGCTCGCGTTCACGGTCGGCGACGACCAGGCCGCCGCCCGCCGCGCCTTCGACGGCCTGACGATCGTCCGTCGCGCCACCGATCTCGGACGCGTCAAGAGCATCGCCACCATTCCAGCGATCTCGACCCATCAGCAGCAGGGCGAGGCCGGACGCACCATCGCGAGCATCCCGCCCAACCTGATCCGGCTGTCCGTGGGCGGCGAGCACACCGACGACCTGATCGACGACCTCAGCGCGGCCCTAGCGCGCGCCTGAGCGCGGCGGCCAACTCCGCGTTGCGGGCGGCGAAGTCGCGCCAGTGCGGCGGCGTCCGCTGGAGTTTGGACGCCGCCGCGTCGGCGTCCACGGTCGTCACCGACCAGCGGTCGAGGCGTCCGTCGGACGCCGTCAGCGAGAACAGGACGCCGTCGCTCCAGCCGTGGACGGCGAGGTCAGCGGGCGTGCAGCCCGTCACGCGCTGCGGAGCGATCAGCCAGTCGAGCGCGGCCAGGTAGGGGCCGAACGCGGGGGCGTCCGGCTCGGACCAGACCAGCACCAACCCCGGACGCCTCGGCCCGTCGTCCAGGACCAGCCAACACGGCACCTCCTGGCCACCGCGGGTGCGGTTCCAGCGCGGTAGCGAGCGTTCGAGCAGGTTGCGCTCCAGCCAGGACGCCTCGTGCAGCGACGCGCACACGACCGCCTCGACGCCCACGGGTGTGCTTTTGATTGGTAGTCCAACCAAAAGCGCACCTATCACGTCGAGGCGGGATCCGTAGGCGCTCAACCGGCTGGCGAGGCCTGGGTGACAATGGACCGGTGCTGCTGACGATCACCCTCGCCCCCGACACGGATGCCTACGCGGCGTCCGACCTGGGCTTTCTGCTGCACAAGCATCCCGACAGGGTGCAGACCATCGACGCCGGTAGCGGCACGGCGACCGTGTTCTATCCCGAGTCCTCCCCCACCCGCGCCACGGCGGCGCTGCTGCTGGAGGTGGACCCGATCGCGCTGGTCCGGGGCAAGAAGTCTGGTCCGGACGCCTTCGCGCTCGGCCAGTACGTCAACGACCGCCCCTACGCCGCGAGCTCGCTGTTGGCCGTGGCGATCAAGCGCGCCTTCAGCACCGCGATGACCGGACGCTGCGACTCGCGGCCCGAGCTGGCGGCGTCCGAGCTGCCGTTGACGATCCACGTCCCGGCCTGCCCGGCCCGCCGCGGCGGCGCGGACCTCGCCCGGCGCCTGTTCGAGCCCCTCGGCTGGCAGGTGGACGCCGTCGCGCCCCCGCTCGCCGCGGGTCTCGACTGGGGTCCGGCCCCGTACGTCGACCTCACCCTCACCGGACGCCTCCGCCTCGCCGACGCCCTCAGCCACCTCTACGTGCTGCTGCCCGTGCTGGACGACGCCAAGCACTACTGGGTCGGCGCCGACGAGGTCGACAAACTCGTTCGCCGCGCCGAAGGCTGGCTCGCCACCCATCCTGAGCGGGGCCTGATCACCGACCGCTACCTGGCGCACCGCCGGTCCTTCGTCTCGGACGCCGTCGCCCGGCTCGCCTCGCTCGACGACGCGACCGACGACGAGGCCGCGCCCGCGGCGTCCGGCTACGTCGTGGACGAACCGACCGACCGGACGCCGCTGCGTCAGCAGAGACTGGACGCCGTGCTGGCCGTCCTGCGCGAGGTCGGCGCTCGCCGAGTCGCGGATCTGGGCTGCGGCGAGGGCCTCTACCTGCGGGCCCTGCTGGACGATCCAGCGTTCACCGAGGTCGTGGGCATCGACGTGTCCGCTCGCGAACTCGACAAGGCCGAACGTCGGCTGGAGCTCCTCAGCGACAGCCAGCGGGCCCGGGTGACGCTGCGGCAAGGCTCGCTGACGTACACCGATCCGACATTGGGGGGCTTCGATGCCCTGCTGCTGATCGAAGTCATCGAGCACATGGAGCCCGACCGGTTGGCTTCGCTGGAGGCGTCCGCGTTCGGGGTCGGAGCGGCGCACGTGGTCGTGACAACGCCGAACACCGACTACAACGCGATCTACGGGCTCGCGTCCGGCCAGCTGCGCCACCCGGACCACCGCTTCGAGTGGACCCGCTCCGAGTTCGCCGACTGGGCGCACCGGGTCGCGGAGCGGCACGGTTACGCCGTCGAGTTCCGCGGCGTTGGCGAGGCCGACGACGACCTCGGGACGCCCACCCAGCTCGCCCTGTTCACGAGGGAGGCGTCATGACCCCGGTGCGTATTCCGGCGCTCAGCCTCGTCGTCCTGATCGGCGTCTCGGGGTCAGGTAAGACCACGTTCGCCCGCGAGAAGTTCGCCCCGTTCGAGGCGATCAGCAGCGACGCCTGCCGCGCGCTCGTGAGCGGCGACGAGAACAGCCAGGAGGCGTCCGGTGACGCCTTCGACGTGTTGCACTACGTCGCCGGTAAGCGCCTGGACCGCGGCCTGCTCACCGTCGTGGACGCCACCAACGTCGGCCGCGACTCGCGCGCCGCGCTGATCAAGCTGGCCCGCGACCACGACGTGCTGCCGGTGGCGATCGTCCTGGACACCGGACTGGACGTGGCCATCGACCGCAACCGGAACAGGCTGGAGCGCCCGTTCGGCGACGGCCCGATCCGCCGCCAGCAGACGCTGCTGGCCAAGTCGATCAAGCACCTCGGCAAGGAGGGCTTCCGGCAGGTGCACGTCCTTCGCGGCGCGGGAGAGATCGCGGCGGCGTCCATCGTGCGCGAGCCGCTGCTGACCGACCGGCGCGACCTCACCGGGCCGTTCGACATCGTGGGCGACGTCCACGGCTGCCTGGCTGAGCTGCTCGACCTGCTCGCTCGCCTCGGCTACGCCGTCCAGCGCGACGACGAGGGACGTCCGATCGACGTCTCCCATCCCGACGGCCGAACGCTCGTCTTCGTCGGCGACCTCGTCGACCGCGGACCCGACATCGCCGGCGTCCTGCGGCTGGCGATGGGCGCGACGGCGTCCGGGCACGCACTGGCCGTCCCGGGCAACCACGAGGCGAAGCTCATCCGGGCCCTCGACGGACACGACGTCAAGCGCACCCACGGCATGGCCGAGACCCTCGACCAACTGGCCGTCGAGACGCCCGAGTTTCGGGCGGCGGTCCGAGCTTGGTGCTACGGGCTGGTCAGCCACTTGGTCCTCGATGACGGACGCCTCGTCGTCGCCCACGCCGGCCTCAAGGAGGCCTACCACGGACGCGCCTCGGGACGCGTCCGGGCGTTCGCCCTCTACGGCGACACGACGGGTGAGACCGACGACTACGGGCTGCCGGTCCGTTACCCGTGGGCCGAGGACTACCGGGGCCGCGCGCTCGTCGCCTACGGCCACACCCCGACCCCGACGCTGGAGTGGGTCAACAACACGATCTGCCTCGACACCGGCTGCGTCTTCGGCGGACGCCTCTCGGCCCTGCGCTACCCCGAGCGTGAGACCGTCTCGGTGGACGCCGCGCGCGTCTACGTCGCGCCCGCGAAACCCTTGGTCGCGCC
>Ga0208693_1000935_pt1 | contig 21942 bp, 23 predicted proteins | sample AD_UKC071_MetaG_FD_184438 | JGI IMG/M metagenome (GOLD analysis project Ga0208693, IMG submission 184438) | Active sludge microbial communities of municipal wastewater-treating anaerobic digesters from USA - AD_UKC071_MetaG (SPAdes) (version 2) | ecosystem: Engineered > Bioreactor > Anaerobic >... | reverse complement strand
GATCACGCTCGACTTGCCCTGGCCGCCGACGGCCAACCGTTACTGGCGGAACGTGAACGGGCGGATGGTTTTATCTCGGGCCGGGCGGGAATATCGCGAAGCCGTGGACGGCCTGTGGTGGAAATTCCTCCAGGAAGGAGGCGGTTGCCGTCAGGTATCAGAGGATGACAAACTCTGGATTTACATTGAAGCTTATCCACCTGACAAAAGACGACGGGACCTGGATAATATCATCAAGCCCATCTTTGACGCCCTGCAATTTGCTGGAGCTTTTGCTGACGACTCGCAGATCGTCACCCTCACGGTCTTAAAGCTTAGCCCTGTTCCTGGTGGTATGGTTCGCCTCTCTCTCGGGAGGTGTCGATGGGTAAAGTTGACAAGGTCGTGATTCACGAGTTTGTGTTATTCGACAGGGGCTTCGAGCCCGGCGTGATCGTGGTCTTGCGGCGGCTGCCGCGGTGGTGAAACGTGACCAGGAGCGAGTTTTTCCGGAGGAAGTGAGCGATGGACCAAGAGGCGCGATGCCACTGCCAAGTGAAGGATTTTCCGGAATTGCATGCCACGATCCGCCGGGCCCTACGGCTAATCCTCAATCTCCCCGAGGCCTCGGGGCGAGACCCGGCGGTGGTCCTTTCCGATCTCTGTCTCTGTGAGGCGGGGGATTTGAGTTCGGCGGAGGCGACGCTGCAGTTTGCCGACGAGCGGTGCGGGGCCCGCATTCCGCTGGTGGTTGTCCCCGGGCCGCCGGCCCTGGTCCTCTGTCAGATCCGCGATCTGGGGGCAGTGGCGACCTGGTATCTGCGGGCCCTGGAGGTCCTCCACGGCCGGGAGTGTCCCGGTTTTTCAGGGAGGAGGGGGTAGAATCGACCTATGGCGGTGACGCAGGCCCATCGCGATTGGATCTGGAAGCTCCGCCAGACCGGGGCCTCAATCCGGCAAATCGCCGCGATCACCGGTCTGTCGCGGAGTGCCGTGTGTCGGGTCCTGGCCGAGGGGCCGGATCCGATTCCCGCGTCGGGACCGATCGGGCGTTGTCCGCGGTGTGGTCGGCTGGTGCGGCTCCCCTGTCTGGCGTGTTTTCTGGAACAGGCGCCGCAGAAGAAGAAACGGGTCTGGAAGGCGAGTTTTCGCAGATTGGAGGGAATGACAATGGACCTGGTGAAAGAACTCACGGAACTAAAGAAGGCGATTCAGGACGCCCTCGAGGATGGGCGGATCAAGCCGATGGAGGCGATTCGGATTGCCAAGGAGGCCTCCGATGTCCTGCAGATAGTGGCCGTTCTGATCTTCGGGGTGGCGGATGCGAAGCTGAAAAAAGAGCAGGGGGCCTGACCATGCTGAGGGTGTTTCTGCCATGCTGGCTGGCCATCGGGCTGGCCATGGTCGCTCCTGCCGGCGAGTTGCGATTCGAAGCGAAAGGGGGGCCAAGCCTCGTCGTCACAGTCAAAGGTGCCACAAAGCAAGTCTGGCGCGTTGATCCCGACGGACGCATCCTCGTAGCCGCAGTTGTCGGCGACGACATCGTCCTGGAAGATTTTCCGTGGAAGGTCACACCTGGGCCTGAACCCCAGCCGGAGCCACAGCCGGAACCGGAACCGCAGCCCCCCGTTCCTGTCCCTCCGGGACCCGGCACCCTCGAGCTCTTGTGGATCGAGGAGACGGCAGCAAGGACGCCAGAGCAGGCCAGGGCACTCACGGACCGCGCCATCCGTGATGCCTTGGCCGCCGCCGGGTGGTCACTGCGGGTTGTGGACCAAGACATTACCGACGAAACGGGCAAAACACCGCCTGACCTAGCCCCGGCCATTGCCGCAGCGAAACAGGCCGGTCTCCCGTACCTCATCGTTCGCGCACGCAATGGGGCGGAGGTCTATGCGGGGAAGGCCCCGCCGGATTTAACCGCATTCCAAGCCTTACTCCAGCGACTCGGGCTGCGACTCAATGACCAGAACACCCAAACCCCGTCTGCGACTCAACAAGCGACCGAACAGGCGACGGAACAAACCACGTCCGCGGGAGAAACGGACGCCTGTCCAACCGGCCAGTGCCCAACCGGAAACACCACCGGCCAACGGCAGCAGCGTGTTTATCTCTTTCGCCGACGATAGTGAGAAGCAAGCCAAGACCAGGAAGAAGCACGACGCATGATTGTTTATGATCTGTACATTCGGGAAGGGAACCGCCAGTATCACCTGGGCTGTCTCCCTAGACGGGCTGAGGTGGGAAGCCTCTTCCCGAGTTTGGAGAGCCGCCCCGAAACCCCGCTCATCCCTCGGGAGAAGTGGCAACCGATCGACTTTCGCCACCTTGTGCCGAAGATTCTTGACCAGAATGGAACCAACGCCTGCAACGCCTTTGCCGCCGTGCAGGCCTTGCATGTGATTCGGGCCGAGGCGGGTCTGCCCTTTGTCGAACTCTCGCCGGGGAATCTCTACGGGCAGATCAACGGCGGGGCGGACCGCGGGTCTCTGTTGGGCGACGCAGTGCGGGCCCTGGTTGATACGGGGGTTTGCAAGGCCGCAACGGTCTCGCCGCTCCAGTGGCGACGCTCCCGCTGGCCCAACAACTGGCGTGACGAGGCCAAACGCTTCCGCATTCTGGAGGCCTACGACTGCCCCACCTTCGACCACATCGCGAGTGCCATTCAGTACGGCTTCCCGGTGGACTTCGGTGTTATGGTGGGGGGACGCTTTCGGCCTAACCCGGAGACAGGCTGGCTGCCGGAATATCTCGGTGGGGGAGGGGGACATGCCATGTGTGGCGTGGGGCTGGCCTATCACGAAGGGCATAGGACCTGGGGGATTATCGCCGCCAACTCCTGGGGCGAGAAGTGGGGCCTGAATGGATTCTGCATCGTGCCGGAGAGTTATTTCCGACGGAACGCCTTCGCCGATGCCTGGGCCGTGCGTGGTGTCGTGGACCCCCAAGGGGAATGGTAACCGAGATAGAAAACAAGGACTGTCGCTCAATGACCGAGGACCGTTGGCAACGCTTGGAGACTAAAATCAGTGACATCCAGGCCGGAATCGCCGAAATCCGTTCAATCTATGACGCGCACAGCAAGGCGATTGAGCGTCTGGAACGGACGATTTACGGCAACGGGAGCACGGGCCTGGCCACCAAGGTCTCGGCCATTCTCTGGATGAGTTCGGCGATAGCAGGGTTTGTAGCTCTCCTGCTGGCTCAGGCTATTGCGTCGTGGGTGGAGCGGTCGTGATGGCCAGGAAAAGGGAGAAAAAAGCAGTTTCTCAACCGTCGGCGACTACACAAAACCTCACACCAAAGCAAGTCGCATTTCTGACGGCCTACCGGGAATTTGGAAGCGTCTCACGGGCGGCGAAAGCGGCAAAAATCACAAGGCGAACGCATTACGACTGGCTGGAGCACGAACCCTACCGCAGCGAATTTCTCAAGGCCCGTGAGGCGGCGGCGGAACTTCTCCTGGATGAGGCGATTGATAGAGCGGTTGATGGCAGCGACCGGCTGCTGGAGTTCCTCTTGAAGGGATTCAAGCCGGAGATTTTCAACCGGCAACGGGTCGAGATTTCGCCGTCGGGTCCAGGCTTAGCGGGCATGGCCATCTGGCAATGGAGCGATGAGCAACTTGAGGAAGAGATCAAGCGATACCGCCGAATTGTCGAGGGATGACAAACGCTGGCTAGCCTTTCTTCTTCGGGAAAAGGCCCTCCGTGAATCCCGTCGTGATCTCTTGGCGTTCACGCTCTTCACGAAACCCGATTACCAGGTCAATTGGCACCATCGACAACTCGCACAAAAACTTCAGCAACTGGAATCCGGAGAGATTCGTCGTCTGATCGTCTGCATGCCCCCCCAGCACGGCAAGAGCGAACTAGTCTGCCGCCGGTTTCCGGCCTGGGTCCTGGGGCGGCAGCCGCAGACGCGGATCATCGCCTGCACGCATACGGCGACCCTGGCCGAGGCCCATAGTCGGGACATCCAGCGGATCATGGAGGCGGAGGACTATCGGGCGGTCTTTCCCGGGGTAGCTCTACCGTCGGCGGAGAAACGCCCTTCTGGGCGCTTTAAGCGGACGGATGACTATTGGGAGTTGCCCCAGGGTGGGTATTTCCGGGCCGCGGGGGTTGGTGGGGCGATCACTGGACTCCGCTTCGATCTGGGGATCATCGACGATCCAGTGAAGAGTCGCGAAGAGGCCGAAAGCCCTGTCATCCGGCAACGGATTTGGGAGTGGTTCATCAGCGACTTCTTCACGCGCCGCTCCCGCGATGCGCGGATCGTGGTCTGCATGACCCGCTGGCACAAGGACGACCTCGTGGGGCGGTTGCTCAAACAGGAGGATGGGGACAGGTGGGAAGTCCTGGAGCTCCCCGCCTTGGCCCGGGAGGAGAGACGGCACAGGGAGGATCCACGGGCCCCCGGAGAGGCCCTCTGGCCGGCCTTTCTGGACGCCGAGGCTCTGGAGAGAACTCGTAGGCAGGACCTGCGGGCCTTCGCCGCCCTCTACCAGCAGGACCCGGCCGAGGCCGCCGGGACGGAGTGGCCGCCGTCCTACTTCGGCGATTGGCTCTGGATCGAAGAGGACCGCTGGCCGCCGCCGGCCGATTGGTGGGTGGTGGCGATCGACCCGTCCCGCGGCCGGGCCGATTTACCGGGCGACGATACGGCGATTGTGGCGGTGGGCGTGGCCCAGGACCGGGGACTGCTCTACGTGGACGCCGACATCCAGCCGCGGACCCCGGAGGAGACGATCCGCCGGGCCCTCCAGCTCTACCAGGTCTATCGACCGCAATGGGTGGTGGTCGAGTCCAACCAGTACCACGGCTTCCTGGAGCGGCAACTGGAGCGGGAGAGTCTGGCCCGGCTGGGATTAAGGATTCCCGTCTGGCCGATCCACAACACGGAAAACAAGCTCATGCGGATTCGGCGGATCGGGCCCTATCTGGCCAACCGCGAACTCCGCTTCCGCCGCAATCCCGGCTGCCGCCTCCTGGTCGAAGAGCTGGAAGACTTTCCCCTGGCCGAGCATGACGACGGTCCGGATGCCCTGGAGATGGCCCTGCGGCTGATCCTGCAATCGGTGGTCGCCCCGCCCTCGGCCCTGGAGCGGGAGAGTTCCCGTCCCGGAAGCGTCCCCGAGCTGTGATAGGATCGGGGGAAAGGAGGGCTGAGATGGCCTTTGACGCCGGAAAACTCTTTCGCCGGGCGGATGTCGCCCTGCAGCGGGAACTGGAGGAGAGCTTCCGCCGCTCGCCGCTCGGGTTTCTCCTCCAGACGGTGCGGACCCGACCGGTGGCCGATCCGCAGCGGCTGATGGAACAGCTGGGCCGGGGGGCCGGTCTGCGCGAGCTGCGTGGGACGAGTGTCTGGGAGATTGCCGGGGCGATCGAGCGGTACGCCGGCCGCTCCGAGTGGACGCTCGTCAAGCAGTTCCTGCGGTCGATGGGGCCGGTGGGGACGCTCCTCGAATCACTCTTCACGCCCCTGGGTAAGGCACCTTTCGAGGCCCCGGGATTCCGCCTTTCGGCCTTTGACGCGATGAATTTCCTGCGGGCGTTCGGCTTCGAGGTCCTCCCGCCGAAGGAGATGAAACTCCCGCAGGAGGAGAAGGAACGGGCGATCTGGGCGGCCTACTATTTTTTGCGGGAGCATGCCGACCTCCTTTTGCGGCAGCCGGAATTTGGGCTGGCCCCCTCGGTGGAACGACCAGCCCAGCTCGAAGAGCGGGTGGAGGAGCGGCGGGAGGCCAAACTCCCCGACTCGGGAACGGTCATGGTCCCGATGCGGTTCGGTCCGCCGCGGGAGTTTCCCGTCGATCACCCGATCGTGACCGGGGAGATGGTCGAGGGCGCCTCAAGCAACGTCCATTCCATCGGTTACGATCTGGATCAGCACATCCTCTATGTGCGGTTTTGGGTGGAGACGGTCCGTCAGGGGCAGATTGTCCGTTTTCCGGGGAGTGTCTATGGTTATCGGGACGTCTGGCCGGAGGAGTTTTTGGCCTTCCTCCAGGCCCCTTCCAAGGGGAATTGGGTCTGGGACAACCTTCGGGAACGGGGAACCGTCTCCGGCCACAAGAAGCACTACTTTTTGGCCGGGATCACAGGCGATTACGTGCCGCGGCAGGCGGCCCTCACCACGGTCCGCGGACCGAAGACCGGCAGGAAATACATCGCCGAGGTCTTCCGGCCGCGGACTGTCTTTCACGAAGGCCAGTGGATCACCTCGAAATTACCCTTCGAGGTCGTCCAGGTCTTCAAGGTCGTCAAGCCGGCCCGGCCCGGACTGCGGCCCCTCCTGGGACTGGAGTGAGGTGACTGTCCCGGTTTTGGCAGATGACCCTGGTATATTCGGGGTATGGTGAGTTTTCTGGAGATTGCCAAGCCGAAGAGTTTTCCCGAGGAGGCCTTTTTCAACGTCCAGGACGTGCCGGTCTTTGTGGCCCACCAGGCGACCCTCTCCGATGGACGGCGGGTGGTCTTCGGCCCGCAGGAGCTGGCGGCGATTGTGGCCAATTGCAACCGCCGGATTGAGGAGACGGGCGATTACGCCGTGATCACGCTGGGTCACACCCCGGCCCCCGGCCAGGAGAAGCCCGAGCCGGAGGTTGTGGGATTTGCCGGGCCGTTCCGGCTGGGGGAATTTGGTGGGCGGCCGGCAATCCTGGCCGATTTTCATATCTTCCAGGAGCACAAAGACGTCCTGAAAAAATATCCCCGGCGGAGTCCGGAGTTTCGCCTGGTGGAAGACTTGCGCCAGACCCACCTCGACCCCATCGCCCTGCTCGGGGCCGAGCCCCCGCGGCTCGATATGGGGCTGACCCTGCTCTACCAGGAGCGGGATGGCGAGACCCTGGTGGAGCGTTATGCCGCGGTCCTGCCGGCCGCGAGCAACACATATGTCCCTTCGACCACGCACAAGAAGGAGAGATACACGATGGCCAACGAAGAACTCGTTCAGGAAATCATTCAGGCCCTGGAGCAACTGGACTGGGTCCAGTGGACCAAGCGGAAGATGGCGGAGGAGCAAGCGGCCGCCGCCACGGGCAACCAGGAGCCGACGGAGAAGTTGCAGGATCAGCCTTCGGATAAGATCGATCCCGAGAAGGCTAAGAAAATCCTCGAAGATGGCGAGATCGATGGCAAGCCACTCACGGAAGAGCAGCGGAAGATGTTCGCCGCGGCGGCCTCCCGGGAAAAGGACCAGGATCAGGCCCTGCGTGAACGGTATCACCTCCTTGAGCAGCACCTGGAACGGCAGCGGACGGAATTGGAGCGACTGAAGCAGGATGTCGAGGCCGAGCGGGCGGCCCGCGTCAACGCCGAACGCTATTCGCAGTTGGTGCAACTCCGTCAGGTCTACGCCTTCGATCTGGAGAAGGAACTGGAGCGCTGCCGCTACTCGAAGATGGGGGACGAGCAGTTCAAGGACCACCTCCAGATCATCCGGGAAAATTACCGCCGCATCCCGGTCGGGGAGCGGTTGCCGGCGTTGGGGGCGGCGGTTGAGCTGGATGAGGCCCGCGAGAAATACAGTGAGGACGTGCGGCAGCGGGCTGTGGCGATCGCCAAGCGGAAGAAGGAACAGGGTGAGAACGTGAGCTTCGAGGAGATTCTGGAGGCCGTTCGTAGCGGCAAGATGTGATGGAAGGAGACAAAAAATGGCCATTTTGAGTTTCAAAGCCAGTGCGAATATCAGCCCCAGCCGCTTCGTGACGATTTCGGGGACGAAGACGGTAGCCCAGGCTGGTGACAACCAGGAGATCCTGGGGGTGGCCCAGGAGGGCTCGAATAAGGCCCCCTTGCAGGACATGGTCTCGACGGTCTATGCCGCCGAGACCGGCCAATCCCTGATGGTCTATGGCCCAGGGGAACTCTGCCTGGTGGAGGCCGGCGGGACGATCAACGCCGGAAACCTTCTCAAGGCGGATTCCCAGGGGCGTGCCGTGGCGATTGCCACCACGGGGACGACGATCCAGAACTACGGAGCCGTAGCCCTGGAGGGTGGGGCCATCGGGGATAAGATCCTCTGCCTGGTCCTGCCATTGCAGAAGGTCCGACCGGCCTTGACCTGATGAGAGATGGAAAACGCCAGTTAGCAAGGAGGATATCCCATGCCGCAAGTCATGCCTGCGAGTTCCAATACGTTTGTCCCGGTGGCGTTGGCCAAGGACAAACTGGTCGTGGATTTTGCCCGCGACCCGAAAAAATTCAAGGTCACGCAATACACCCAGGTCATCCCTGTGGAGAAGGATACAGGCTATTACCTGTACTTGGACCCCGACGAGGCCGGGCGAATCCTCAACACGGATGCCCGCGACTTCGTCTGGTACGATGGGGCCGACGCGCCGCGGCGCCATAGCGGGACGCAGGAATTCGAATTCCGGCCCTATCGGGCTACTCGGTACGAGTTTGATTTCACGCTGGGCTGGAAGGCCGTGCAACAGGCCTCCTGGGAGATTGTGGCCCGGCATGCCGCGGCCAAGGCCCAGCAGGCCATGACGCTGCGGACCCAGCTAGCGGCCAACATTCTGCTTGACAGCACGCAGTATGACAGCAGCCACGTGATCAACGCCACTTCAAGCTATGGGGCCTGGTCGTCCAGCACCCAGACCAACATGTCCATCCAGAAGACGTTGATCGCGGCCGCCGAGAAAATCCTCGACGATACCCTCGGCATGGTGACAAAAGACGACCTCGTGCTGGTAATGGGCACGGGGTTGGCGAAGACGATTGCCACCGCGCCGGAAATCATCGAGCTCGTGAAGTATCAGGCCGGGTTCGATTACATTCGGGGCGCAACTGAGCGAACGAACGTAAGTTACGGCGTGCCGGAGAGCCTTTACGGGTTCAAAGTGGTCGTGGATGAGACCCGCAAAGTGACGAGCAAGAAGGGCGGTACGCGGGCGGTGAGCTCGATCTGGCCGAACAACCAAGCCGTCCTCCTGGCCCGTCCGGGCGGGATGGAGGGGGCCGCCAACGTCATCAACTTCGCGGCCTGCTGCATCTTTATGTACGAGGAGATGACGGTCGAACAGAAAGACGATCCTGACAACCGGCGGCTGTTAGGCCGGGTCGTCGAGGATTACGACGTGCGGCTGGTGGCCCCCGCGGCGGCCGTCCTGATCACCAACATCACCTGAGGGAGGACCGTCGATGCTGGCCACGGTCCAGGATTTAATCGACCGCTACGACCGGGCCCTCCTGGCCGACCTGGCCCGCGATGACGGGACGGCGGAGGCCAATCTGGCAACCAACGCCCGGATTCTGGCGGCCCTCCGGGGGGCCAGCGGGGAGGTCCGCAGTGCCATCTTCCAGGGGAAGCGCTACACCCTGGAGGACCTCAACAATCTCCCTGAAGATGATCAGGCGTATCTTAAGGACCTGGTCTGCAGTCTGGCCCTCCTGCGACTGACGGCGGCCCGGGTGACGACGATCGGGGAGGAGACCTGGCGGGTCCTCCGCGATGATGTCCGGGACAAGCTGGAACAACTGGCCAGCGGCCAGCGGATCTTCCCCACAGCCGGGGCCCAGGAGGCGGGACTGCCGAAGGCGGAAGGGCCCCTCCTGGTGGAAATGCAGCGGCTCAATCTCCTGGTGGACCGCTGCGATGGCTATTATCCGCACCGGGGCGAACGCTGGCCCCATCACTAGCCAACGATAAGGGAGATGACCCATGCCGATCAGTGTCCAGGTTTCCGGTGCCCTCCTGGTCAAGGTGGGACCCCAGGGTGTGGCCGATAACGGTCTCGAGGTTCTCGGATATACGGCCAATGGGGCCCGCATCCAGGAGGAGGACTTTTTTGAGGAGATCCACAGCGATGAGCAGGGGGGCGACAGTGGCCCGCCGGTCGAACTGGTCTATCACGGGAAGCGGGTCCGCGTGACCCTGGAGCTGGTTAAATGGGACGCGACGGTGGCCGACAAGCTGGCGGCCCGGCTGACGAACGGGGCGCCTTCCCCTGGCAAGCAGTATGAGGCCGGGATCGTCATGATCGGGGGGAATAAGGCCTTCCGCCTCGTCCTCAAGTCGGCCGTGGGGAGCTGGGACCTCCCCGTGGCCATTGTGCGGGGGCAATTCGAGATGAACAAAGGCTCGCGGGCCAGCCGCCTCCTGATTGCCTTCGAGTGCTATCCCGACGAGAGCGGCTTCATCTACAAACCCTATACTGGAACTTGAGATGCCCGGCGATACCCTTTACTTGGTCGATTCTGCGGGGGTCCACGAGCTCCCTGGAATGCCGCCGGGAAATGGCCAATCCCTTTTCCCGCACGGGGCCGGGTTCATCAGTCTCTTCGGGGGTGGGGCGGCTCGGGTCTATTGGCCCTCTGACCAGGCCCTCAAACGGGCCCGCCAGCATGCCGTCCTGATGCGGGCTGACGCCTCGATCATGGAGTGCGTCGAATTGCGGCAGCGGGCCGTGGCCCTCCTCGACTGGCGGATCGAGTGCGAGCGGGACCAAGACCCGGAGTATACCCAGGTCCGCGACGTTCTGGAAACGATCTGCCGGCGGATCCCCCGCTTCATGCAGTACCGGGAAAATCTCCTCCATGCCATCTGGTTCGGCCGCTATGCGATCGCCAATCGCTACGCCTGGGACTGGATCGACGGGCAGAAACTGGTCGTGGTGACCTCCTGGATGCCGATCCACGGCGACAAACTGGTCTGGAAGATCGATGCCGACGCCAGTTCGGTCCTCGATGGGATCGGCCTGCGGGTCGGGGGCGGAACCGGATTAAGTGCCCCGATCAACCGCTGGCGGGAAGAACACCGCCGGTACATCGAAAGCACCGACTACGGTTGGGCCTATTTTCCGCCGCCGGGAACGAAAGAACTCCTCGTCGTCCACCGCCACTACATCGAGGATGGGGAATATGAGGAACCCCGCAACGCCGGAAAGATTTTCGGGGTGGGGATCCGTGACCGGATTTACTGGACCTGGTACCAACGGCAGGAGGCCCTGGCCTGGCTGATGGAGTTTTTGGAGCGGTCGGCCTTCGGGATCGAGTTGTGGTACTATCCGGCCGGCAATCCCCAGGGACGGGAGGAGATGAAGCAGGCCGCCACGGAACGAGTCGGGCCGGGGAAAAATATTCTCTTGATCCCGCGTCCGCCGGGGGTGGAAGGGGCGGCCTTCGGTGTGGAGCGGATCGAACCTTCCATGGCCGGGGCCCAGGTCCTGAAAGAGATTTTGACCGATTTCTTCGGGCATCAAATCAAGCGGTACATCTTGGGTCAGACGCTGACCACCGAGGCCCACGCCACCGGGCTTGGGAGCAACTTGGCCTCGATCCACCTCGATACCTTCCTCCAGATCGTCCGCTACGACGCGATCAATCTCCAGGAGACACTCAGCGAACAATTGGTGCGGCGGCTGGTCGTCTGGAACTGGCCGCATCTCGACCCGACCGCCTTCCGCTTCGTGATCGAGTTGGAAAAGGATGACACCCGGGAACGGCTGGAGGGGATCCGGGCGGCCTTCGATATGGGGCTGAAGATCAAGGCCGCGGAGATCCGCGACCTGCTCAATCTCTCCCAGCCGGGCGAGGATGAGGAATTCCTCCAGAATCCGGCCTACCGGCAATCGGTCCTGGGTGGGCCGCCCACGGACCAGGGGATGACCGCACTTAGAACATAGAGATGCCTGGCCATTGGACCCTGCATAAAAAACACGGTTGGGCACGCTTTCTGGAAAACTCCTGTCCAGAAGGGGGGTATGAAAAGAGGGGGCGAAACGTCATCTGCCGCAGCGGGCTCAATTCTGTCCCAGACGTCTTTTTCCAGCCCGCTATAATCGCCGGTATGGAGATTTACACACCGTCTGGCGATAGTGGTCTCTTCAATCTTCTAGGGAAGCTTTTTGCCCTGGCCCGCAGTCTGGACACAGCCCGCGGGGGTTCGGTGCAGACGAAGTTGACGGCCCTCCAGGAGGTTCTCGATCTCTGTCCGGAGGCTGATCCGGTCCTCTCGGCGGAGACGAGTTGGGAATCGGCGGGGGGGGGCTTGCAGAACCAGATCGCCACGGTGGCGCAAAAGCTCATCCGCCGCTACATCCTGGAACAGGGCCTGCCCTACCGCAGCCAGGCCGAGGCCCTCCAGCAGGTCCGGGCCGACCTGGTCCAGGGCGGCTATTACTTCACAGCGTCCACGCAGAACGCGACGGTCACCCCGAATGGTTCGAACCAGGGGGATTGCCTCCTGGCGGTGGACCTCAAAAATGGCCGCGGGGAACCGGTCTTTGTCTATCCTGAGACCTGGCAGGTGACGGCGGGGGAGCGGGGGCTGACGATTGCCGGGCAGCCCACCGCAGGGCGGACGGAGCGGACCTGGCCAGGGGGTTCCGGGGTCTATCTCAGCCTCCTCATCCGTTCGGTCAGTCAATCCCTGCTGACGAACGCTGATTTCGAGGCCTTGATGGACACGGATCAGCCGGCCGGCTGGACGATCCACACCGGAACGCCAGGGCAGACGGTCCGGGTGACCAGTCCTGAGGTCCAGCAGGTCACCCTCTCGGGGAGTCCGACGGGCGGTTATTTCATCCTCACCTGGACAGACCCCGCTGGTCACAACTGGCAGACCGGGCCCCTGGGGCCCAGTCCCACGGCGAGCGAGTTGCAGAGTGCCCTCCGCCGCATCCCGGGTCTGGAGAGGGTCACCGTAAGTGGCACGAATCCCTGGACTGTCACGTGTGAAGGGACCCCTGGGGATATCAATCAGCTGGGCGTGATCAACCGCTTGACGGGCGGGACGAGTCCCCAGGTGAGCGTCATTACGACGCAATCTGGGGACGTGCTTTCTTATCGCGGGCGGAGCCTCAAGCTGGTGGGCAACGGCAGTGAGCAAACGCTCCTTTACCAATCGGTGGAGCTGCAAGCCGACCGGCCGTATTTCCTGTTTGCCAGGATGCGGAAAACGGCCTCGGCCACCGGCGAAATCCGCTTCGAGCTCCGCCGTTCGGTGAGTGAATCGGCCCTTTCCGACTCGGCCGGGAGCCTCAACCGGCTGAGTGTCACCGTGGCCAGTCTCTCCTCGACAGGCCATAGCGGGGTCAGTGGGGCCTTCCGGCTCCCCGCAGACTATAGCGGGCCGGTCTACTTCGTGATTCATGCCGCCAGCCCGATCAATTCCGGCCAGGCGGTGGCCATAGACCAGCTGATCCTGGTCGAGGGGACAAGGGCCTACAGTGGCGGCCCCTGGCTGGCCGCAGTCTCGGGCTGGAAGGCCTATCTGGGGGACCGCTGGACGGTGACCCTGAGCAACAACCTGGCCGGGGTCTGGCAGGCCACGCTGGCCCGTTTTCTCCGCTGGTACGAGTTGGTGGACCGGCCCCCGCCCACGACTGGCTCCACCCTGATTCCGGATAGTCTCTTGAGTTAGTGAAGCAAGGAGAGATGCCATGGCACTCTGGGGATCGAGTGAACCTGTGACGACGACGAGCACCTTACCGCCGGAGGGAACGACGCCAGAACCCCTCCCGCCGGAGATGCCCGAGAAGACCACGACGTCGAGGGAACCTGCTGAGGATGAGGAGGCGGCATGATCTGGCCCTTTCGCAGACGGAAGCTCCTGTTTCGCTATTTCGATGGCGAGAACTGGGTGGCGGCGGATCCCCTGCCGCTTTATCGCCGGTTGCGGGCGGAGGCCGACCGGCTGGTCATCCTGGCGACGGCCTGGGACGAGCAGCGGCATCCGGAGGCCGACGAGTTCGTGGCCGTCGTAAGGGAGATTTTTGACCTAAGGGCCTACGATCCGGCCACAGGAAAAGGCCTCACTGAGGGCGAAGTGGTCAACGTCTTCGCCGAGTTCGATCGGTTTTTACGGGAGGTCCGGGACCGTTTTTTTCCTGGATCGACCTCGTCGGCCTTTGGGGCTGGGAGGTCCTCCGCCTCGGCGGACCGAGCCTGAGCGATCCGGCCTGGCGGTTGGCCCTGGAGATGATGCGGGATCATCGCCTCTGGCAGCAGGCCTGGGCGGTCTATCGGGGAGCAGGGATGGCGATGGGCGAAATCCCGCAAGCGGCCCTCCTGGCTCTCCTGGCCGACGAGGAGCAGGCCAAACTGGAGGCCGAACGGTTGGCCGCCTATCGCCAGTTGGAAGAGGGATTGACACGAGGCATGGCAAGCGATGTTGGGTGAATTTGCGCAGATCGTCGATGAAATCGTTCGCGGGGCGGAGGCCCTCCAGAAGGCCCTCACGCACGGCCGCGAACAGCTCGCCCAGATCGCCCAGCAACTCCAGAGCCAATCGCAAATGGCGGCCATTCCCTCATCAGGCCGGCCCTACGTTCCGAAAGGGCAGACCGAAAGCGCGGAGGCCCTCCAGAAGGCCCTCACGCACGGCCGCGAACAGCTCGCCCAGATCGCCCAGCAACTCCAGAGCCAATCGCAAATGGCGGCCATTCCCTCATCAGGCCGGCCCTACGTTCCGAAAGGGCAGACCGAAAGCACGGTCGTCAATCTCGATCGCTTCCGCGAGCTCAACGCCCGCCAGCTGAGTGAGGCCCTCCGTTCCGCCGTCGCGGGCGCACCGATAACGGCTCACAAAGAAAAATTACAACAAGAGACCACCACCCCTCTTTCGCCACCCCGAACGGAAACGGCCGCTGCTAGCTCGCTAGTCCACGAATTGGTTGGGAAGGAAGCGGATCCCCGCCTGGTCGAGCAGTTGGCGAAACTCAATCCCTCGGCGGAAAAGATCGCCCGCCATCTGGAGAAGGCGGAGCGGGCCGCGGCTCAAGCAGGGCCCGTCCGGCAGCTCTCAAGGCCTCGGCAACAGCCCAGGCGACGCCTGAAAGGTCCGCAGCGGCGGGCAGCCGGTCTGGCGGGCAGGCTCCAGGATCTTCTCTGGACGCGGCGGGGGCGGGTCTGGCGGTGGAGATTGGAGCGGAGTCGTTCCCCCTTGCGGCAGTACGTCGGGCGGTCTCTGACGCAGTTTGCCGAGCGGGGGAATGTGCGGCAGTTGGCCGCGACCTTGCAGCGGGCCCCGACCGTGATGCGTTCGCCGCAGGCGGTTCAGGCCGCCCGGGCGGCGGGGATTTCCCCCACGGCCCTGGCCCGCGGGGCGACTGTCGTGGGGGCCGTCGGCCAGGCCGGCGGGGCGGTGGCCGGGGTGGCCTCGGCCCTGACCGGTCCGATCGGGATCCTTTTGGCCTTCGGCACGGCCCTGGCGGCGGCCCTGGTCTCCCTGGTCCGCTGGGCCAGAGGCCTCGACCAAACCGTCCTCACGATCCAGCAAACGGCGGAATCCTTCCGCTACGTGCACTCAGGGATGGCGGGGTTGGCGGCCCAACTCCAGGCCGCCCGCCTCCTGGAACAGCGGCGCGTGGCGGAAGGGACGTATCTCTCCACGCGCCTTTATACCGCGATGGCGGAACGCTACCGGCGGGAAGGGGAACAATTACGCATCCTGGGGGCCAATCTCGGAAACCTCGCTGGCATGGCGAAACTGGTCGCAGGCGAGATGATCAAAGTGGCCACTGGGTTAAAACTCCTTGAGCAAGCCGCCGGACCGCTCAACCGCGGATTGGATGCCGTGCTGAAAACGATTGAGAAGCATGTCGGAATCAACCTCGAGGGTAAATCGCCGGCCGATTGGTGGTTCCATTATCTGGAACGGATGCGGGACGCCCGTGTGGCGATGGTTCCCCGCCGCAAGCCGGATGAACCCTTCAACAAACGTCCAAAAAAATGATCATTGTCACCTACAATAAGATCGTTTTGAAAAACGTCCTTACGAAGGCCTTCCGCCAGGAGGTGATCTACGACCCCACCCAAAGCGACCCCTGGTATTCGCGTTTCACGATGACCTTCGAAGGCGTCATCACTGACCTGGCCAGTTACAGCGGCTACGAGGGGAAAAGCCCCAATGTCTTCTGCCAGACACACGTCCCCCAGAGCAAATCGCAGATCTGGCTGGACGCCCGTCAGGCCCTCATGGACCCCCGCCATCCCCTGGTCGTGGAACAACTCGTTCAGGAGCCCAACGGGGCCGTGATTGCGGCCACCGTCTTCCGTTGCGTCCCCTCCAGTGAGAATCCCGACGACCCCGACCGCGACGTGGCCCATGGCCCGCAGCCGCTTAGTCTCGAGGTGATCGGGGCGATCGGGACGCGGGCCCTCAAGGTCAGTTGGCAGGTCCAGTGCCAGAAGTTGGAACTGCCCGCCACAGGGGACCGCTCTTCTCACCTCGAACAGGGCCAAGGGGTGCTCGGCGTGGTCCTTGATAACCGCTGGGCGGTGGAGGAGGAACTCGACGAAAATTTCTTCTTGACGCGGACGATCCGCGGCAGTCTGCGACTCTCCAAGCCGGTGGCCCAACTGGGCTACGATTACCGCTGGCTGATGGTGCCGGCCCTGGAGGCCGGTTTCAAACGCCAACGCCTCCGCTATGCGGTGAAAGAGGACGGTCTTTCCGCCGATTACGAGGTCGTCGATCGGCAGGTCCATACGGCGGCCCCCTGGCCGGCCACCAAGATGGAGGTCCGCAACAGCAAGCGGACGCAGATGGGCACGCAATTCGGTGGTCTTTGTCAAGTGCGGCTCTTGGGCCCGCCCCACGTCTCGCGGCGAGTCCTCTTTGTGCGGGCGGTCCAGATCGTGGACGCCCTCACCGGATTTCTGAAGAAGCGGCAGGAACTGGCCAAATTCACCTGGCTGCCTATCAACTGCGAATTGAGTGAAAACATCGGCGAACTGAATGAGGTCCAGATCAGCCTCGAGTATCAGTACACGCCGCCGTCGGATCAGGTCCAGGTCCAGAACTTTTTCGACGAGGTCTTCAACATCGGCCATGACCTGAAGGGCCTGGAGCCGTGGCCGATCCCGGCGGCCGGCGATCCGCCCTTTGACCGTTATGACCCCAATCTCTCCTGGATGCCGGGCCCGTACGGCTATAACACCTGGGGCGGGGAGCGTGACCCGGCGGCCGTGGCGATCTTCCAGTGCTACTTGCAGCGGCCCTACCACCCCTGGCATGCCACCGGCTGGTGGCCGGCCCCGGCCGGGGTGCCGGATGAGACGCTCCGCCCCGAGCAACCCGAGACGCTCGTCCAGCGGGTGGAGGAGGTCCCCCAGCCGGCCCAAGAAAACGAGAGCAAATGGTCCGATGACCACCGGCAGGCCCATTACACCTACGTCCGGATGAAGAGTGTCTACAGGATCCGCAAGGGGCGGGCCCAGCTCGAACGGTCGCGAGTGGCGGACGACGGAACGACGGCCGTGGTGGTCAAACTGGGGGCCGGGAAGGCCCAGCGGCGGATCGTCTTCGACGCCGAGCGCTATGGCGAGATGCCGAAGATTCCCGCCCCGATCGACTACGAAGACCCCAACGGTGTCCGCGGCTTTCTCCTCGATTGGAATGTGGAGCTGCTCCCACCCGTGACGTCCCCGATGGGCGACGAACTCATTTATCGCATCCGGGCCTATTATCGCTATGCCCTGGACCGCCTGCCGCCGAGCGATGAGACTGCCGCCGCCTGGCCGGTCGGCCGTCTGCCCCATATCAAGGACGACTGGCCGGGTTGGACGCCGATCCAATCGTTGAGTCTGGAAAGCCACGGGGAGGTGAGGGCCTTATGAGTCGCGTCGATACCAAGCCGCAAGATCTCCTGAGCTGGATCCTCGGCCTGCTCCGCAATGGTCTGGGACTGGGGCCGGAGGCCTGTTTTCTGGCCTCCGACGATCTGGCCCCGGCGAGAATCCCGCCCCATCCCACGTTTTGCGTGGTCAGTCCCCTGGGGAGCCAATTCATCGTCGAAGAACAGACCCCGGGCAACGTCTGCGAACGCTGGGGCTTCCGGGTGCGGCTTTTTCTCCGCATCAGCCGGGATCGTCCCGGACAGGACGAGGTCCGCCTGCTCGATGCCGATGACGGGATGTTCGCCTGGAAACGGAAGCTCCTGCGGGCCCTGGTGGGAAAAGATAACCAGGACTGGAATCTTCGGGGGACGCTGGCGGCCACCGCCGCCACGCCCCTGGTCTGGCTGCGGGGCAATCGCGGCGAGATCGAATACGCCAGTTTCGCCGTGGATTTCCTCCTGGAGTTCGATTGGAGCCTGGAGTGAGCCATGACGGACCACGCGGTACCCCTCCAAGCCAGTCTCCAGGTCCTCGGGCAGTTCGCCGTGCCGATCGTGCATGGCCGCTCTGACCGGCAAGTACGGCGGTATTTCCGCCGGCAGTGGCCGGCCGGGCACTGGCCCTACACCGCCCCGCCGGAAGGGCCGTTCTTGCCCTCGCGGCTCTTTCCCCAGGCCACCAAGCCGACGCCCCTCGGCGGCTGGTCGCAGTGGCGGTGGGCCCAGGCCCTCCCCCCGCAATGGGAGCTGAATACGATCTGGCTCCCCAGCGGGGCGACCCGCTTCGGCGTGGCCCTGGTCCTGGTCTCCGGGAGCGATGCCCGGCGACTCTATCAACACCTGGACGAGGAGCTCTTTTTCTTCCTCCAGACCGACGATCGCGAAGGTTATCGCAGCCTGCTCTGTCGCCCGATCGACATCCTCCCCGTCTCGGCCGTGACTCGGCTCGATGAGGAGACGACGACAACCCTCCCCGGAAACGAGGACCTCTACCTCATGGTCCTCGTCGATCCACGCTTTTTCTGGCAATTTGTCCATATCCCGCTCCGCCAACCCGCCGGCTGGAAAGAGATCCTCACGGCCATCCAGCAGGCCCTCCACGCCGAGATCGCGTTCGTCGTCGACGACAATGGCTATGTCCTCTTCGACAATCTCCTCGAAAATCCCGAACTGGCGAAAGAGTTCGTCCCGGAGCTGGCCGACGAGCTGGCGACGACGACCACCACCAGCCGCCAGTGCCTGCCGAAACCGACGAGCACCAGCAGCTCCACGACGAGCAGCTCCACCTCGACCAGTTCGACGTCATCGACAACGTCCACCTCGACAACGTCCACCTCGACAACGACCACCCTCCCGCCGATCTATCCCGATCCGGAGGCCTGGGAGACACCCGGCCAACCGGCGACCGTCCTCCTCGATGCCGTCGCGGCCAGCCTCGGCTACACCGTGGCCGGCTTCATCGACCAGTCCCTTGACTCCGCCAAGTTCACGATCTATCTCACCAAAGTTCCCCTCTTCGATGAGGAAAACAAGAAAGATCGGGCCGGCTACACGGTCCTTTCGGGACGGGCTAATCTCCAGGCCGAACATTTGCCCAAACTAAAGCGGCTCTATCTCACTTATCCCACCTGCCGCAAGGGCCAGCTCCAGAACTGGCAGATCCGCGATTTCCGAGAGACCGACGAGGAGGAACCGACCGTCGGCGAGCGGTGGTACCGAGACTCCGCCTGTAATCTGACCGAGGCCTGCGCCCGGGCCGTCGTCCAGCGGATCACAAGCCTCCGCGCCCGGGCGCGTCCCTCCGTGGGACCGGCGGTGGTCGTTCCCGACCAGGGGCAGTGGGGCTACTTTTCGGACATCGACTGGATTGAAACGGATCTCGAACGGGGACTGGTCACGATCGCCCCCTTCCACCGCTGGGTCGAACCGACCGAATACCAGCTCACCTGCCGCGATGTCTTGGCCACCACCTCCACCACCAGCACCCGGCCACCCTCGGGCGGGATCGGCGACCCCTGGCCTAAAGACGCGCAATGTGATCCCTGCACCTGCCGCTGGAAGTGCGACCACGGCCAGCTCAGTCTGCTGGAAGATACCTGCCCCGAAGGTTGCCAATGTCTGGAGGCCCCCTCCCGCTGCCGCGACGAAGATGATTGGGAAATCACCGTCCCCTGCGTGACGACTACCACCGCCCCCTGTTCCGGAAGCTGCCTCTGGGAGTGGGACGAAGAGAATCTGGCCTGGACGCTCTCCGAGAGTGATTGCAGCGACGGTTGCCTCTGCGCTGATCCGGGATTTTGCGGGGGCGGGGATTGCCAGTACGCCAGAACGTACTGCATCCCGCAGGATGAGCCGACCAGCCCACCGCAGTGCGGGAGCACGACGACCGGCGATCCGACGACGACCAGTTCCTGGGTCAATCTCTGGCCGCCCGGTCATCCGTGTAACCCCAACCCGGATGGCTCAACTACGAGTTCGACGAGCACCACCCCGGCCTGTTGCTGTCCCGATGAGGCAGACGAAAGAGGCTGCATCGGTTGCGGTTGGAAGGCGGTCCTCGCCTGGGGCGGGGGCTTGACCTGGGTCCTCTACCACCACGACTGCTGTCGGCAGTGCATGTGCCCCTATCCGGGTCGGCCGCCGGAGGATCAGTGCGATCGGGCCCACACCGCCTGTACGGAAACTACGGGAACGATCCAGGTCGGCTGCATCCCCTGTAGCGGTGGCTGCCAGTGGATCTGGAGTCTCGATCTGCAAAAGTGGCTGCTCGTCTCCTACGATTGCTCCCGCCTCTGGAACTGCCCCTGCCCTGATGGATCGGCCTGCATCGCCTGCGGTTGCGACCGGCCGAGCGAACTCTCCGCCGATCTAACCTGCGACGACCGGGTCTTCACCCCCTGCCGCTGCACCTGCGTCAGTACGACCACGACCTGGCCCTACGACTGCCCGCCGCCCGTCCCGCCGCCGGTCCGACCGCCGACCTCAACGACACCCGGCTGCGGCTCCCCCTGCATCGTCAGTTGGGACGGCTCGGCCTGGGGCGGGGGGAATTGCCCTCCCGAATGCCCTTGCGCGGCCCCGCCTTTTCCCGGGACGCAAGCCGGAGAGTGCCGCCAGTCACTCTGCCGCGGCTCCACCACAACCTCGACCAGCACAACGACAAGCACCAGCACCACGACCACCACCAGCACGACCACGACCACGGCCTGCCCCGGGGCCTGCGTTTATGCCGCCACTGACTCTGGCCTGCATCTCATCAATAACACCTGCCAATCGGGCTGTGTGTGCGCCCCGGCTCCCTGCCGCAACGTCATCCCCGGCCAGACAATCAGCGTCGGCTGCCTGACCTCCCAGCAGGCCGCCACGACCACAACCTGTGCCTGTCTCGGGGCCTGTGAAATCTCCGTCAACGGCTGGGTCGTAGGCAACTGGTGTGCCCCGGGCTGCCAGTGTGCCCCACTCCCCTGTGACCTTCTCGATGAACCAATCTCAGACCAAATGGCTGTGATTGTCGATTGCATCCCAGCGACCCAGACGACCACGACCTGCCCCTGTGACGGGCTGTGCTACTACGAACTGGTCTACAACCAGGAGGGTGGCAAGGAACTGAGCTTCTATGGTGGCAACTGTCGCGGAGGTTGCAGCTGCCCCGTCGTCTGTCCGGAGGACCTCTCGGCCCCGGGAACCTACGTGGTCGGCTGCACAAGCGACAAAGCCAAACTCAACCGACAGTGCGCTTGCACCGGCCAATGCGAATGGATCTCGGTGCGGGTTGGTTCGACCAACACCTACGTCTGGCAGCTCCGCTCGAACAATTGCGATCGAAACTGCCCACATTGCGACCCGCCGCGTTCGCTACCGTTCTTTCCGGAGGCCATCGAATACACGCCTTGCATCGGCACAACAACGACGCGCAGCCCCTGCAGCGGCCAGTGCGTCTGGGATTGGAGCCCTTGGGACCGCGTTTGGACACTCACAAAGGGTTGCCCCAACGGCTGTTTCTGCATTCCGCCCGACGGCCCTGGACCGGTCTGGGATCCCGTTTCCGACTGGACCAATACCTACATCTCGCAGTGCGTGGACCAGCCGCTCGACAACGACAACGACAACGCCGACAACAACGACAACGCCCTATCCGTGCGCGTACACCACATGCCGTTGGTGGTGGAGCGACACTCAAACACAGTGGATTCTCTTTGAGAACTTGTGTGAAGCGTGGTGTGATTGCCCTACACCATCAGAACCGGGACAGTATTATGGCGATGAGAAATGGTATTCATGTGTTCCAAAGTAGGAGGTGATCTGGAATGAACCTCACTATCGGCATGGCCTGTTACGACGATTTCGACGGGGTCTATTTCACGGTCATGGACCTGCTCATCCATCAC
>Ga0208693_1000933_pt1 | contig 21952 bp, 18 predicted proteins | sample AD_UKC071_MetaG_FD_184438 | JGI IMG/M metagenome (GOLD analysis project Ga0208693, IMG submission 184438) | Active sludge microbial communities of municipal wastewater-treating anaerobic digesters from USA - AD_UKC071_MetaG (SPAdes) (version 2) | ecosystem: Engineered > Bioreactor > Anaerobic >... | reverse complement strand
GCGTGGCGGGGTAGGGGCCTTCGGTGTAGTCGCCACAGGCCCACAGGCCCGGCGCCAGGGCCAGGCCAGGACGCCGCAGCCCCGGCGTGCAGGCGAAGGTGGCGCGTTTTTCCACCACGGTCTGTATGGGCTGCAGCCCCTCCAGGCCCAGCTGGGACCGGGCCTGCGCCAGCACCTGCTGCTCGACGCGGCTGCGGTCGCTCTCGCTGGCGCTCACCACGAAGGCCAGCAGGCCTGCGGGACCACCTAACTGGCCCCGGTCGAATACGAATTGCGCGGGCTGGCCCGCCTGCGGACGCAGCGCCAGCATGGGGCAGGGCAGCACGGAGCCCGCGGTATCGGGCACCAGGGCGTAGACCGTGGTGATGGGCAGGTGGCGCAGCGCTTCGGCCTGGGCGATCCAGTCCTGCACTACCGCAGCCGCTGCCGTGTCGCGTATCGCCGCTTGCGCCGAGCGTGCAAGGCGCACGGCTTCGGTGCTGGGCGTGGCCAGCAGCACGGCGTCGAAGGTGTCGCCGTCCACTTGCCAGCGGACACCGTCGGTGGTGATCGCCTGCACACGGCGGCCCTGGTGCACTTGTGCACCATGCGTTTGCAGCCAGCGTGCCGCCGCATCAGGGAACAGCATCCCCAGGTCGGCGCGCGGCAGCAGCAGGTTGGAGCCCCCCCGGCCACTGAACAGGCTGTCCTGCAGCACACGCAGGAACACGGCGCCGCTGGCTTCGCGGGCGGGGGTGTTCAGGGCCGAGACGCACAAGGGGTCGATGAACCCGTCGATGAGCTGCCGTGTGAGCGGCGCGCACAGCTGCTCCACCGTCGCTTCCGGCGCGCAGCTGAAGCCCGCGAGCCGCCATGCCACGGCCGTGCGCAGCAAGGCTGCCTTGTCGCGCCAGCCCCAGCCGCGCGCCCGCAGGATGCCCACCACGGCGTCCCAGGGTGGGGGCAGGTCGGGCAGGCGCAGGCCTGTCGTGTGCGGGAAGGTGTCCGGGAATTCAAGCGCGAGCGCTTGTCGGTGCAGCACGGTGGCGGGGTCCACCTCCACGAGCCGCATGAGGCGCAGGCTCTCGGTGTAGGCGCCGATCAGGATGTGCTGGCCGTTGTCCAGTACCAGCGGTGCACCCTGGGAATCAGTGCAGGAAACCGCTCTGGCCCGCCCCCCCAGAACGCGAGCAGCTTCAAAAACAATAGCGTGTTGGCCTTGCTGCACTACCGCGATGGCGGCGGCCAGGCCGGCCCAGCCGGCGCCGATGATGGCAATGCGCATCATGGCGGCCGAGCGCCGGGCCGCCCCAAGCCGGCCGCGCCTCCCCCTTGGGGGGTGGAGTGACACGAGCGAAGGGAGTGAAAAGCCGGGGGGCTCATAGTTTGCCTAGCGCCTGCACCCGCCAGGCCAGCCAGAGCTTGCGCAGCGGGGTCAGGCTGATGCGCTGGTTGAGCACCTGGAAGTTCTCATGTTCGATCTCGCGCAGCAGGGTGCGGTAGATGCTGGCCATCATCAGCCCGGGCTTCTGCGCGCGCCGGTCGGCAGCGGGCAGCAGGGCCAGGGCTTCGTCGTAATACCGGTGTGCACGTTCGGCCTGGAAGCGCATCAGCGCCACGAACCGCTCGGAGTGGGTGCGCTTGAGCAGCTCGTGTGCCTTTACATCGAACTGCTGCAACTCGTTCACCGGCAGGTAGATGCGCCCGCGCAGGGCGTCTTCGCCCACGTCGCGGATGATGTTGGTGAGCTGAAAGGCCAGGCCCAGCTTGTGGGCGTAGGCGGTGGTCTGCTCCTGGGTCTGGCCGAAGATCTTGGCCGACACCTCGCCCACCACACCGGCCACCAGGTGGCAGTATTTTTCCAGCCCGGGGAAGTCGAGGTAACGGGTCTGCTCCAGGTCCATCTGGCAGCCGCTGACAATGGCCTGCAGGTGGTGCGCCTCGATGCCGTAGTCCGCCACCAGCGGCATCAGCGCTTGCATCACCGGGTGGCTGGGCTGGCCGGCATAGGCACGGGTGACTTCGCCCTGCCACCAGGCCAGTTTGGTGGCCGCCACCTGGGGGTCAGTGGCGTCGTCCACCACATCATCCACCTCGCGGCAGAAGGCATAAAAAGCGGTGATCGCCGCGCGGCGGGGCCGCGGCAGGAAGAGGAAGGCGTAATAGAAGCTGCTGCCGGATGACGCGGCTTTTTCCTGGACGTACTGCTCGGGGGTCATGGGGTGGGATTGTCCCATGCACATAGCGTGAATCTGTGTGTCCTGCGTCAGAGTCGTCGAGGTCGTCGCGCTGGATTGCGATGCAGGGGCAACCATTCTCAGGCGCCCCCTCAGATGCGTTCTGCTATCAGAACGTGTTTGATTCTGACGATACCAGTGCATCGGGGGCGGGCGCACTGATGGGCACCGATCTTGCATTGCTTCTGCGTAAGCCACTACCAGACGTCTGCCATGCGATACCACACCACTCTGGGCGGCCTGGGTTTTACCTTTGGTGATCTGCGCCAGGTAATGGCCTGTGCCAGCCCGGCGCGCTCGGGCGACTACCTCGCCGGGTTGGGCGCCGAAACCGCCCAGCAGCGTATGGCCGCACGGTATGTGTTGGCCGACTTGCCCCTCACAGTGTTTTTGAACGATGCGCTGATCCCTTATGAGTCCGACAACATCACGCGCTTGATTGTGGATCAGCATGTTGCTGCTGCCTTCGCGCCTGTGGCCCACCTCACCGTGGGCGACTTTCGCAACTGGTTGTTGGGACCGGCGGCCACAACGGCTGCGTTAACGGCCCTGGCCCCGGGCTTGACACCCGAGATGGTCGCTGCCGTCAGCAAGCTGATGCGTAACCAGGACCTGATTGCCGTGGCGCGCAAATGCCAGGTAGTGACCCGCTTTCGCAATACCTTGGGGCTGACCGGGCGGCTGGCGGTGCGCCTGCAGCCCAACCACCCGACCGATGACCTGCGGGGTGTGGCGGCCTCGGTGCTGGACGGGTTGATGATGGGCGCGGGGGACGCGGTGATCGGGATCAACCCGGTGTCGGACAGCTTGCCCACCTTGGCGCAGCTGTGCCGCCTGTTTGACGAGCTGATCCACCGCTTTGACATCCCCACCCAGGGCTGTGTGCTGACGCATGTCACCAACACTTTGCAGCTGATGGAGGAGGGCGTGCCGGTGGATCTGGTGTTCCAGTCCATTGGCGGCACCGAAATCACCAACCGCGCTTTTGGCGTCACGCCCGAATTGCTGGCCGAGGCTTGCGACGCCGCCCGTGCCCAGCAGCGGGGTACGCTGGGCCAGCATGTCATGTATTTTGAAACCGGCCAAGGCAGCGCCTTGTCGGCCAATGGCCACGGGGGCGTGGACCAGCAAACCTGCGAAGCCCGCGCCTACGCTTTGGCGCGCCACTACCAGCCGCTGCTGGTGAATACGGTGGTGGGCTTCATCGGCCCGGAATACCTGTTTGATGGCAAACAGATCATCCGCGCTGGCCTGGAAGACCATTTCTGCGGCAAACTCCTGGGCCTGCCCATGGGCTGCGACATCTGCTACACCAACCACGCCGAAGCCGACCAGGACGATATGGACAGCTTGAGCGTGCTGCTGGCCAGCGCGGGGCTGAATTTCTTGATCGGTGTGCCAGGCGCGGACGACATCATGCTCAATTACCAGAGCACCTCTTTCCACGACGCGCTGTTCCTGCGCGAAACCCTGGGCCTGCAGCGTGCGCCCGAATTTGAGGCCTGGCTGCAGGCCCAAAACATCACCGACGCGCACGGTCGCCTGCACGACGGTGCCGCTGGCCAGAGCTTGCTGCGCGACCTGGGGGCATTAACGGCTATGGAGCGTGCATGAGTATGCAAGACCCCATTTCCCCCAGCGGGCTGCCCATGCCCCCGGCACATACCGATGTGCTGCCCGGTGTCACCCCTATGCCCTGGAGTGGCTGGCGCAGCGCCACCACAGCGCGTATCGCGCTGGGCCGCGCAGGCGTGGCGATCCCCACCGACGAATCCCTGCGCTTTGGCTGGGCCCACGCCATGGCGCGCGATGCCATTCATACACCGCTGGATGTGGCCGCGCTGCAAGCAGAGCTGGAAAGTGCTGGCCATGTGGTGCTCACTGCCAAGAGCCGAGCCCCGGACCGCACCAGTTACCTGCGCCGCCCCGATTGGGGGCGCCAGTTGGATGACAGTGATGCCGCCCATCTGCGCGCAGTGGCCACCACGGCGGTGCAGCCGCTCGATGTGTGTGTGGTGATTGGCGACGGCTTGTCGTCGCTGGCAGTGCAGCGCCATTGCGCACCCCTGTTGGCAGCCTTGGTGCCGCTGCTCGCCCCCGGCATCCGCTTGGCCCCGCTGGTGGTGGTGCAACAAGCCCGCGTGGCAGTGTCGGATGATGTGGGCGAGGCGCTGGGGGCGCGTCTGAGTGTGATCCTGATTGGCGAGCGCCCCGGCCTCAGCTCGCCCGACAGCCTGGGTATTTACCTCACCCACGGCCCGCGCCGTGGCCTCAACGATGCCCTGCGCAACTGCATCTCCAACGTGCGTCCCGAAGGATTGGGTTATGCCTTGGCTGCCCACAAGTTGGCCTGGCTGCTGCAGCAGGCGCTGCAACGCGGCTACAGCGGCGTTGCACTGAAAGACGAAAGCGACGTCCAGACCCTGCGGACACCTGCGACGCCTGCCGTGGGCTGATACTCAGCGAGGTATCAGGGTCGCACGCCTTGCTGAAGTTGGGCTGCGATGTCATCCAGCACCGGCAGCAGATCGGCCACCGAGTCGATGACGTAATGCGCGCCAGCCGCCTTGAGCTTGGCCGTGGCGGCTTCGCGTAGTTCCTGCTGTTGCGCCGTGCCCAGCGCCTGCCAGTCGGCCAGGCTCAGGCCCACCGCATTGCCGCTGACGGCCAGGCCCACAGTCCAGGTGCCGGCGTTGATGCCTTCCTCAATGCCGACGCCGGTGTCGTCTACCTTGACCACGGTGTAGGGGGGCCAGACGCCCAGGTCGGCGAAGCAGCGGTACATCATGAGGGGTGACGGCCGACCCGCAGCCAGGTCTCCGGCGCAGACCAGGTTGTCGGGCACATAACCGCCGCGGGCAGCGATCGGGGTCACGATGTCCATGATGGGCCGGTTGTAGCCGGTGGTCGAGCCGATCTTCAGGCCACGCGCGCGCAGCGTGTTCACCATCTCGACCGCACCGGGGATGAAGTCGGCAAAGTCGGCCACTACGGCAGCGTTCATGGGGGTGAAGACTTCGTACAAATGGTCCACATCGGCGTCAGAGAAAGGCTTGCCGTGCACCTCGGCCCACTGCGCTGCAATGCGGGGGAGTGTGCCCAGCGCCTGGATATGGTCCCATTTGGCCATGCCCATGGGGCCACGCGCCTCGTCAATGGTGAGCTTGACGCCGAACTTTTCGAACAGGCGCACAAAGGCCCCCATCGGGGCGCAGGAGCCGAAGTCGAGGATGGTGCCGGCCCAGTCAAAAACGACGGCGGTGAGTTGAGGGTTTGGAGGCGTTGTCATGTGGAAATCAATTACCAGGAAGCGAAAACTTCTTCGGCGATACCGAAGGCGGTGCTGGCACCCGTGCCGCTGGTCACCAGCACCAGGCGGGTGGCGTCGTCGGGCTGGTCGATCAGGCAATCGGTCGTCGCCGAAGACGGGTAGGTGCCGACCCAGCGTTCGGTCACGACGGCTTGTTTGAACTTGAGGGTGTGCTGCAGATGCTGCAGGATCAGCTCGTCAACGCGCTGGTTGGCGAAGGGTTCGAGCACCGGGCCGTAGTGATGCGAATCGCCCACGACAAGCGAGCCGTCGGCACTCTGCACCACGATCAGGTGGATGCCGTGGGCAAGCGACTCAGCTTCTTCCGCATCGAGCTGCGCACGCAAGGCGGCGGCGGCAGGCTGTTTGCTGTAACCGTGGTAGCGCACCAGGCTCAGGTCCATCATCACCGATCCGGGCAGCACAAAGCCAGGTTCGGGCTGCACCCGCAGCATGTGCAACTGGCACAGGCGCAGCTGGTGCGGCGTGAGGCGTTCGGCGAACAGGCCATTCAAATCGGTATTGGTGCAGACCACCACACGGTCGGCATGCAAGGTGGCACGCGCGGTGCGCACCATGGGCGTGGCGACTTCGAGCACGGCTTCGCTGAAGCGGAACGTCACCCCCATGGTCTCGGCGAGCCATCGCGTGAGCTGGCCGATAGCGGTGCGTGATTCGACGCGTAACTCGTGCGGGCTGTACAACACTGCCTGCGCACCTTCCAGTTGCAAAACGGGCGCACGGCTGGCGGCAGTAGCCACATCCAGCAAGGCACAGCCTTCGGCCATCGGTGTGGCCATGAATTCCTCCAGCACGGCCAGCGCTTTGGGCCGGAAAGCCGTGAGCCACAGGCCTTGGTGCAGGGCGGCAATACCCGCCTTGGGCGCTACCTCGCCCCAGACTTCGCGGGCACGTTTGGCGCGGCGCCAGGTATCACCCTCACCCTGGCCGGTGACGGTGACGAAGCCGAAGTTGCGGATCGAGGCGCCGACGCATGCGGCGTCGCGCTCGACGACACAGACCTTGAGGCCGCGGCTCGCGGCGGTGTAGGCATGGGCCAGGCCGACGATGCCGGCTCCGACCACGATCAGATCGAAATGTTGGGTGTTCTGCATGATGTTCATGAAAGGAAAAATTAGCGTGGCAGCCGAAGTACCGGCCAGTCGCGTACGATGGCCTCGTGTTCAAGCCGTGCATCTGGATCCACCACCACCGGCTGCCCCACGGCGAGCAGCAGTGGCAGGTCGTTGATCGAATCGCTGTGAAAACTGGCGTGCGGCAAGGCCGCCTCAGGCGCAATGCCACGGCCTTCGAGCCAGGTGTTCAAGCGCGTCACCTTGCCTTCACGCATGTTCAGTGTGCCCGTGGTGCCGCCAGTGAAACGCCCATCACCCTGCAGTTGCAGTTCGGTGGCAATCAGGTGTTCGAAGCCGAGTTCAATGGCGGTCAATTCCACCAGAAAACGGCTGGTGGCTGTGGTCAGCACCAGCATGTCGCCGCGCATGCGGTACTGCTGTACCAATGCAATGGCCGAAGCTGGAATACGTGGGCGAATGACCTCTTGCATGAAGGCCTGGCGCAGCGGCTGCCATTCGGCGGGGGTCTTGCCGCCGAGCGTGCTGGCGAAGAATGCGCAGAACTCGCCGGGTGCAGCCTCGCCCGCGTGGTAGCGCCGATCCATCTCGGCATTACGCAGGGCAAAGTTGGCACCGGCCAGGCCACGCGCCACGAGGAATTCGCCCCACAGGACTTCGCTGTCACCGGTCAGCAAGGTATTGTCCAGGTCGAATAGCGCCAGGCTTGGCGGGGAGTCGGCGGCCACAGAGAACATGGGAACGGACTCGCTCATCGGGATGGATTACGCCAGCGCTGGGTGCGGCGTTCGACCCACTTGCCAAGCACCATGTAGAGCAGGGTGACCACGGCCGAAGTGGCCGCGATCAGCACCGCCATCGCCGCGGCCGGTCCGGTGTCGCCAGCTTCGTCGAGATTGAGGATCGCGACCGACGCGAGCTTGGTGTCTGGCGAGTACAGGAAGACGACCGCAGAGATCGTCGTCATCGCATTGATGAAGAAGTAGCGCGACACGTCTAGCAAGGTTGGCAGGCAGATGGGCAGCGTGACGCGCCAGAAGGTCTTGTAGAACGGCACCTTGAGCGATGCCGAGACGGCTTCGAACTCGGCATCGATCGACTTCAGTGCCGTCACCATCGTGAGGTGGCCGGTGGTGTAGAAGTGGATGATGGTGCATAACACCAGCAAGGGCAGCGTCTGGTACATCACGTTCAGCGGGTTGCCCGGCGCGTTGAAGAAGAAGATGTAGCCCAGGCCCAGCACCAGACCGGGCACCGCCATCGGCAGCATGGCCATCAGCCGCACCAGCGGCCGAGCCCAGTCGAAGCCACGCGTCTTCTCCAGCAGGTAGGCACCGATGAATACGACCACGGTACCGATCACTGCGGTGCAGGCGGCAAGTTTCAGGCTGTTGAGCATTGCGCCACCAAGCTCCGCATCGACCAGGCCCGACACGTAGTGGGTGAAGCTGGGTGTGAGGTTGTAGGGCCACAGCGTGGCGAAGGAGGCGAACACCGCCATGAAGAACATGGCGAGCATCAGCGCGACGATGACAATGCAGTACAGGGTCATCACCGCGTCGAAGCTTGTGGCGGGCTTGGGCACCAGTGCCACGGCGCGGGCCGTGAGCGTCGCGGTCTGCTTGCGTTGCACCAGGTAGTCGACGCCGAAGGTCAGCACCGCCGGTGCGAGCAGCAGCAGTGCCACGACAGCACCGCGCTGGAAGTCCTGCTGGCCGATCACCAGCTTGAACACGTCGGTGGCCAGCACGTTGAAATTGCCACCCACCACTTTGGGAATGCCGAAGTCGGTGATGACCAGCGTGAAGCACACCATTGCAGCTGAAATCAGTCCGTACTTGGCACCCGGCAAGGTGATGGTGAAGAACTTGCGCAGCGTGCTGGTGCCCAGCGCATCGGCGGCCTCGTACAGGCGTGCGTCGGCCAGTGTGAGTGCGGTCACGAGGATCATCAACACATGCGGAAAGGTCGCAAAGCACTCCGCCAGCACGATGCCGGGTGCGCCGTAGATGCCGCTGAAACCGAGCGCCAGCCAGAACTCCTTGGCGATGCCCTGGTTGCCGAACCAGTAGATCAGCGAGATCGCCGACAGCAACGACGGTGCGAGCAGCGGCAACAGCGTGATGGTGCGAAACAGCGGCTTGAATGGCATGCAGCTGCGCGTGAGCGCATAGGCAAAGGCAAATGCCAGCGGCACCACGATCAGCGTGACCAGCACCGACACCCAGACGCTGTGCCACAGGCTCTGCAGCAGCGCGGGTGAAGCCAGGTAGGCACCAAACGCGCTGAGGCCCGAGACCGAGCCGTCTTCGGGGGCGTAAAGTGCTTTCGACAGGATCAGCAGCAGTGGCGCGATCAGGCCGATGCCCAGCAGCATCACCGTGCCGAGCAGCATCAGGTTGCCTATCCTGTCCGTCCAGTGCACGCGCTGGCGCAGTGGCGGTGCCACCACTGTGGCGGTCATGGGTGCCATTTCAAGCCGCCCCCATGGGGAAGACCCGCACGCGGTCGGCCCGCAGCGCGAAGCGCACGCTGGCACCTTCGCGCACCTCGAACTCGTCCATCTGGTTGAGCGAGTACTGCAATTGCAAGGGCTGGCCCGGGATGCCTTCGACATCGACTTCGGCCAGGCAGTTGCCACCGAGGAACTCAATGTGACGCACCGTGCCGGCGCAGCGCATCGGATCATCGTCGCGCACATTGCCTACAACGCGGTCTTCGGGGCGCAGGTACAGCGCAACTTCACGGCCAGGCCGGAAGTCCGCACCGTGGCCAGGCGCGGTTTGTAGTCGCATGCTGCCGCAGCGGAACCAGTGGTCGCCCTCGGCCACGGCCTGCAGCCGGTTGACCTTGCCAACGAAGTCGGCGACGAAGGGGGATGCTGGCTCGCGGTACACCTCCAGCGGCGTGCCAACCTGCTCGATCACGCCGTGGTTCATCACCACGATGCGGTCGGCTACCGACAGCGCCTCTTCCTGGTCGTGCGTGACCATCACGGTCGTCACGCCCAGCTTGCGCTGCAGGTCGCGGATCTCGTTGCGCAGGTGCACACGCACGATGGCGTCGAGCGCCGACAGCGGCTCATCGAGCAGCAACAACCCCGGCGACGTGGCAAGTGCACGCGCCAGCGCGATACGCTGCTGCTGCCCGCCCGACATTTGCGCCGGGTATTTTCCACCGCTACCCGGCAGGCCGACCAGCGTGAGTAATTCTTCAACGCGCGGCGCGATCTGCGCGTGTGTCTGTTTGCGGTTGACCAGGCCGTAGCCCACGTTCTGCGCCACCGTGAGGTTGGGGAACAGCGCATAGGACTGGAACATGATCCCGTAGTCGCGCTGCGCGGGCGGCAACACCGAGATATCGCGCCCGGCCTGCAGGATGCGCCCGGTCGTTTGTGTTTCCAGCCCGGCAATGATGCGCAGCAAAGTTGTTTTGCCGCAACCCGAGGGCCCGAGGAAGCAGACGAACTCTCCGCGCTGGATCGACAGGTCGATGTCGTCCAGCGCAGTGAAGCTGCCAAAGCTCTTGCGGATGCCTTGCAGGTCGAGGTAGGCGCTATTACCCGTCACACTCACCTCGCTCACACGGGGCTGTCGGGTCATTTCTTGGTTTCGCTCTTGGCGTCGTAGCGCTTCGACCATTCGGCCAAGGTGCGATCGCGGCTAGCAGCGGCTTTGTCGAAGTCAAGCTTGATCAGGCGCGACTCATAGTCGGCAGGGATGTTGGCCAGCTTCGGTGCGACACCTGGCTGCGCGGTGATCGCGAAGTTCTTGCCATACAGGATCATGGCATCTTTGGAGGAAGCCCAGTCGGCCAGCTTTTTCGCGGCTTCAAGCTTCTTGGTGCCTTTGTAGATGGCAAAGCCTTCCAGATCCCAGCCCAGACCTTCCTTCGGGAACACCAGTTCGATGGGCGCGCCCTTGGCCTTGTTGGTGTGACCGCGGTATTCGAACGAAATGCCCGCCACGTATTCACCGGCTGCGGCCATGTTGCAGGGCTTGGAGCCTGAGTGGGTGTACTGGCCGATGTTCTCGTGCAGCGCGTCCATGTACTTCCAGCCGCCACCCTTGCCCGCATCGTCACCCCACATCTGCAGCCACGACACTACGTCGAGGTAACCCGTGCCGGAAGATGCCGGGTTCGGCATCACGACCTGGCCTTTGAACTCGGGCTTGGTCAGGTCCTTCCAGGTGGTTGGGATCTCGATATTCTTCTTCTTGGCCTCGACGGTGTTGAAGCACACCACGGCGCCGAACACATCCATGCCGAACCAGGCCGGCGGCGACTTTTTGTCGCGGTAGGCCGGCATGATCGCGTCGAGGTTCAGCGGGGCATAGGCTTCGAGCATGCCGTTGCGCTCGAACAGCGCCAGGCTGGTGGCGGCCACACCCATGATCACGTCGGCCTGCGGATTGCTCTTTTCGGCCAGCAGCTTGGCCGTGACCACGCCAGTGGAGTCGCGCACCCACTTGATTTCGATGTTGGGCTCGACCTTGTTGAAGGCTTCCTGGTAGGCCTTGAGCTGGTCGGTTTCGAGTGCGGTGTAGACCGTGAGCTGCGTCTTCTGGGCATAGGCGCCACCAACGGCGCAGACCAGACCAACAACGCCGGTCAACATGGGTTTCCAGAAATTCATGGCTGAGATCCTTGTGCAAAAAATGAGACTGTGATCAAGGTCTATGTCATCTTGATGACATCCATTGCTTGCAAAATCAATGCCAACATTTACATCGCTGTATTTCACAGTTTGTAAATCGTAGACAATCTCCAATAAGCATACTAAGATGCAACCTATGGAAACGACCATGCCCGACGCCAAAATTGGGGAGCCCAAAAGCACCAACCACTCCACGATTGCACTACTTCAGCGCAATTCGCTGGCGAGTTTGGTGCAGACGGAAATTGAGCGCCTCATTCTGGACGGCGAACTCGGATCAGGCACCAAACTCACTGAATCCACCCTGGCTGATCGGCTTGGCGTGTCGCGTGGGCCGGTGCGGGAGGCCTTTCGCATGCTCGAAGAGGCCGGTCTGGTGCGCACCGAAAAAAACCGTGGCGTCTTCGTGCGCGACGTGCCCATCGAAGAAGCGCTCGAAATCTTCGAGCTGCGTGCCGCGATGGACCAGTATGTGGGGCGCAAGCTGGCGCAGACTGTCACCGCTGCACAGATCAAGGAACTGCGCCAGTTCGTCGAGTTGATGGAGCAGGCGACGAAGGTGGGTGACGCCCAGGCCTACCACCGGCTCAACCTGGACTTCCACGACCGGCTGCTGGCACTGACCGGCAATGCCAAGTTCACCGCCACCTACCGCAAGCTGGTCAATGAACTCTCGTTGTTCCGCCGGCAAAACCTGACCGATGTATCGATGGCGGTTTATTCGCGCGAGCACCGCCAGATCGTGAAGGCCATTGCCGCACGCGACGCCGATGCGGCGGGCTTGGCGATGTTCCAGCATGTGATGAACAGCCGCGAGCGCACGCTGCTGAATTACGAGAAACGCCAGACCACGAGCCAACGATCGGTCAGCGTACCGGGCGTAAGGCCCACTGACAAAGTCCACGCCTGAATCCCCTGCACCATGCCCCTGAGCCTGCCCGACATCGAAACCCTGTTCCTGCGCCATGGCAACAGCCAGTACAGCGGTGAACCTGTGACCCAACTCGAACACGCATTACAGACCGCGTTGCTGGCCGAGCAGGCCGGCGCTGACGATGAACTCGTGACCGCTGCCCTGCTGCATGACCTGGGACACCTGCTTGCCGAACACGGTGAAACGCCCACGCTGCGCGGCATCGACGATCTGCACCAGTACATCGCTGTGCCGTTTTTGCGTGGCGTGTTTGGCAACCGCGTTATCGATGCAGTGCAGTGGCATGTGGACGCCAAGCGCTACCTGTGCGCCACCCGGCCAGGTTACCTCGAAGCACTGTCGCCGGATTCGCAGCGCAGCCTGGCGCTGCAGGGCGGCGTGTTTTCGCCCGAGCAGGCAGAGGCCTTTATGCAGCGCCCGCATGCCGCCGACGCAGTGGCCTTGCGGCTGTGGGATGACCTGGCCAAGCAAGAGGCACTGCCCACGTCTGCCTTGTCGCATTACCTGGCCCGCGCCGAGCGTTGTCTGCTAGTCTGATTTGGCACTGGAACTCACTGGCCCCGTTGTCGCCGCCGTGCTGTTTGGCGCGGTGCTGCATGCATCGTGGAACGCACTCATCAAGTCCGGCCGTGACAAACAACTTGACACTGCGCTGATCCACAGCATCGGCATCTTCTTTGCACTGCCCTTGCTGCTGTATACCGGCCTGCCGGACCGCGCTGCCTGGCCCTATATCGCCATCACCACGGTGGTTCATCTTGGCTACTACATCGCGTTGGCTGGTGCCTACAAACACGGTGACCTGGGTCTGACCTACCCGGTGATGCGCGGCACTGCGCCGCTGCTGGTGGCGGTGGCCAGCTTCACTTTCATCGGCGAAGCAATTTCGTTGATGGCCTGGATCGGCGTGGCCGCAGTCTGTGTGGGTGTGCTCACGCTCGGCTTGTCACGCAACGCGCTGCACATGGCACACGGAGATGAGGCGCGACGGCGCACCGCCCTGCGTTTTGCTCTCACCAACGCCTGCATCATCGCGATCTATACCGTGGTGGATGGCCTGGGTGTTCGCGCTTCGGGCAATACCCTGGCCTATGTGGTCACGTTGTTTTTGCTCGACGGTATTCCCTATATGGCGCTGGTGATGTGGCAGCGCGGTGCGGGCCGGCCTGCGGCCCTGCGCTACATGGCGGGCCGCTGGAAGATCGCCTCGGTAGGTACGGTGGCCTCGATTGGAAGCTACGGCATCGCGCTCTGGGCTATGACCCGTGCGCCTGTGGCCTCGGTGGCTGCACTGCGCGAAACGTCTGTGCTGTTCGCCGCGCTGATTGGCACGGTGTTCCTTGGCGAACGGTTTGGCTGGCAGCGTGCAGCGGGCACGCTGGTGATCCTGGTGGGTGTGATGCTGCTGCGATTTGGGTGAGCTCGCGGCTCCGATGGAGTCCTTCAGTGCCGGGCCTGGACTGCGTAGCGAAACTGGTGTCTACATCCACACACTGCGCCACACCATCACCAGCACATCGCGTTTGCCCACCACCGGGCGGGTCTGCAGTGTGGTGTAGCCCTGGGCCTGGATGTGGTCGAGGATGCGCAGCCCGCCTTGCACCACCAGCCGCAGCTCCCAGCCGGCGCGGCCGGGCACGCTGTGGACGAGTTCAGAGCCTTTTCGCATCATTGCGCCCGCCCAGTCTGCGCAGTCAGCTATCAATTTAATAGCTTCCGGGGTTTGGCGCAGCGCCAGCAGGTCAGTCAGGAGCACGCCGTGGCGGGCGCAGTCGGCGGCGGTGAAGTAGTTGCGGCCCCGGGGCAGGTCGCGTGTGGGGTCTTGCCAGAAGTTGATGAGTTGCAGAGCGGTGCAGATGTTGTCACTCTGCGCGAGGGATGCGGCATCGTGCACGCCGTACAGGTGCAGCAGCAGGCGGCCGACCGGGTTGGCGGAGCGCCGGCAGTAATCCAGCAGCTCGGCGCGGTCGGCGTAGCCGCTGCCGTCGCGGGTTTTGTGCACGTCTTGCTCGAAGGCACTGAGCAGGTCTTCGAGCAAACCGACGGGCAGGGTGAAATCGTGAATCGCCCGGTGCAGCGGGCCAAAGACGTGGGGCCAGCGTGCTGAAAAGGGCGCAGTCCCGGTAGTTGCCGCCGGGTCGGCCGCGTGGGCCAGGTCGGCGCGGTAGGTGGCGAGGTCGTCCAGCCGGGTCTGGGGGCTGGCGTCGCCTTCGTCGGCCAGGTCGTCGGCGGTGCGTGCAAACCAGTAGATGGCGGTAATGGGTGCACGCAGGTGCGCCGGGCACAGCCAGGATGCCACCGGGAAGTTTTCATAGTGGGTCGTCGGGGCAGCTACGGCGGGGGGCGGGGTGATGGCAGGCGATGGCACGGGGGTGATTGTCCATGACGAACTGCGCAGGGTATGAGTGACAGGATTTCCTTGACAGGCCAGGAGGGTGGCAATAGATTACTAACCAGTCAGTCATTAACAATGGTGGGGCCGCCGGGTTCCGCCTGTCTGTTCCCTATTTTCTGCTGTTGGCCATGTCCCCTCTCTCTTTTTCCCGGTTTCCTGATGCAGGCCGCCGCCGGGGCGCCGCTTTTGCGCTGGGCACCTCGCTGTGGCTTGCACTGCTGGTGGGGGGCTGTTCGCGCCCTGCGGCACCCGAGGAGCCGGTGCGTGCCGTGAAGGTGACGACGGTGGGCCAGGCCAGCATGGAGACCCAGCACGAATTTGCTGCCGAGGTGCGGCCCCGGGTGGAGTCGCGGCTGGGCTTTCGGGTGGCGGGCAAGCTGACCCAGCGCCAGGCTGAGCTAGGCCAGCGCGTGTTACCGGGCCAGGTGCTGGCCCAGCTGGACCCGCAGGACTACCGGCTGGCGGCCGACGCGGCCCGCGCCCAAGTGGCGGCGGCTACCACCAACCGCGATCTGGCGGCGGCCGATGCCAGGCGCTACCGCGAACTGAAGGCGCAGAACTTCATCAGCGGTGCCGAGCTGGAGCGCCGTGAAAGCACCCTCCAGGCCGCCCAGGCCCAGCTGGACCAGGCCCAGGCGCAGCTGCAGGCCCAGGGCAATCAGGCGGGATATGCCACGCTGAAGTCCGACGTGGCCGGTGTGGTGACGGCGGTGGATGCCGAGCCCGGACAGGTGGTGTCGGCCGGCGCTCCCGTGGTGCGGGTGGCGGTGGACGGTCCGCGCGATGTGGTGTTTGCGGTGCCCGAGGACAAGGTGGCAGCGATCCGTGTAGGCACCCCGGTCACGGTACATGCCTGGGCGCGCAACACCGAGCTGAAAGGCACGGTGCGCGAAGTGGCCGCCAGTGCCGACCCGGTGACACGCACCTTCACCGTGAAGGTGGGGCTGGACGCCGCTGCGGCAGATGTACCGGCGCTGGGCAGCACGGTGTATGCCCGGCCTGCGGTGCTGCAGCCCACGGGGGTGTCGGTGATCAAGCTGCCCACCACGGCCTTGCGCCAGGAAGGGCAGGGCACGGCAGTGTGGGTGCTGGATCCCGCCACGATGACGGTGCGCTCGCAGCCGGTGCAGATCGCCACGGCGGATGGCAACGAGGCGGTGGTGGCCGATGGTCTTAAGCCTGGCATGCAGGTGGTGACGGCGGGGGTGCATGTTCTGTCGCCCGGCCAGAAGGTCACGCTGTACCAGCCCAAGGGGGCTGCCGTGGCGGCTCCGGTTCCCGCCGTGGCTGCGTCGAAGTGAGGCCCGCATGAAGCAGGAGCAACAGGCACAACCCAGTGCGAAATTCAACCTGTCCCGCTGGGCGCTGGAGCACCCGGCGCTGACGCGTTATCTCATGCTGGTGCTGATGCTGCTGGGCTTTGTCGCCTACTTCCAGCTCGGCCAGGATGAGGACCCGCCATTCACCTTCCGGGCCATGGTGGTGCGCACCTACTGGCCGGGCGCCACGGCGCAGCAGGTGGCTGAGCAGGTGACCGACAAGCTGGAGCGCACCTTGCAGGAGGTGCCTTATGCCGACAAGATCCGCAGCTACTCCAAGCCGGGTGAATCGCAGATCATCTTCCAGATCAAGGACTCGTCGAGGCCCGGTGATGTGCCCAACGTCTGGTATTCGGTGCGCAAGAAGATCGGCGACATGCGTTACACCTTGCCGGCCGGGGTGCAGGGGCCGTTCTTCAATGACGATTTCGGTGATGTGTACGGGGTGATCTATGCGCTGGAATCGGACGGCTTCAGCTACGCCGAGACCAAGGTGTTTGCCGACGACGTGCGCCAGCGGCTGCTGCGGGTGCCCGACGTGGCCAAGGTCGAGCTGTTCGGAGTGCAGGACGAGAAGGTTTACATCGAGATATCCCAGAAACGTCTGGCCCAGCTGGGCCTGGACATGAACGCCGTGCTGGCGCAGCTGGGCCAGCAGAACGCCGTGGAGAGTGCGGGCGCGGTGCAGACGCCGCTGGACGTGGTGCAGGTGCGGGTGGCGGGCCAGTTCAACGCTGTGGAGCAGCTGGAGGCCATGCCGATCCGCGGCAGCACGGGCAACCAGTTGCGGCTGGGGGACATTGCCAGCATTCAGCGCGGTTATGTGGACCCGCCCGGCGTCAAGGTGCGCCACCAGGGGAAGGAAGTGATTGCGCTCGGGGTGTCCATGGCCAAGGGCGGCGACATCATCAAGCTGGGCAGGTCGCTGGAGATCACCTTCGCCGACATCGAGAAGTCGTTGCCCGCTGGCGTGAAGCTGGTGCAGGTGCAGGACCAGCCCAAGGCGGTGACCGCCTCGGTGGGTGAATTCGTGAAGGTGCTGGTCGAGGCCGTGGTGATCGTGCTGGCGGTGAGTTTCATTGCCCTGGGACTGCACAGGCGGCCGGGCCCGCATCCGATCTGGCGTCGTTACACGCTGGATATCCGGCCTGGTCTGGTGGTGGGCATCACCATCCCGCTGGTGCTGGCGCTGACCTTCCTGGCCATGTGGTACTGGGGGATTGGCCTGCACAAGATTTCGCTGGGCTCGCTGATCATTGCACTGGGCTTGCTGGTGGACGATGCGATCATTGCGGTCGAGATGATGGTGCGCAAGATGGAAGAGGGCTACGACAAGGTGCGTGCCGCCACCTTTGCCTACGAGATCACGGCCATGCCCATGCTGACCGGCACGCTGATCACGGCAGTGGGTTTTCTGCCGATTGGGCTGGCCAAGTCCACCACTGGGGAATACACCTTCGCGATCTTCGCGGTGACGGTGATCGCGCTGGTGTTGAGCTGGTTCGTTTCGGTGTACTTCGTGCCCTATTTGGGAACGTTGTTGCTGCGCGTGCCTCCGCATGTGCAGGCCCAGGGCGAGGCAGGGCATGGAGAACCCCATGAGATGTTTGACAGCCCGTTCTACAACGTGTTTCGCAAGACCGTGAGCTGGTGTGTGTCCCACCGCTGGATCACGATTGGCCTGACCGTGCTCTCCTTTGCGCTGGGCATCGTGGGTATGGGGCGCGTGCAGCAGCAGTTCTTCCCGGATTCCAGCCGGCCTGAAATCATCGTGGACATCTGGTTTCCCGAAGGCACAGCGCTCAAGGCGAACGAGGCGGTGGCCCGGCAGGTGGAAGAGCGGCTGCTGCAAGAGCCTGGCGTGGAAACGGTCAGTACCTGGGTGGGCTCGGGGGTACCGCGGTTTTACCTGCCGCTGGACCAGGTGTTTCCGCAGACCAATGTGTCGCAGTTCATCGTGGTGCCCAAAGACCTCAAGCTGCGCGAGTCGCTGCGGGTGAAGCTGCCGGCCTTGCTGGCCCAGGAGTTCCCCGAGGTGCGGGGCCGGGTGAAGCTGTTGCCGAACGGGCCGCCGGTGCCGTACCCGGTGCAGTTCCGGGTGGTGGGGCCTGACCCGTTGGTGCTGCGTACCCGTGCCGATGAGGTCAAGGCTGCCATGCGCGAGAACCCTAATGCGCGGGGGGTCAACGACAACTGGAACGAATCGGTCAAGGCGATCCGTCTGGAGGTGGACCAGTCCAAGGCGCGCGCGCTGGGGGTGAGTAGCCAGTCGATTGCTCAGGCGGCCAGGATCATGCTGTCCGGGGCGACGGTGGGGCAGTTCCGGGAGGGTGACAAACTCATCGACATCGTACTGCGCCAGCCACTGGATGAACGCAATGCCATCACTGATATCGGCAATGCGTATCTACCCACGGCGTCGGGCAAGACCATTCCGTTGACGCAGATCGCCAAGCCCGTGTTCACCTGGGAGCCTGGGGTGATGTGGCGCGAGAACCGCGACTACGCCATCACCGTGCAGAGCGACGTCACCGAAGGCCTGCAGGGTGCCACCGTGACCAATGCCTTGCTGCCTGCGCTGCGGCAGATCGAGGCTGGCTGGAAGGCGCAGGGGTTTGCGGGGTACCGCATTGAAGTGGCCGGTGCGGTGGAGGAAAGCAGTAAGGGGTCTGCCTCCATCGCGGCGGGGGTGCCCATCATGCTGTTCCTGACCTTCACCCTGCTGATGCTGCAGCTGCAGAGCTTCAGCCGGGCGATGCTGGTGTTCCTTACCGGGCCGCTCGGCATTGCCGGGGTGGCGGGGGCCTTGCTGCTGCTGGGCCGGCCGTTCGGCTTTGTGGCGCTGCTGGGGGTGGTTGCGCTGATGGGCATGATCCAGCGCAACTCGGTGATTCTGATCGACCAGATCGAGCAGGACCGTGCCAAGGGCGTGCCCACCTGGGATGCGATTGTCGAATCCGCAGTGCGGCGTCTGCGGCCCATTGTGCTGACGGCCGCCGCCGCCGTGTTGGCCATGATTCCACTGTCGCGCAGCGTTTTCTGGGGCCCGATGGCCGTGGCCATCATGGGCGGGCTGATTGTGGCCACGATTTTGACGCTTTTGGCACTGCCCGCCATGTATGCGGCATGGTTCCGCGTCAAAAGGGAGCCGCAGGCAGGGTAAAATCTCTGGTTGACCGATTTCTGGCAGTTCATGATCGGCGTGCGGGCAAGTCCTGCACACCAATGTGCTGCTGTGTATGGAAAAGACCGCGCGGGTGGCGAAATTGGTAGACGCACCAGGTTTAGGTCCTGACGTCCGCAAGGATGTGGGGGTTCGAGTCCCCCCCCGCGCACCATAGTGAAAATAGAGAAAACCAAAGAAAATCAACGAGCTGTGTGATTTTCGGGTTTTCTCTTTTTTTCATCTGTACTCATTGGTTTTCATGCATTTTCACCCTATTTCAGTCATCTAGTTTGGGAAAAGGTTGGGAAGTTTGGGAAGGCATTGGGCAATCCAAACTTCGACCCACAAGGGACTGTGGGGATGGTTTTTAGTTGACTTTGTAGTAAGGTCTTCCCGATGCTTCCCAAACACCTAGCGCTGTTGCAGGCCATGTTCCCCGGCGTGCTGATGCTGAACATTGACCAAATTGCATCGCTCACGAAGTACGGGCGAGGGCACCTGTACAACCTCAGCAGCGAGGGACGGCTGCCTTTCAAGGTCAGTCGTGACGTAGGCAACAAAATCGGCTTTGTTGCACAAAGCTGATTACGGATGGTCTTCCCCTGACCCCAGACGTGGTTATGCCACAGCCAGCACAGGCACAGTCGTCGGGCAACCCAACTGGGTGAAGCGGTTGAGCAGTGCCACGCGGATGTGCAATTCCGTGACCTGCCGCTCAAACGTGCGGGCCATCACCCGCTGGCCCAACCGTTTGAAGCAGTGCATCTTGGTCTCCACCAGACTGCGCCGGTGGTAGCCGCTCCACTTTTTCCATAATCGTCTGCCCAGACGCTGACAAGCCCGCACCGCTTCGTTGCGGGCCAGGTCTCCTGCGTGTTTGACTTTCCACAATTTGGCATTCCTGCGCGGAGGAATCACGGCATGCGCCTGTCGCTGGGCGATAGCGCCATGACAGGCTTTGGTGTCATAGGCCCCATCGCCGCCAACACTGCTGATGGCCTCTTCGGCTGGAATCTGGCTGAGCAACTCAGGCAGCATGGGTGCATCGCCCACGCTGTTGTCGGTGACCTCAATGGCTCGCACCTCCAGGCTGTGTGCGTCAATGGCCAGATGTACCTTGCGCCATTGGCGCCGGTACTCCGGGCCGTGCTTCTTGCGTTTCCATTCACCTTCTCCCAGGAATTGGATACCGGTGCTGTCGACCAGCAGGTCCAGAGCGGTTTGACTGGGCCGGTAGGGCAGTTGCACTTTCAAGTCTTGTTGGCGTCGGCTGACGGTGCTGAAGTTGGGGACCGGCCAGTCCAGACCCGCCAGGCGCAACAGGCTCTCGACCAGCCCCAGGCTTTGGCGCAGAGCCAGGCCAAACAGGCATTTGATGCTCAGGCAGAACTGGATGGCCGCGTCTGAGAAGGTACGCTGGCGACCGCGTTTGCCACTGGGTGCGGCAAACCACTGCATATCTCGGTTCAGCCAGATGGTCAGCGAACCTCGGGCCTTGAGTGCTGCGTTGTAGGCGGCCCAGTTGGTGGTCTTGTACTTGGTCTGGGGACGCGCCGCTTCACTCATGCGCCGAGCCTACCAGCTGTGCTCGGGGGATTTGTGCAACAAAGCCTCGTCACGTTCAAAAATGCCAATGAGCTGATATCTATTGGTGTTTTCTGGCTTGCCATCGATTCCATAGATGACGCGTGAGACTGTGGTGGCCGCCAGTCTTTGGAGGCTCGCTAGAACAGCTTTTTTACCCTTTGCGTCAGGGCTGCGGTGCTGGTCTCGAATCAGATCCGAGGGCGACACCACGATGCATGCAGCTTGGTCTCCGAGGGTGAAAGCGGTCATTTTTAGCGAGTTCACCACATGAGACCATTGCTTTTCCGTGTTTTTCACCATGATCGTAGATGGCACGCCGGATCGCCGTGTCAGGTGCAGAAATACCGTCTGGTCGAAGATGTCGAGCAACAGTGGTCCGTTGAATTGGTAAGTTGCTTCGTTCCCATCGCGTTTGTGCCTGCCGGTGCATTCCCATGGGGTGTTGCGTGCACCTTTTTGGATGGGGCGAAAGATGGGGGCCTGGATGAAGAGCTGATGCACTGCCGCGTGATGCATGTGCGTCACGGCTGGTTCAGCCTGGCCCTCGCTGTTGACGCGTAGGGGTGGCTGCCCTGGATGCAGGAACGTCGATCTGGCAAAAGCCGTGGGTCGCGCCCCCTGGTCAGTCACTTCCTCACAACGCGAGCACGGGCTTGCCGTATGCGGGTATCAACCGGGTAACTTTGATGTGTGAGATGCTCGCCAATGATTGGCGCGATGCGCGGTTCATGAGTTATCGGCAGGTTCAGTCGCTTGCCGCAGGCCTTGCCAAGCAAGGGGTGGAGCCCAAGGATCTGCCGCATGTGAAAACCGGCGCCAAGGGGCTGACCATTTACAAGCTGGGTTTCGTTGAAAAGATAAATCCAGTGCTCGATGCCGCTGGTAAGCCACGTTTGGATGCAGAGGGCAAGCCCATCGTCAGCGTCGTGCGTGGCCGTTCATTTTTGCGCACGTACGTTGTGTTCCCGGCTGCGGCCATCGCCAACATGCCGCCGTTGCCGGAAGTGGAGCCTACGCCCCAATGGGAGGTGGATTCGCGTATCGAGGACTTGATCGAAAAAATGGGTGTGCCCGTTCACTACCGGGCTGGTGGGCGTGCCTTTTACTCCATCACGTCCGATAGCGTTACGTTGCCGGAGCGCAGCCAGTTCCAGGACACCCGGAATGAGGATGGCGTCGTCACAGAGTCGGCACGCAGCAAACACAATGCAGTCCTATTGCATGAGTTGGCGCATGCTTCCGGGGCGGGCCACCGGTTGGCGAGACCCATGAAT
>Ga0208693_1000931_pt1 | contig 21969 bp, 14 predicted proteins | sample AD_UKC071_MetaG_FD_184438 | JGI IMG/M metagenome (GOLD analysis project Ga0208693, IMG submission 184438) | Active sludge microbial communities of municipal wastewater-treating anaerobic digesters from USA - AD_UKC071_MetaG (SPAdes) (version 2) | ecosystem: Engineered > Bioreactor > Anaerobic >... | reverse complement strand
AACGTCTCCTTCTCCGGCTGGACCGACACCTTCACCGACCCACGCCTGTGCGCCGCCATCGTCGACCGCCTCACCTACCACGGCACCATCATCGAAACCGGCACCCACTCCTACCGCCTCGCCCACGCGCGACAGGCATCACGGCTTGCGGGTCACCCCGGCTGACCGCTCCCCTTCACGACGCCAAGGCAGCGGCGAGCGCCTCCTGGCTGATGCTCAGCCTCTCCCGGCCCGGGGTCTTTAAACCGGTCAAAGTCTCGCTGCGGGCGGTCGCGTGGCCCGCCGCGACATCCATCACTCCGTTGTCGCCGGAGACCGGCACCCAAAAGTCCGAGACCGACGTGACTCCCGGCGCATCCTGCGTCGTCAGGTGCTGCAGCCACAGAACTACGGTCTGGCCCTGCTTCAGGTCAGAGGTGGAATCTTCCAGCGTGACCTTGGAGGTGTCGATCCATTCGACCGTAATGGTCTTGTCCGTCAGGTCTCCCTGCAGGACCTTTTGGACAGTGAAGTCGAAGAACGCCATCGGTATGCCCAACGGCTGTCCCTCGTCCCCGACCTCCTCGTTGCCTCCGTTGTCGTACTCCGTAGACGTCCGGGCGCCGATCTGGCCAAGAACAACAACGTCCGCAACGCGGTCGAGCTCTGCCACCGTGCTGTACGTGGGGTAGTCCATAGAGACAGTGGGCGTGGAACTGCCGCATGCGGACAGGGCCAGCGCCGATGCAATCACGAGAATCGGAATCCGCTTGTTCACCCTCGCCTCCTCAGTACTTGGCGTTCACGCCATTGACGTCATCGGCCCAGGGCGCGGTTCCCGAACACGAGAACTTGGTCTCCCCCTGGCTCATCACTGCCTTGCTGCTGGAACTGCATGTGGCGCTGACGTGATCGAGTCCATATGCGTGTCCGGCCTCATGTTCAGCAACGAGCTTCTTCTGGGATGAGGTCAGCCCTCCCATAGTCCGGGTGTTGAAGGCGATGTACACCTCGTTGTAAGCCCACAGCCCCGTCGGGCACCCCTGCCAAGATGTCTGAGCCCAGGCGCCCCAACTGTAAGAACCGTCCCGAACTTCCACCATCGGGTCGCCGTTGTCCGGTTCATAGTTGAAATAGCCAGGCGACGAAGTCGCATCCCACGCTGACTGCGCCTGACCGAACGCGGTCTGGTAGGTACTCGTCATGCTGTAGTACCGGTAGCTGATGGTGGGGCTAGAACCAAGGAACTTTCCGCACTCGAAGGCGTACGCCGACGCCGGCGACGCGCTCACCACCAGAGCGGCCATGAACAGTGCTTGAGGTGCCCGATTCCTTCCGGATGCGAGGTCCAATAGAATCCCTCGTGGAAGGAGAATGGTGCAATGAGTTCGAAGAAGGTTCGGTTCAGTCCGGAGTTCAAGGAACAACTGGTGTTGGCGTTTCTTGACGTGGAGGGGCGCAAGACGCTGTCGCAGTTCGCCCGGGACAATGGTGTCGGTGCGGAAACTTTGCGAGGGTGGGTGAAGAAGTACCGTGCGGCGAACCCTGTCGTGGAGGCCTCATTGACCATTTCGGAGCGGGCCAGGTTGGCGGAGCTGGAGCGGGAGAATCGCGAACTGAAGCTCGAACGGGAGTTCCTGGGAAAAGCCGCGGCCTTCTTCGCGAAGGAATTCCGGTGAGCGAGAAGTACGCGTTCATCTCCGCGGAGAAGGCCACCCGCAACACCGACGGGACACCGCGGTACACGGTGGTGTTGATGTGCGCCTGGCTGGCGGTGTCGACGTCCGGGTTCTACGAGTGGTGCTCACGGCCAGCCTCGGCGACCGCGCAGCGACGTGAACGGCTCGGGGTGCTGATCGAGCACATCTTCGACGAGCACGACGGCACCTACGGGTACCGGCGAGTCCATGCCGTCCTTGCCCGCCGCGGGCACCTGTGCGACCCGGAGACCGTGCGGGACCTGATGCGTGAGCGTGGCCTGGTCGCGTGCCAGCCGCGACGCTCCCGCAAGGGCACCACCCGGCAGGCCGCGAAGATGGCCGACATCCCCGACCTCGTGGAGCGCGACTTCACCAGCGAGGCCCCCGGCGCGAAGCTGGTCGGGGACATCACCTACGTGCGCACCTGGCAGGGATGGTTGTACGTGGCGTTGGTCATCGACTGCTACTCACGCGCGATCGTGGGCTGGGCCATGGACGACAACTACAAGACCCCGCTGATCACCGACGCGATCCGCATGGCCGCCAGGAACCTCACCCTGCCCGACGGCGCCATCTTCCACTCCGACCGCGGGAGCAACTACACCTCCGACGAATACGCTCACGCGCTCCATGAACTCGGAATCCGACAATCAGTCGGACGAACCGGGATCTGCTACGACAATGCGTTGTCCGAATCGACCAACGGGGCGTTGAAAGTCGAGCTCGTCAACCGGGAGCAATTCCCAACCCGTGAGATCGCGCGCCGGAAGATTGCGAACTACATCGAGCTCTTCTACAATCGCCGCAGGCTTCATTCAGGGCTGGGGTACAACACCCCACAAGAGATCCTCGACCTCCACAACAAACCCCAAGAAGTGGCCTGAAAAACCCAAAACTCGTGTCCGGGAATCATGGGGCAGCCCAGCCCCTTCCCGGCCTACCGCTTCGCTCCCGAGACTGTCAGCGCCTCGGGCGGGAAATTCCTCGAGATGTGGTTCGCGGGCGTTCACAGCGACGTAGGCGGGCAATATGCCGACGACCACAAGCTATCCGACCAGGCCTTCCTCTGGATGGTCGACGCGGCCGCGGCCGCCGGCATGAAGGTGGAGACCAACGCGGTCCAGCGGCTGGTCGACAGGCGGTGGAACCAACCGCGCCCAAACGACCTCCACACCGGCGTGCTCCACTCCAACCCAAGGGTGTGGATGCTCGCCGGCGGCTGGCGCGGCCGCCGCGTCCTGCCGGGCGACCACATACACCCCAGCGTGCGGCAGCGGATCGACGCCACGGCCGGAACTGCCACCCCCTACCGGCCGCGGCTGCCTGGCTAGCGACCGTCAGGCCACACGTGCCCGCTGAGATGGCCGAGCCGCTTCTGCAGCGCTCGAGCAGCGCGTCGGCGCGCTTCTCGGGAAGGTCGGAGCGATTGCCCCCGTTGCCACGCCTCAACCCTTCTGGCTCCTCACGTAGTGCGCAAGACCCGACCAGCGCAACCACAAGCAACAGCCCAACGCCGACTGCGACCGCCACGAACGAAGCCGAGTCAATCGGCGAGGGCATGGGCGCGAAGATTGCGTTCTACGCTGTTGCAAAGACCACCGGTATGAACGACAGCTCCAAGATGGACGAGCTGGGGCAAGGCATCTGCAGCCGGATCAAAGCGGGCAAGCCGGACACCGTCGGGCAGTGGATGAAACTCACGGGCGACATCGCTGCGAAGGTCGCTATCGCCGCCGTCACGTCGGACTGTCCGAGTACAAGTCGCTCGCTGGCTCGTAACGCCGTTACGTCCCGCGAATCTGCCAACCCCTAACCGCCTGCTTGCAAAATCCCCGAGTGGGGTCCGTGAGGGGATGCATAAGCGCAGGTCAGGGCGCTGTGAGGCAGCCAAACGCGTCGATTTGGCACCCCACTGCCGTACTTATCTGGGGTACGAATCTGGGGTACCGCCGACGTAGGTTGGGGTGGTGGCGGAGCGGTGGGTCAGCACGGAGCGCGGAGCACACCTCACGGGACGCCGCAAGGTCAACACCGCACCCGAGGTGCTGCTTCGCAAGGCGGTCCATGCGGCCGGCGGGCGGTTCCGGCTGCACCGGCAGATCGCCAAGGGATGCACCCCCGACTTCGTCCTGCCATCGCGCCACATCGCCGTCTTCGTGGACGGGTGCTTCTGGCACGGCTGCCCCGAGCACGGCCGCAAGACGCCCTGGTCCGGACCCAACGCCGAGCTCTGGGCCGACAAGATGCGCCGCAACGCCGAGCGCGACCGCCGGTCCACGCAGCTGGCACAGGATCACGGATGGCATGTCGTGAGGGTGTGGGAGTGCCAGGTTCGTCGGGATGCGGGCGCCGTAGCCCACGCGGTCATGCGTCCACAGGAGCCCGACCAGAGACCTGTTTTCCACAGCCTGTCGGACCCTCTTGATGGAGTACCGCCTGCGAGGTGATGCTTCGCCCCTGGCGCATCGAGTCGACCCTGTGGGATGCGCACGAACAGAGGACTCTCCTCCATGAACGACACCCTGCCGCTTCACTTCAACATGTCCGCGCCGAAGCTTGACAAAGCTGTCGCTTCAGCTAAGCTTGCTGGTATGGCTAAGGACTCTGCAGCGTTCAGATACGCAGATCTTTTCGCCGGAATCGGCGGCTTCCACGCCATGCTGGACCACGCTGGCGGACGGTGCGTCTACGTCTCCGAGATCGACCGCGAGGCGCGCCAGACATACCTGCGCAACTGGGTGGAACCGCTGCCCGAGTCGCGGCGCCCTGTCGTCAACACCGATATCACCATGGCAACTCCGGATGACGGGCCGGTCGACGTTCCACCGCATGACGTGCTTGCGGCGGGCTTCCCGTGCCAGCCGTTCTCGAAGTCTGGCTACCAGCGCGGCATGGACGAAGCAAGAGGAACTCTCTTCTGGAACATCGCAAGGATCCTCGAAGAGCGCACGCCGGCCGTCGTCCTACTCGAGAACGTGCGGAACATCGCCGGCCCCCGTCATACGCACGAGTGGGACGTCATTATCCAAACGTTGCGAGAGATTGGTTACCGCGTCTCTTCGACACCATCGGTGTTCTCGCCACACTTCCTCCCGCCGTCGCTGGGCGGGACGCCGCAGGTCCGCGATCGGGTCTTCATCCTTGGCACTTACGTCGGACCCGGGGATGCTGCGCAGGTTGAGGTGCCTCCGACGGTTGTGCGTGGACCTGTGGAGGGCTGGAGCGTGCACGACTGGGATGTCGAGTGGGTGCTTGACGATGACGCAGACATCCAGGACATCGGGAAGTACCAACTGACCGAGGACGAGACGGCGTGGGTGAAGGTCTGGGACGACCTGGTCCAGAGAATGTGGGCAGCTCGAGGCGTTCGCCTACCTGGCTTCCCCTTGTGGGCTGATGCGTGGATCCCCGAACGTGCCTTGGACCCTCTCGAGCTGGACGCCCTGCCGCGGTGGAAGTCCGAGATCTTGATCAAGAACGCAAGGTTCTACGACGAGCACCGCGACGTCATCCGCGACTGGAAGCGGGCCAACAAGCGGTTCGCGACTTTCCCGGAGTCACGTCGCAAGCTCGAATGGCAAGCGCAGGACACCGGCTCCCTCTGGGAGACCGTGATGCACTTCCGGCCATCGGGCATCCGAGCGAAAGCTCCGACCTACCTTCCTGCGCTGGTCGCGATCACTCAGACCTCGGTCGTGGGGAGTCGTCGGCGTCGACTGACCCCTCATGAGGCAGCGCGGCTGCAGGGCCTACAGAGGAACTTCTGCTTCTCTGGCCAGCGGGACCAGGCCTCTTACAAGCAGGTTGGCAACGGCGTCGCCGTTGGGGCCGCGTGGCACGTGTTCCGGACTCACGTCGAACAGAACACCGCAGACCTCCCTCCGGGTTTGGTCAGGGCAGTTCTGAGTGCGCCGTTGAACCCGACTGGCGATGCACTTTCCCCCGCGGCAGTGGAGTTGCAGCAGTTGCGCTCTCGGCCTGACAGCGTCCCCTTGGCTGGGTAGTGGGACTCCCTTCCTGACGCGTCCCACAGAAGTTGTTCGTGATTGATAGCGTCGACCCCGGGCGGCGATAGAGACGGGGTTTGCATTGGCTGCGACAGAGCGTGACCGCATGGACGCATCGTTCGTTGGGCGCGAATTGTCGACTGCAACACGAGAGTCGCTCTGGACCGTCGTGGACTCGATCCTCGCCCACGGCCCCACTCTCAATGACCGAGCGGGTGCCACTGGCCTGGCGCTGGGGTATGTCCAGTCCGGAAAGACGACCGCAATCACTGCGCTGATCGCAGCGGCGGCAGACTCGGGCTACCGCGTGATCGTGGCCCTGCTGGGGTCGACAAACCTCTTGCTTGACCAGAACCACGGCCGCCTGATTCAGGCCCTCGGGCTGGACCATCGGCAGGACTATCGATGGGTCGTGATGGTGAACCCAGCAGGCGTAGCACGGACGAAGGAGATGGCCGACTGGTTGTCACGCGGGCGGACCGTCTTGGTGCCCGTCCTCAAGCACGCGGGCCGCATCAGCGCCCTAGCGAAGGTCCTGTCCAGCGCCGACGCCGCGAACATGCCTGTGCTGATCATCGATGACGAGGCCGACCAAGCAAGCCTGAACACAGAGGTGAACCAGGGCCTTGAGAGCCGAACGTACGACGCGCTGACGCAGCTGAGGGCAGCCGTCCCACGCCACCTCTATGTTCAGTTCACCGCAACCCCGTACGCTCCCCTGCTGCTCGAGCCGGACGACCATCTACGTCCTGACTTCATCGAGCTCCTCCAACCCGGGGAGGGCTACACAGGCGGTCGCGAGTTCTTCGTCGACCATGCTGACGTCGTCGTAAGGCCCATCCCGACCCTCGATGAGCAGGCCCCAAGGTCCTTGCCGACCCAGCTGCCTAAGTCCTTGGTCGAAGCGTTTGGAAGCTTCGTCGCCGGCACCGCACTTCTCTTGACAAGCGACCCCACCGCGGCACCGGTGTCGATGCTCGTGCACAGCACCCAGCGCAACGACGTCCAGGCGCGGTATCACTTTCTCTTGCAGCGGTTGGTCCGCCGATGGACCGAGGTGGCCACCACCGCGCAGGATGTCGACGCGCTACCACAGCAGCTGACCGATGAGCGCGCGCGGATTACATCCCTCGGCGCCCCGGACGTAGGCGACGATGACTTCCTAGAAGGGGTCCGCTTCACACTCCGCGAGACCACGCTCTGGCTGGTCAACTCGGCCAGCGATGTCAACAAGGTCGACTGGAAGGTCGCGCCAGTCCATGTACTTGTCGGCGGCAACAAGCTCGACCGTGGCTTCACGGTCGAGGGCCTCACAGTCACCTACATGAACCGCCCGGCGAGCGACCAAGTCGACACGCTTGAGCAGCGGGCTCGCGCCTTCGGCTACCGGTCAGACCTCCTTCCCTACTGCCAGTTCTTCGCGACACCAAGAACGTTGAAGGTTCTCCGCGAGACGGTTGATACCGAGTACGACCTCCGCGCCAACCTCCGGGACTGGCTGGCTGACGGCCACGACGTATCCACCTGGGCAGGCCAAGTGGGCCTTCTCTTGCCTCAGGGAACGAAGCCCTCTCGGCAGACGGTCCTCACAACGCTGTCCCGGTTCAACGAGCGGCCCGGATGGCACCAGCTCCGCAGGCCTTCCGTGGACCCACTTGTACGAGACCAGAACACCTCGATCGTTGAGGCCATCGGCTTGCTGGGGGCAGCACCTGCCGACTACGGAAGGCTCCGTCACCCCACCCTGCGGCTCCCACTGGGCGTCATTCTCGACCAGGTGCTCACCAGCTGGGCCGGTGTGGAAGTGGGCAGCAGTCCCGGGTGGCGGCACCAAGAGCTGCTAGACCTTCTCGGGCGACTGCCCGACCAGGGAGCGCTCACGCCTCTTCTCCTGATGGAGCATCCCGAGGGTGGCCCGCGCCAGCGTGAGTGGGATCCCGAGCTCGGGTTCATCAATCTGATGCAGGGTGCTGATCCGGTTCGCCGACCCGGCCAACCTTGGTACCCGGGCGACCGCGCCATCGGTGGGGTGACGGAAGACCCGGAACAGGTGGTGGTCCAGGTTCACCGGGTGAGGTCGACCGAACCCGGCGCTGCCCCAGAGTTGTTTACTCTCGCGATCCACGCGGGACGTCGAGGAGTCGTACGGAAGGTTTGAGGATGAGCGAACTGCGAGATGTCCGATCCATGGGGGAACAGCGCTGGGTGCCCCTCAGCGATCTACTGCTGGACCCCGCGAACCCACGACTGCCCGCAGACATGCAGGGTGAGGCCCAGGAGGATCTCGCCGTTCACCTCGAGCTGGGTTTCGACGCCCTCACGGTTGCCGAGTCCATCGCCTCCCACGGGTTCTTCGGCAGCGAACCACTCATCGTCATCAAGGACGAGACCTCCGACAAATGGTTGGTCGTCGAGGGCAACCGCAGGCTCACGGCCCTCCTTGGCCTCGTTGACCCGAACATCAGGGCACAGTTCGCAAACCCCACCCCGTGGGCGCCCCTAGCCAAGCAAGCGGAACTCAGCTACGGAGACCAGGTGCCGGTCGTGGTCCTGCCAGACCGGGCTGCCGCCACACCGATCATCGGATTCCGTCACATCTCCGGGATCCTGCAGTGGCAGCCGTACGCCCAAGCGCGCTACATCGCACGACTTGTGGACCATGACGAAATGTCCTTCGCAGCGGTGGCAGAGATGATCGGCGTCGACCGGACCAGGGTGGGCAACCTCTACAGAGACCAGGCCATCGCCACTCAGGCACGCGACCTAGGTATCGAGACCGGTCCGCTCGAGGAAGCCTTCTCACTGCTCACAGTTGCCATGAGCACTCCCAAGCTCAGGTCCCACATCGCGGCACCGCTCGGGTCGAAGACGGCGCCAGGCGTCGCGCCGATTCCCGCAGCGCTGGCGCCGGAGCTGAAGGAACTCGTCACCTGGCTATACGGCGACGGCGAGGTTGAGCCGGTGATCGGCGAGTCACGCGACATCAGCAAGCTCGGAAACGTCGTTGCGTCGAATGTCGGACTCTCCGCCCTTCGTGCCGGCGAGTCACTCGAGTCCGCGATCCAGAAGGCCAAGGACGCAGATGTGAACCCGCGCCAGCGGCTGTTGGCTCGACTCCGCACCGGTAGGAACTCCCTGACATCAGCACTGGATGACATCGATGACTTCGCCGAGGACGGTGAGGTGTCTGACGCGGTGGACGAGGTGAGGGCGGCAGCCGACGCCCTCCTGGCCGCACTGGCTCATGACTGAGCCCTACGCTCCGACCAAGCGAGCCAACCGCGTGGCCGATTGGATCGAGACCAAATGCCTTGCCTCGGGTCGGGCCCTGGGCGCAGACGCACTCTTCGAAGCAGGCAAGGTCCATGGCTACAGGTCGGCTGACGTCGACCTCGGCCTGAGGACAATGGCTCGCCGGTCCGTTGCAGTGGGGGAGGCTTACCCGTTCCGTGTCGCGGCCGGCGCCGCCGCGCGCGAGCAGGCATCTCGCTCCATGTGGGCCGCGTTGCTCCTCATGGGCAGTGAAGGGCCCTTGCGGCGGAGTCTGGATGTTGCCGTGGCCGCCGCGCACCTCGAACGGATTACCGCCGCGGCCTCCCGCTTCCTCCTCGGGCCGGACACCAACTCCGTGCGTTTTGGCTGGCCCTCCGAAGATGGTCGCCCAGTTGAGTTCCCTGATGCGGTGCGGTGGCTGGCTGGACTGATGAAGGTCCCGGTCGGTTCGTCATACCGCCCTCCGGTCAACAAGGACGGGGGCGTCGATGTCGTTGCCTGGCGCCCATTCCCGGACGGTCGTTCAGGGTTTCCAGTCGTCCTCGTCCAGTGCACGCTAGAGCGCAACTACGCCCACAAGGCAGCGGACGTGGACCGCCGCGTTTGGTCAGGCTGGTTGCGACTCGATGTCGACCCGATAACGGCCCTGGCCGTTCCCGACGTCGTCGCTGCCGGGGAGGACTGGAACGCCCTCGCCACGCGCACTGTCGTTCTGGACCGCATCCGGTTGGCCTCGCTGGCGCCTTCGGTCAACGAGGACGACCGCCTGGTCCCGGTGGCAGGTTGGGCCGAAGACCAGCTCGAACAGCTGCGGAGCCAGATATGACGGACCTGCCGCGCAACATGATGCTCGAGCCTGCAGCCGTCCCTTTGCGCAAGTCCGACATCGTTCAGGAGATTGCCGAGCTCTTGGGAGTTGCAGCACCCGCAATGTCGACGGGTTCGACCGAACCTCGCGCCATCTTCGTGCTGGTCAACGACCACCTGGGACTGGGACTCGACAACGCTCTGGGCAAGCCGGACCTTGCCCGATCAATCGTCGAGGCAAGCGGTGACCAGTGGAGTCCCGACTTCGAGTCGCGGGGCGCGACCGTCACGAAGTCGGGCCTTCTCGCGGTCCTACGAGCGGTTCACTTCTTCCTCGACGAGCGGTAGTCGGCCGAGAGGCGCACTAAAGATCAGGGTGTCCAAGGGCGTCCCGGTGGTCACCGCCGGGAACGTGCGCGACATCCCGCCGGGTCGAGAGTCGGCTGCTCCTCACCGCCAGACCATTCCGTTGGCGCCTTTGTCATCGCCAGGCTCCGAATGAGGAGCTCAGGACACCCAGTACCGGTAGGTGCCTTCTGGTCGCCGACGGAGTTGACGTACGTCGGTCATCTCAACCGCCAGGCCTCGCCCCCGCATCTCCGCTGCTGCACGCTGCTGCTGGACGTTCCAGGAAGCCTCATCTCGGCGCCAAAGCGGGTGACCGACGATCACAGCCTTCCTCTCCGCGACCAGACACTGGAGCCCGTGCGCATCGTCCACCCGCACATCAGGGAGCGCGTCCTTGTAGGCGCGGGCGAAGTTGCTCGCCAGTCGGTCTGCGTCCGCGAACCACCGCTCGACGCTTAGGGGGCGACCAATGGCGAGTTCTGCCAGATCGAGGGCTAGACGCCAGTCGAGGAGAGAGTGAAGGTGCCGGTTGTCCCAGGACCGGAGGCAGTCAGGGCACGAGGAGTCGCATGTGATGTGCTCCGGCGCGGCCCACTGGGCGGCGATGTCACCAAGCAAGGTCCCCAGGACTGATGTGATCCTTTCCTGACCGCTCAGTTCGACCGCGTAGCCCGCTCCATTCTCGAGTGTGTCCGCCGCGTAGATGGCTGCCGTCCGCGTGTTTCCGACACGTCGCGGTTGGATGCCGACGGTCAACTCCGATGGGTCGATGTCCAGGAGGTGTTGCGAACCACGGCGTAGCGCGTCCGCAAGCGAATGGAACGCGGACAAGCCAGACGGACAGACGTGCTCGCCGGTGGGTACGACACCGCCGACAAGCGGGAGGCCGACCAGCAGCATGATCACAGCGTCGGTGACTCGCAGTTCGCCGATCGCTGCCGACCCCAGCTTGGCCATGCCGGCCGGAGCCTCGTTCGTCAGCGGGACGATCACGCTTCTGTCGCTGTGCCGATACATGTCGTAGAGGCGGCCGTTGTTGTCGTTGATCGTGAGGAGCTGCGCTTGCTCGTGACGCCAGACCTTCATTGATCCAAGCTCGAGGGGTGCCTGTTGGAGGTCAACCCAGCCGAGTACAGGACGTGACGCGCTGGACGCCGAGTCATCGTCGGGCCTACCGTCGCTGCGGTCCTTGTGTGCCCGAAAGCCCTCTGGTTGGTAGACGACAGTGGCAGTCAGCGTGTTGTCACACACGGGGCACGCCTCCAGCAGTTCGGACTCGCCACCCGCCAGAGAACAACCGCACTCCGCGCAGCGCCACAACTTGACCTCGGACCTCAGTGGGTCTACCCATTTCGGCTTACCGAAGCCGCGGGAGAGGCTGGCAAAGCCGTTGGCGGTGTATACCCAGCCGTCCTTCACGGTCTGGGCGCCAGGAGCGAAGATCGACACAGCCTGGCCCAGTGGGCGATCCGCTATCTCCACCTCGTCCGGGGAGGTACCTTGGCCCACTCTGTAGAACGTCCGCACGCGGGTCGGGAAACCGAACATCGGCAGCACGCCGCCGTTGGCCAGCAACTCGCTGAGCTCCGTCTGCGTCAGCATTGGGTCCTTGACCACGCGATCGATCGAGTGGACTAGGTCGTCACGCGCCCAGGTCGCCAGACCATCAACGTCGGCGATCCCCGTGTGCGCGCAGAGACGCCTGACGACGCGTTCAACCTCGGGCTCTGTCGCCAGCCATGATTCGACGAACACGCGCCGGGTCTCCCACTCAGTGCGCGTTCCGAGCGCACCGTGCACGCTGGCGCCGTTGCTCGTGGGTGGTTCCGGCGCCGAGGACACCGCCTGGCGGAGCAGCTCAGCTGCGATGACTCGCTTGACGATGGTCTCGCGCTTGGTGTCGAGGAACGGCTGAGGCGGTGGGTCGCCTGTGATTCTCTCGGGGGCATTGAAGTAGAAGTCGTCGTGCGAACGATCTCGGCACAGTGTGGCGGCGTACGAGAAGGGCTGGCCGAGGCGACCGGCGCGACCAACGCGCTGTTGGTAGTTGAACCGCTGCGGTGGCATGTTCCCCATGACCGTCGAGCGGAGGGAGCCGATGTCGACACCGACTTCCATCGTCGTCGTCACGCTGAGCACGTCGAGGGGCGACGTGCGTGGGTTCTCTCTGGGTGGCGGCAGGAGCGCGCCGCGGAAACGCCGTTGCCGATCACGCTGCTCCTTCGGGGGGCGCGTCTGACCCGTCAGCTCGGCAACAGACAGTCGTCGAGGGTCCAGCGCCGCGAGGGATGAGTAGTAGTCATCTGCCCTGAAGCTCGTCCGTGGCTGTTCCAGCGGGGTACCTGTGCAGCCGGGCCGGACGCACACACCGGCCGAGTCGTGCCCGTGGCGACGGCCACACAAGTTGCACACCCACACACTGTCACCGATCGGCTGCAGCTCGATCGCGCAATCAAGGGCGGCAAGGTTCACGCAGCCCTGCTCGAGGATCGGCGCCAGTGATCGCGAGATCTGAGCGGCGCAGTCGCCATTGTCCCGTCCGAGCTTGGCAGCTAGACGCTTGACGAAGTCCTTCACCCTTTCCGGTTGACCGGGCTTTACCTCCGGCTCGAGTGGTCGCCAGTAGTTGCCCTCGAGATAGAGCCGGAGGACCGAGCGGACAGCGCTCCTGAGGTGGTCTGGCACCGAGTCGGTATGGATCAGGTCGACGAAGGCAACCATGGTCTCTTCGGAGTCTCGCCCTGCGCCTCCGAACAGCGCGTCGGCCATGGCCATGACCTGCTCCCGTCGGTAGCGCGCACGCTCCGCTGATCTCACCGGGCCGAACGGCAGCGGGGTCCACTCCCCCGGCTCGGGCGGGTCGAAGACCACGTTCCACGGTTTCCCGTCATCGAGACGTAGGAGCGAGGCCTTGGGTCCCCCCGGTGGGACACCCAGAGCCACCAGGGACGACATCATGCTCTCCACGAGGTCGGGCCATGGTCGGGCGACGCTGCTTGATCGTTCGGCCTCGAAGGCAGCGATCTTAGTGCCCGTCTCATCTGTCGCGTTGCCGCGGGCGAGGTCGACGTACGCGTACGCGACCTCAGGGTGCTGTTGGGCAAGCTGCTGGTACCGGGCGAGCTCAGAAGGGTCCAGACCTCCGAAGTGCGCCCCGTCGCGCAGGATTCGCACGACATCGTCCTCAGCGGCCGCGATGTGCTGCAGCGCTAGTTGGCGCACAAGGTCAGAAAAGTGGTTCGCGGACAGACCGATCGCGGTCCGAGCAGCGTCGTCGCGACTGTCGGTGAAGACAATCGTGCGGCCCGCCTCCGGGTCATCCCCCGTTGCCCGGACCATGTGGGAGACAAGGAGCTGCGTAGCCTGCGAGGCACCCTGCGTGTGGGCCCGGATGGGCGACCTTACGGTCCCTGACCTGAAGGCCTGCTGCTTCTCGGAGTGCCCGCAATGCGGGCAGCGTGACGGAAGCGCAGGAGGAGCCCAGCTGCCCGCGCCACCACTTCGCGTCAAAACGACCCCGGTGGGGTCGTCGTTCGTGCCCTCGAGGAAGCCGAGCTTCGGGTGTAGGCGTGCGGCTGCGAACGAGAACATCGTCTTGGAGGCTTCTGCGCCGGTGTGCTCCCACTTCATACCAAGCGCCGTGACCCCGGGGTGGTACCAGCGGTACTCCTCGTCGGATCTGCGGAAGACCAGAGGGACTTCCTCGCCGTGGTCTGGGGTCGATGCCAAGAAGTAGCCATCCATTGTCCCTACGACGAAGCCCCCCAAGCTTACGTCACCGCACTGGTTGCAGTACAGGACATCGAGGACTCGGCCGCCACAAGGACAGAACTGCATCGGCCTGAGGTACAACTGCCCGAAAGGCCTGCTCGCGCGCCCTTTGTCGCTGACCTCGGTGCATGCTGGGTCAGCGCAAGCCCACAGGCCACGCATCGTGCGCATGAAGATGTGCGCGCGAAACGGGATCTGCTGAGGCTGGGGGTTCTTGCTCAGTGACTCAAGGATCTCGGTCAGGAGAGCGGCGTCGCTGGCTTCACCAAGCAGTCGTCGCCGGATGTCGCGCAGTGGCGTGGCGCGCGAAGATCCTGACCGTTCGTCCCAGCAGGCACGCGCGATTGCCTTGTCGATGCCGCCGACGAAACCGTGGGATTGCAGTTCTGTGTCAACGGCTGAAGGCTCCAGCGGCAGTTCCGCCGTCACCGTTCGCGCTCGTCCAGGAATCACGACGAATGAGGCGCGTGGGAGCCCGAAGAATGACTCCAGGTACTCCAGGCCCTCTCCTTCGAGCGACGCGCTTGTCCCGACCACTCGCACCTGGCTGGAGTCAGGTTCGAGCCCGAGACGATCAAGGAGGTTGCGCACGATCAGTGCGACTTCGGCGCCCTGCGTGCCCCGATACAGGTGGAGCTCGTCGACCACGAGGGTGAAGACGTGCCGAGGATCAGCTTCCAGCCAGGCCCTCGTCTGGCTGAACATCGGCTGTTCCGCCTCACGCATGAGCATGACGTTGAGCATTGAGTAGTTGGTCACGAGAATGTCCGGCGGGCTGTGAATCATGTCCCAGCGGGCAACCATTTCGGCACTGCGCGGGTCGGTCATCTGCGACAACAGATCCTCCGGAAGCCCGCGCAGAGAATCGAACTCGGACACCATGTCGCGCAAGTCGGCTGCGATCGTTTTGAGGCGCGTGTGCGAGCCCCTGTTTGGCATCCTCGACCCGCCAGGACTGGCCGACGTGTACCGGCCGAACCACATGTCGGGACCGCCTGCCGCCTTGATACGGCGGAGGGACCGTCGCAAGCGTGAGATCTGGTCTTCGACCAGAGCGTTTGTGGGGTACAGAACGACCGTTCGGAGGGCCGCGGACCGTGCGTCGGACCGCATCGGCGACCATCGAGTCGAGTTCCACCACTCATTCGCAGGGCGCGCAGCGCCCCATCTGCGCGACTCGACGAGTAGACGAGCGAGGACCGGAAGGATGAATGACTCGGTCTTTCCTGAACCCGTGCCAGAGGTGATGACCGGGTTCCACGCCTCCTGAGCAAAAGCAGCCGACATCGCCTCGGCTTGGTGCTGCCGCAGCTTCATGGAGCTCGGGTCAGTCACGCCAAACACGGAGGTGATGAGCAGCTCCGCCTCTGCGTCCGTTAGGCCGACGGCGCGGCAAGCATCCAGGGCGTCATGTGTCCCGTCGTACGGGAGGACGGGCTCTAGCAAGACATCCTGAAGGAGCTGTCCCTCCCTCTCGAGAAGCTGTCGACGTTCGGTGCGCAATACCTCGTCGCGCAGGGCGAACGCGGTGTCGATGTAGCTCAGGGCCGTCTCTCGAAGCCCAGATGTCACTGAGACGGGGTCACGAACCAAAGCGTCACTCACGTCAACTCTCCTCAGCGGCTCAGGACATGGGCGAGGTGCTCGGCCAACTCCGCGGGGACATCGCGGTAGACCAGCTGCCGCCCCCGGGCCTCGGGCAACATACCGGAGCACAGTACGGCGGCGCGGCCGTACAGCCCTGGTAGATCCGCGCCCAGGGGAACCACGAGCTCCTGCTGCAGCGGGTCGTACGCCAACAGGGGTGAACGACCGGTGAGCAAGGCGGCTGCGTGCTTGCTCAGCTGCACCGTGGCGACGGCGATCTGGTCACGCTCCAGGTCCTCGGCGGTTCGGACGAGGTCGAGTGTCGAGAACCGGGTGACACGGTAGGCACCCACATCCCGGAGGTCTTGGCGGTCGACCCACGTGGCGCTCGGCACATGGAACCACCTGGTCCTGCCGTCCATCGCGGCGGCGCGGCGGGGTAAGGCCGCGATCACTGAGCCGAGGGTAGGTAATAGAACCGCGACCTGCCGCCAGGCCGCCCCTGTGACCTCGACCTCAAGCCCACTGCCAGAAAGGCCTTCAGCGACCCCCTCGCCGGCGAAGAACCACGACTGAGGGCCGTCGACATTGGACTCCTGCACTTGCTCGCCGTCCACGGACTCAGCCACGTGAGCTGCCTCCTCAGTCAGGCCGCTCGGCCAGAATCCCGCCAAGAACTGCCCATGGCTCGTACTTGCCAACGCCGAGGGTGTCACCTCCCACTCCACCGGACGGAGTGTCTCTGGGTCGCGTCGGATGTCGATGTGACCGAGTGTCTCCAGGGATCGCGCGAACTGGTCGACGACGAGTCCTGTGGCGTCGACGTGCATCGCCAGGCGCTCCAGCAAGGACCAGGAACCGCCGCCGGTATGCATCACACCGTCGAGGATTAGGTCCCATGAGGGGTCGCTGTTTCCGCGCACCTGGCGAACGTCGTGAAGATCCCGAGCTGTGGGCTGCTCCGCTGCGGCAGCCTTCCTGTCCCTGGCCCTCTTGTTCTTCCAGTAGTTCGTGGAGTAGCGCTTAACCAGGCCGCAGTTCTTGCAGGTTCCGAGCGTGAACTTCACTGCGGGCCTGCCCTTTACGTAGGGCACGTAGTCGATCTGTTCGTGGTGGCCGATCCCCGTGTAGAGGCACGACGAGGGATCGACCTTCGCTAGATGAACGGCGGTGGGCGCTGCTGCGCCCACCGACACGGACCTCTCCAAGGACCACCACGGCTGGCTTGGGACAGCTGCCGACCCCAGCGTTGACCCAGTGGTGGCCGCTAGGCACCCCCGGACCGCCGGCCCACCTGCCCCGTCGGACGCACCCATCACACCGAGCGGGTGAGATAGGTCGTAGGCGATCTCTCGCACACGGCGCCACTGGATGAGGTCCGGGGTGTCGCCACTGCGAAGGCGGAAATGCGCCGTGGTCAAGGGTTCGCTCTTGCCGTGGGGGATGAGCTCGACGCGGTACTCGCCGTCGTCGAGCGCCTCGTCGTTGAGGTCGACCAGCAACAGCCCTTGGCCGTCGTCCGGCCACGACGCCAGTTCCTCGAAATCAGCCTCACCGTCGCCATGATCACGATCGGTGAGGTCCGACAGCCGCACCATGAAACCCCCGGGGACGTCGCTTACCGCACGGATCTCCGGGGGCGCCCACGAGTGCCACTTCCCACGGCTGGCGCCCGGCAAGGACAACCCGCCGGCCAGCTTAAGCTGGCTCGTGGTCAGTGGGACGAGCGCACCGAGGTCGTCCATGCCCTTGATGAGATCCCCAGGGTGGGCGAGCACCTCGACTCCTTGAAGGGCAACCCAGCCCACCGGGAGACCCCCATACCCCGTGCTGCTCACTGTCCACCCGGGTCGGGCGATCCGCTCGAGAACGAGCTCGAGACGATGCAACAGGTCCGCTCGCACCACCAGCCGGACGTCGTCTCCAAGAAGGACCTGATCTATCTCGATCCAACGCATTGACAACGGGTCCTGCCTGAACACCTGGAGCCGCTTGGGACGACGGGTGAGCCGTCGACCCGTCAGGGTGTCCTGAACCGCGAGCACACCTTCGAGCAGGTTTGCCGCCTCGAAGTCCCCGGACTGCCCCAGAGCCAACGCGCCAGGGATCGCCGGAGACAGGACGACTCGTGCAGTGCCACCTTCCGCAGCGACTTCGGCATCGCGTGCCACCTCGGGCTTGTCGGCGTACACCAGGACCCCAACACTGAATCGCTTCCTCGGGAAGCCACTCATCTCGAGGCTGAGTGCGATGCGGCCGGTGAGGGAGCCACCGCCGGCGTGCTCGTCCACTCGCCCGTCCCACGACGACAGTGCGACGGAAGCCGCCTGTGCGATTCGACTCCGCGCCTCGCTCTTGGCCCACAGGTGCTCGAGGTTCTTTGTCGCTGGGCAGGGCACCTCCTTCATCCAAAGATCGAGGACTGTCTCCAGCTCGCTGGGCGGTACGTCGGAACCGGGGGCGAAGCCAAATCTCAGAAAGAAGTGCACCAAGCGCTCGCGGTCTGTCTTTCGGACCAGCGCCTGGGATATCGGAAGCCCTATGTAACGGTGACCGAGGGCGTACGCACTCGGCAGCCCTCGTTGACCGCCCCACTCGTTGAGCCACGAGTTGAGTGCGCCCCAGTAACGCTCTGCCACCTTCCGATACGCCGCGACGATGTCGTTGTCGTCCTGGGGGAGATCCAACAGGCCGCGCAGGCGACCGTAGAAGTTGTGCGAGACGAATCCGTCTCCCTTGGCCATCTGCTCAGCCGCCAGGGAGAGTACGGCGAGGACCGGCAACACGGGCGGTGCTGTCAGACGATCGTCACGGGACCATCGTGAGAGCGCCGCACTGTGCGCGCGGAAGGCACGTCGCCCCGGACCCAGCGTCAGCGCCACCGCACGGGCGAGCTCATCCTCGACCCCATCGGTCGACACACCGACTAGAGCCCCTATCTCCGCGAGCGCGTCGTCCTCAAGGTCCAGGTAGACGGGCTCTGGCGCTTCCAACTCGGGGAACATGACCTCCGCGATGGCCTCGTTCCACGAGATGTACGACCCCCACACGTCGACCGGCTCCCCCACCTGCTGTGCCACCTTCTGCCCTCGCTCCGTCGTCTGTGCGCCCGCCCCTAAGAGTTATCACTGGCCACCGACATCAAACGTGCAAAGAGGAGTAAAACACGCACTTGGAAGCCGTGGAGAACACCGTCGCGTCCGCACCGTGGACGCCGACAGCAAGGACCACATCGGCAAGGCTAGGCGGTACTCCAGCTTGACACCGAACAAGAAACACCACTACCAGTACGTCGCTCGGTAGGTCGCCGTCAAGCTGAAGTACCAGGTGTGGGTGACACCCGCAGACCGCGGCCCAGGCCTGCGGTGGCGTGGGAATGGCGATCCCTCCGAGTTGACCCAGCGACCAGCCTGCAGATTGGCTCCGCACGTTCGTGCGGCGGCTTGACTCCGCTATCGCGAGCTGAGAACTGCTCAGTCCCCAGTTCGCTTTGCGCCCCTCAGGCCAGCAGGCGACTTCGCCGTAGTTATCGTCGTGATGTAGGGCTCCCCTGGAGACTCATGGCCATTGGTCAACGGCCGAAGCCGGGGGCCGACCGCCTTGACGCCGCAGCGGGGGGATTTCGGCGGGCGTAGTCGCGTCGAGCGGCCGAGAGCCCGTCCTCGGGGTTAGCCAGCGACCCAGTGTCAGGGCGCCTCGCTGCTATTGAGAGGTCATCGATGGCACCCGTCAGGCGATCGAGGTAGGGGCCTGCGTCTGGGTGGTCGCTCAGGACCACGGGTGCGGCGGGCATCCAGAACGGGGGGCCGATCCGGTCAGGAACGTCACGGCCCCTCGAGACACTTCTCGTCAGGAGCGCTGCGGCGTCCTCCGATTCGAGGAGCTCTCCGCGAGGGTGCCACCCGAGGGCCTCGCGGAGGACGTCGTTGGGGTTCTCACCATCGGCCCAGCGGAGCGCGACCTGTCCCCGGAGGGTGCGGTAGCTCGGCTGGTTGGTGAGGCCCGGCATCCACGATTCGAGCGCTGAGTCCAGGGCGCGCATCTTCGGGTCCCCGAGGACGTGTTCGGCGAGCAGCGGCAGGACGTCCTCGTACTGCTGGATGGCCCGCGCGAGCTCTCGGGCCGGATCGGCGGCGCTGGATCGGGTGGCGGACTCCGCACGGTCGTCTCGCTCGAGGATCCGGGTGAGGACCTCGCGCGGGCCGTGATCGGCGGGTACGTCGAGCGCGAAACCATCAGGGGCCGGCTCGTCATCAGTGAGGTAGAGATGGTTCTCGTGGCGCCCTCGCGAGAGCGCGACATAGAGACCCTGTCGACTCTCGGCGCCGTTGACAACGGTGTGCGTGGTGTCCACGGTCGCTCCCTGGGCACCGTGGATCGTGCTGGCGTACCCGAGCTGCACATGGCCTCCCACGTACTTGGCCGGCAGCACGAGCTTCCCGCCGGCCCTACCGGCGCGGTGACCGGCCTGCGCAACGTGAAGATCGCCGTTGCGGTCGACGGCCTGGACGACCCACCGGTCCCCGTTCTTGACCCATGACCCGTCGCGGCCACGAAGGGCGCGGTCGTTGAGCCGGGTGATGAGGACGTCCCCGGCGCTGGCTCGGGTGCCGTCGGCGAGAACGGCCTCTCGACCGGGAAGGGCGGCCAAACTTTCGAGCCGGTCAGCGCGCGCCTGTTCGTTGAGCTCGCGAACGGTGTCGCGGCTCGCGGCGAGGAGCAGGCTCGACCTGCCGGCGGCGACGTCGGCTCGCCAGGCGTCAAACGCCTGGTCGGTCTCGGATCCGGCGTCCCCGACGTGGACGCGTCCTCGGGCGAGGTAGTGCTCGAGCGCGGCCGGGTCGCCACTGCGGATACCGAGCGTCGCGGCTGCCTCGTCCGGGTCAGAGAAGCGGTGGAGTTCGGTGAGGCGGACCGTAGTCCCCAGCGCGCAACCCTGCTCGGCCAAGTCGCGGAAGACACCGCTCGCAGCGACCGCGGATAGCTGCTGGTCGTCTCCGACCAGGCGGACGCTGCCACCCCGCTCGAGCACATGGTCGACGACGGCCGCGAGGTCCTTGGTTCCCACCATCCCCGCCTCGTCGATGACGATGAGAGTGCGCGGGCCGATCGGCGGGAACGCCGCCACCCGGCCGTCGCTCGTGGCGGCCGCGGCGCTGTGGAGGAACTTGGCGACGGTCTCGGCCGTGGTGTCGATCGCCTGGCCGAGCTCGTCAGCTGCCACGGCAGTGGGTGCGAGCCCGACGACCTGCCCGCCGGCACCACGCCAGGCCTTCGCGAGGATGGCCATCGCAGTGGTCTTGCCGCTGCCCGCCGGAGCGAGGGCGACCTGGACGCGGGCCCCACTGGTGGCGAGGGCGCTGACGAGCTCGGCCTGACCGGGGTCGAGGGACAGGCCCGCCGCGGCGGCCCGCCGGATGGCGAGGTCGACGAAGAAGTCGGGTATGACGTGCCCGTCGACCCGTTCCCCGGTCACGAGGAGACTTCGCTCGGCGCCGAGGATCGCGGACGAGGTGTAGCTGCGGCTTCCATGGACCGAGTAGACGGATGCCCCGTCCGCACGGCGGAGGAACGCCGGCTCACCATGGTCGGGCACGGCATCCACGGGTACGGACAGCTGCTGCGTCGCCACGTCGACGACGGCGCTGACGGTGGCGTCCAGGGACGACAAAGGGATGCCGGCGTACCTGGCCTGCCGAAAAGCCTCGGCCCGGACGTGCCACACCTGCCACGTCGACCGGGACGACTCGAGGACGTCGACCACACACCTCGCGAGTTCGTCCCCGGCTTCGTCCCTGCCCCCAAAGCCTACGTCCCGGGCACGGCCGAGCAAGGCCCCGATCATGGTGGGGACGCTCGTAGGCCCAGCCTCGCCCCGGGCGTTCAGGACCGCGTCCGCCTCGGCTCGCCACTGGTCGCGTTGCTCGCGCAGGCTGCGCGGTTCGTGCTTGTCGGGGCGGGTCTCGAGGTTGGCCTGCTGGGCCAGGGCGAGGGACTCGATCCGCGTCGGTGCCCGTCCGTGGTCGGCCTGGAACGACGCCGCGAGATGGCGCTGACGGCTCGTGATGTCACCGCGGCGCGTGGACCACGCCTGCAGGAGCCGGGCGTCGATGCCGACGATCTCCCGCACGGGACGTCGTCCCTGGGGGGAGGGACGTTCGGTGAACCGCACGCCGAGCCGCTCGGTGAGCTCGGCTTCGAGCCGGGTGTTGTAGTGCTCGGAGGCCATCACCTTGGCCTTGAACACCATCCGGCCGTCGAGCGTGAGCCACTTGCCACCTTCGCTCGGCAGGGTCTGCACCTTGTTGGAGATCACGACGTGGGTGTGCAGGTCGGGGTCGCCGGCGCGGGAGTCCCGGTGGTCGAACGCCGCGGCGACGAGCCCGGTGACGGGGACCTGTCGGATGCCGCCCTTGCCGACGCGAGTGAAGGCGACCTCCCGCTCGAGCAGGCCGATCGTCGCTCGGACCGCGGCCTCGTGGGCGGCCTGCACCTCG